>Ga0114910_1001633_pt1 | contig 10472 bp, 8 predicted proteins | sample MalvireepMed_908_FD_83500 | JGI IMG/M metagenome (GOLD analysis project Ga0114910, IMG submission 83500) | Marine viral communities from the Global Malaspina Expedition - Malaspina viral metaG DeepMed_908 | ecosystem: Environmental > Aquatic > Marine > Oceanic | place: Mediterranean Sea...
ATCGCTGCGAGCGCGTTCGACAGGTTGTGCCGCCCCGGCAGATCGAGCGTCAGCGCGTGCTGCGTATCGTCGCGCTTGTCGTGGACCATCGCCGCCTGCCGCGTCGGCCCCTCGGCGATGCTGCCTTCTACGATGCCGAGCGCGGCGCAGCCATTGGTCACGCCGAAGGTCAGCGGCGCATTGGCGTGTGCGACCAGGCGGAAGGCTTCTTCGTCATCGGCATTCACCACGCCGCGCTCCGACGCTTGCAGAAAATCGCCGAACAATTCGCGCAGTTCGTCCATGCTCTTGTGATCGAGGCTGACGTTGAGGAGGATGCCCACGGCGGGCTTGTACTGCGCGATCGATCCGTCGCTCTCGTCCACTTCGGACACATAGAGCTCCGCATCGCCGACCACTGCGCTGGCGAAGGGGCGATCCTCGCTGACGAAGTTCTTCATCACCGCGCCGTTCATGATCGTGGGGCTGCGCCCCGCATGGTGCAGGATCCAGCCGAGCATCCCGGTGACGGTCGACTTGCCGCTCGTGCCCGCCACCGCCACGCCCGTTTCGGCGGCGTTGAACAGCGCCGCGTTCAGGTCTGCGCGCGTCAGGCGGGGCAGGCCCAGTTCCTTCGCGCGGACCATTTCGGGCACGGTATCCTCCACCGCTGCGCTGGCCACCAGCACTTGGCTTTCCGAGGTGATCCCGCTGCCGTCTTGCGGGAAGAGCTGGAAACCCTGAGCCTCCAGCGCGGCGAACTTCTCGGGCGTGCGGCCCTGGTCGAAGCTGCGGTCCGACCCCGCCACTTCCGCGCCGCGCCCTTTGAGGATCGCGGCGAGCGGCTGCATGCCCGAACCGCCGATCCCGCAGAAGAACCAGGGGCGGGCGGTGAGATCGGACGTGGGGTCGGGGAGGTCGGTCATGCCCAATGCCCTATTGCCTATCTTTCTTCTCGTCACCCCCGCGCAGGCGGGGGTCCCGCTGTTCTACCCGCCGCTCCGTTGCAGTAAGCGGGATCCCCGCCTGCGCGGGGATGACGGGGTTCTGTTTCAAGGGTAGAGACGATGCATGACACGCATCGCCATCTGCGCGCCCGCCACCGCGATCACGCGCGACCATGCCGCCGCGATCGAGCAACTGGTGGCCGACGAATTTCCCGAGCACAGCGTTTACGTCCACCCGCAATGTTTCGAAAGCTGGGGGCATTTCGCGGGCGACGACCTCACCCGGCTGACTGCGCTGCTCGAATGCGCGAACGATCCGCAGTTCGACGCGGTGTGGTTCGCCAAGGGTGGCTACGGATCGAACCGGATCGCGCAGGCGGCGACCGCGCGGATGAACGAGGCCGCGCGTCAGAAGACCTATGTCGGCTTTTCGGACATGGGCTACCTGCTCGCCGCGCTCTACCGCGCAAGGGTAGGCCAGCCGGTCCATGGCTCCATGCCCGTCAGCGCCCGGTCGGAACGGGGGCGCGAGGCGGTGCGCCGCGTGCTGCGCTGGTTTTCGGGCGATGGCAGCGGGCTGGAGCCCAGCCTCGACGGCAAGACGCCGGTGGTCGCCTTCAACCTCATCACGCTCGCCATGCTCGTCGACACGCCGCTGCTGCCCGACCTGACGGGTCATGTCGTGATGGTGGAGGAGGTGAGCGAGCATCTCTATGCGGTCGATCGCCTGTTCTTCAGCCTTTCCAACACCTTGCCGCGCGTCGCGGGCCTGCGTCTCGGCGCGGTCACCAACGTGCCGGAAAACGACCGCGAGTTCGGCCAGGGCGTGGAGGAAATCGCGCAATACTGGTGCGCGCGGGCGGGTATCCCCTATCTGGGGCGGGCCGAGATCGGCCATACGGCGAGCAACCGGATTGTCCCCTTCGGCCTTGCCAGCCCGGCGCGCGGTTCCTAGGCCCGCGGGCCACAAGGAGATTGAGATGCGAGCCTTTATCTTCCCCGGTCAGGGGAGCCAGAAGGTCGGCATGGGTGCCGATCTAGCCGACGCCAGCCAGGCGGCGCGCGAAGCCTTCCAGGAAGTCGACGACGCGCTGAACCAGAAGCTGTCGACCATGATGCGCGAGGGGCCCGACGCCGAACTCACGCTCACCTCCAACGCCCAGCCTGCGATCATGGCGAATGCCATCGCCACGCTGCGGGTTCTGGAAACAGACTTCGGCGTGAAGCTGAAGGATGCAGGCGCTTGCGTCGCGGGCCATTCGCTCGGCGAATATACCGCGCTGTGTGCGGTCAACGCCTATTCGCTGGCCGATACCGCCAGGCTGCTGCGGCTGCGCGGCATCGCCATGCAGGACGCCGTGCCGATCGGTGTGGGCGCCATGGCTGCGCTGCTGGGATCGGATATCGAGACCGCGCAGAAGGTCGCCGACGAGGCCGCCAATGGCCAGGTGTGCGAAATCGCGAACGACAACGATCCCTCGCAGGTCGTCCTGTCCGGCCATGCCGAAGCGATCGAGCGTGTGCTGAACATGGCCAAGGACCATGGCGTGAAGCGCGCGGTGCGGATCCAGGTCTCCGCCCCGTTCCACTGTTCGCTGATGAAGCCCGCCGCGCAGCGGATGGGCATTGCGCTGAAGGACAATGGCCCCTCCGCGATGGACCTGCCGCTCTATGCCAATGTCACCGCCGCCAAGGTCTCCGACTCGGCCCAAGAGCGCGACCTGCTGGTCGAGCAGATCACCGGCCGCGTGCGCTGGCGCGAAAGCGTGCTGGCGATGCGCGCCGACGGCGTGGAACACTTCGTGGAACTGGGCGGCAAGGTGCTCGGCCCGATGGTCGGCCGCACCGACAAGGATGCCAAAGTGACCAGCGCGATCACCATGGAAGACCTCGAAGCGCTGGCGAAGGAGCTGTAAGCATTGGTTTGACGCTCACAGAGGCACAGGGGCACGGAGGTGACAGAGCCGGTGGAGCTCAACGCGCTGACCAGCATCGTGATCGAGGAATGTATCGGGATCCACCGGAACCTTGGACCGGGATTGCTCGAGTCGGTGTACGAAACGGTGCTTATGGGTGCGCTTGTACGGCGAGGATTGAAGGTCGACCGGCAGGTGCCGGTCGACATAGAATATGATGGAATGAAGTTCCCCGCCGCGTTCCGCATGGATATTCTCGTTGAGAATGCACTGGTCCTGGAAATTAAGTCGGTCGACCGGCTCTCGAATTTGCACGCCAAACAGCTGCTGACCTATCTGCGCCTAACCGATTCGCGCCTTGGCCTGCTTCTCAACTTCTCGGGCGAGACCATGAAGGAGGGCATCCGCCGGATCGCAAATTGACGGCTCCTCTGTGCCTCCGTGCCTCTGTGAGCGTAACAACTTGGAGCTAAAGACATGTTTTCACTCGAAGGTAAAACCGCGCTGGTCACGGGCGCAAGCGGCGGGATTGGCTCGTCGATCGCCCGGGCGCTCGCATCGCAGGGCGCGCGGCTCGCGCTGTCGGGGTCCAACGGCGACAAGCTGCGCGCCTTTCGCGAGCAATTGCAGGAAGAGGTCGGCGGCGATCATGTCGAAATCACCTGCGACCTCTCGAACCCGGAGAGTGTCGAGGAACTGGTGCCCGCCACGATCGACACGCTCGGCAAGATCGACATCCTCGTAAACAACGCCGGCATCACGCGCGACAATCTCGCCATGCGGATGAAGGACGAGGAATGGGATCAGGTGATCCGCATCAACCTCGAAGCCGCGTTCCGCCTGATGCGTGCCGCCGCGCGCCCGATGATGAAGGCGCGCCATGGCCGTATCGTCAGCATCACCAGCGTTGTCGGCGCGACGGGCAATCCCGGCCAGATGAACTACACCGCCGCCAAGGCGGGGCTGACCGGCATGTCCAAGAGCCTGGCGCAGGAGCTTGCCAGCCGGGGCATCACCGTCAACTGCGTCGCGCCCGGCTTCATCCGTACGGCGATGACCGACGCGCTGGACGACAAGCAGAAGGCGGCAATCAACGCGCGCATCCCTGCGGGTCGGATGGGCGAGGGCGACGAGATCGGCGCAGCGGTCGCCTTCCTCGCCAGCGACGAGGCGGCTTACGTCACCGGGCAGACGCTGCACGTCAACGGCGGGATGGCGATGCTGAGCTAGGATTGTGCCGGGGAAGGGCTAGCCACTGGGCGATCAACGCCTTATCCCCGGCTTTTCCGGCAGACTCGCGCTTGATCCTTGCCCACAAGTGCAGGCGCGATAAGGAAACCGGATGAGATTCTCGCGCTGGCCGGACCCGAAGGGGGAGTTTCCGCTGCCATAGGATGCGCAAACGAGACGAGAGAAGGACCGATGAAGGCCACCATCGAACGCGCGACGCTGCTCCGCTCCCTGTCCCACGTGCAGTCGGTCGTGGAGCGGCGCAACACCATCCCGATCCTCAGCAACGTGCTGATCGACGCCGACGAGGGCGGCGGCGTCAAGATCATGGCGACCGACCTCGATCTGCAGGTGGTCGAAACCATGACCGCGGCAAGCGTGGAAAGCGGCGGAGCGATCACCGTCTCCGCGCACCTGCTGTTCGACATTGCCCGCAAGCTGCCCGACGGCAGCCAGGTCAGCCTCGAAACCGCCGATAACCGCATGACCGTGAAGGCCGGGCGCAGCCGCTTTCAGCTGCCCACGCTGCCACGCGACGATTTCCCCGTGATCGTCGAGGGGGAGCTGCCGACCAGTTTCGAACTGCCCGCGCGCGAGCTCGCCGAACTGATCGACCGCACGCGGTTCGCGATCAGCACCGAGGAAACGCGCTATTACCTCAACGGGATCTTCCTGCATGTCTCGGACGAGGCGCGCCCGGTGCTCAAGGCCGCGGCGACCGACGGCCATCGCCTCGCGCGCTACACGCTCGACCGGCCCGAGGGGGCGGCGGGCATGCCCGACGTCATCGTGCCGCGAAAGGCCGTGGCGGAACTGCGCAAGCTGCTGGAGGAAGCGCTCGATTCGAACGTCCAGATCGATCTGTCGGCCAGCAAGATCCGCTTCGCGCTGGGCGGTGAAGGCGGCGTGGTGCTGACCAGCAAGCTGATCGACGGCACCTTCCCCGATTACAGCCGCGTGATCCCGACCGGCAACGACAAGCTGCTGCGGCTCGATCCCAAGAGCTTCTACGAAGGCGTCGACCGTGTGGCGACCATCGCGACCGAGAAGACCCGCGCGGTGAAGATGGGCCTCGATGCGGACAAGGTGACGCTGTCGGTCACCAGCCCGGACAACGGCACCGCGGCGGAAGAGATCGCGGCGGAATACAAGTCCGACGGGTTCGAGATCGGCTTCAACGCCAACTATCTGAAAGACATTCTCAGCCAGATCGACAGCGACATGGTCGAGTTGCATCTGGCCGATGCCGGCGCCCCCACGCTGATCCGCAAGGACGAGAACAGCCCGGCGCTCTATGTCCTGATGCCGATGCGGGTGTAAACCTGACAGGGATTGTCACTGGTAACAGGGCAAACCGGCAGGAAAGAGGTTCGAATGCACCGCGGGGCATGGGCGCCGGGGAGGCTTTCCGTCGAGGGGAGGGGAAAATGCCGTATCGCAGGCTCAACCTGGCAATCGCTGGGGTGCTGCTCGCCTCCGCGCCCGTCGCGGCGAGCGCCGCCGATACACAGGCGCACGATGCGCGTTGTGCCTATGTCAAATCGGCAATCCTCGGTAAGCTGATACAGGAAGAAGAGCCGGACCAGCAGCTGGTCGCCGGCGTCACCGCACACGTATTGTACTATTTCGGACGTCTCGATGCGTCGCTCGAACGTCAGGCGATTTCCGACCTTATCCTGGCCGAAGCTTTGAAGTTCGAGACATTCGATGAAGTCGGCTCTGCGGAAAAAGTCTGCGATGCGGAAATGCAGGCAACTATCGGTTTCATGAGCACGGTCGGCGAACGGCTGACCGCCAATGGCCGCTGATCCGGGAAGCGCTAGCGCTTAGCCGTCCGACGCGTCCAGAAACTCCCGCAGCAGCCGCAGAGACTTTTCCGGATGGGTCATCAGGAACAGGTGGCCCGCATCCTCGAACACTTCCAGCTGCGCGTTCGGGATCATGTTCGCAAGCAGTTGCCCGTTGGATAGCGGCACGATCGGGTCGCTTTCGCCCATCATTACCAGCACCGGCCTGTTCATGAAGGGCAGGGCGGGCAGGCTGGTCCACCCGGCCAGTGCCATCAGCTGATAGAAATAGCCCATGCTGCTGGGCGCGGTGATATTGCCGATGGAATTGCGCGCCAGCTTGCTCACGTCGGCATTGTCCAGCGCGGTCAGGTATTCGCGCATCAGCATCTCGTTGATCGCCGAATAGGGGTCCGCCATCTGCGCCAGCATCTTGGGATCGCCTGGGATCATCATCATCCCGGGCGAAGTCGCGGCCAGCACCACCCGGCGCACGTGGCCGCCGTGCTGGAGTGCGAAATGCTGCGCCATCGCGCCGCCCCAGCTCATCCCCATCACGTCCACCTGGTCGAGCCCGAAACGCTCGAGCAGCGAGAGCGCCGTCCAGCTCATCGTGAAGGGATTATAGGGCAGCACCGGATCGCGCGATTCGCCGGTCCCCGGCATATCGAACATGATGAAGCCGCGTTCGGTCAGCGCCTCCGCCAGCGGAGCGACCGCTTCGATATTTGCGCCGATGCCGTTGAAGAACAGCAGTGGCGGGTGCGGCGAGGGCCGATCGAGCCGCCACCGCGCCACCCGCAGTTCCATCCCGTCAACCTTTTCGAAAGACACGTCCGCGCTCAACGGACCGCCGCGCTCGCCACTGCGGGGCTGGGCGCGCCGAGGCTGCTCGGCGGCGCTGCCGAAAAGGCCCCAGCCAGGCAGCCGCAGATCGAGATCGGCGAAACGGATCATCTCTTCAAACCTCTGAAGTCGAGCAAAAGTGCAATTCCGCAGGAGGGGCAAGGCCATCCCCGATACCCATGTCCAGGCCCTTGACGACCAAACCTCTGCGATCACGCACGTCTGATGACGGCAGGCGCGTCCGGGCACAAGAGTAGCGAATTCGATGACTCGACGCGATGCCCGATCGCGGTAGGTATTAACCCCCTGTTAGGCATCTCCTTTCATCCTTTTCCAGCCGAATTTTGACATACGCTAAGATCATGATGGCAAGCGTGCGGGGTGTAGAAGTGGGGCAGGCAGACGCCGCAAGCGGATCGACAGACATTCGTTCGCCCGAGCGGCGGCGCAGCGCCATGCCGACAGAGCGCCGCGAGGGCGGTGCCGGCAACAGCGCCTCCGAAGCGGGTCATCCCGAAGACCAACCCGTCCTGCCGGTCCAGTGGCCGATGCTGGCGCTCGTGCTGGTGCTCGCCGCAAGCGTTTCCGGTCTGATCGGTCAAAGCCTGCCGACCGTTCCCGCGATAAGCGCGTTCCTTCTCGCCGGCCTTCTCTTCTCGCTCTCGCGCCGCGTTGGTGGGGGCGAACCGCTCCGCCGCCATTCCGTCGTCGCGGTCTTCGGCGTTCTGCCGCATGTGCTGATCGGGTTCGGCTTCGCGCACTGGATGGACTTCGGCGGCCTGCCGCCGGGTTTCGGCATCGCCTCGATCATCGCGGAGGGCAGCATGGCTGCCGTATTCCTGGCCGCGCGTCCCTTCCCGGTGCTGTTCGCAAAGCTCGGCCTGTGGGCCCCGTTATCCGTTTACGCGGTCATGGCAGGCGACACCACGGTCGGGTTCGCGTTCCTCGTCGCGGCCGTCGCCGGGTTCGGGATCGCCGTCTATCAGGACCACTTCGAGCGTAGGGGTCTGCAAGACCACGAGGCGCAGGAGCGGCTGCGAAACCGATCGATCGACATCATGCGCGATTACGAAGCGACCGGGCAGGGATGGTTCTGGGAGACCGACTGCAACGGGCGCATCGTCTATATTTCGGCCGAGTTCGCCCAGCGTTACGGCTTCGACCATGACGATCTGATCGGGAAGATCTTCACCAACGTGTTCGAGGTCGATCCCGAGGACCGCGACGCGGAACGCACGATCAAGTTCCATTTCACCGCCCAGTCCCCGTTCCACGAGTTGCCGGTGCGCGGCGGGGCCGATGATGGCGAAGGGGCCGTCTGGTGGGCGGTCAACGGGCGTCCGATCTTTGACGGGAGCGATAATTTCTGCGGATTCCGGGGGTCGGGGACCGATCTGACCGAGCGTCGCCGCAGTGCGGAACGTGCCTCGCGCCTTGCGCTTTACGATTCGCTCACCGGGCTCGCCAATCGCCACTCGCTCTCGCAAATCCTCTCCAAGCTGCTCACCAATCCTTCCGCCAGCAAGCGCGCGTGCACGATCCTGATGCTCGATCTCGACCGGTTCAAGCACGTCAACGATACCTTCGGCCACCCGACCGGCGATGCCTTGCTGAACCAGGTGGCGCGGCGGCTGGAAAAAGTCGTCGGCACCATCGGCACCGTCGGGCGGATCGGGGGCGACGAATTCCAGGTCGTGATCCCGCAACGCTGCGGCGAAGAGTGCATCGAACGCCTCGGCCGGGACATCATCCATGCCCTGTCGCAGCCCTATTCGATCGAGGGCAAGCGGATCGTGATCGGCGTATCGGTCGGCATTGCGCTGGCACCCGACCATGGCGGTACGAGCGAGCGGGTGATCCGCAGCGCGGACCTTGCGCTTTATGCCGCGAAGGACGCCGGGCGCGGGCGCTATCGCCTGTTCTCGGACGAGCTCCATGTGGCTGCCCGCGAGCGCAACCAGCTGGAGGAGGAATTGCGCCTCGCGATCGATTCCGGCAGCCTGCAGCTGCATTACCAGCCGGTGGTGAACACTTCGACCGAGCAGATCTCGGGCTTCGAGGCGCTGCTGCGCTGGAACCACCCCAAGCATGGCTGGATCAGCCCGGAAAAATTCGTCCCCGTGGCGGAGGATGCGGGCCTGATCGTGGCAATCGGCGGATGGGCGATCCAGCAGGCCTGCGCGGATCTCGCCCGCTGGCCTTCGGAAGTCCGCTGCGCGGTCAACGTCTCGCCCCTGCAATTCGCGGATGCCGGCCTCCCGGCCATGATCGCGCGGACCATTGCGAAGGCGGGAATCGACCCCTCGCGGCTGGAGCTGGAGATCACCGAAAGCGTCTTCCTCGACGATGATGCAAGCACGGACGCCACCTTCGCCGCGCTCAAAAAGGTCGGCGTGCGGCTGGCGCTCGACGATTTCGGGACCGGCTATTCCTCGCTCGGCTATCTGAAGAATGCGCCGTTCGACAAGATCAAGATCGATCAGGGCTTCGTGCGCGGGGCGACCATGCCGGGCAGCCGCAATGGCGCGATCATCGCGGCGATCAGCAGCCTCGCCAGCGCTCTGGGCATGGATACCACGGCCGAGGGTGTCGAGACGCTGGACGAACTGGAACTGGTGCGTCTGCACGGGTGCAGCCACATCCAGGGCTACATCTATTCCAAGCCGCTCTCCACCCAAGAGGCCGACGAGCGGCTGCGCCAGGGCCTGTCGATCAGTGCCACCGGGCCGCGCCTCTCGCGCGAGCCGCGCCAGGCGATGCTTCGCCGCGTGGTGCTGCAGCATGGGGACGACTTCTACAACGCCACGATCCGCAATATCTCGGCCAGCGGCGCGCTGATCGAAGGCCTGTGGAACGTGCCCGAAGGGACACGCTTCCGCGTCGCGCTGAGCGAACGGCTCGCGGTCGATGCCGAGGTGCGGTGGTGCGAGGAAAACCGCATCGGGGTGCAGTTCGCGCAGGCCCTGCGGCGCGACCTCAGCGGTTTCCTCGATCGCCCGCATGCGCAAATCGACCGCGAGAAATCGGGCGGCGTTGGCAAAGCCACACGCACCGCCTGATCCGGCGGTGGCAGAGTCCTGCCCCGGAGCGGACAAACGCGGCATAGGCGTTCAAACATGCTGACAGGCGGCGCGCCGGTGTCTATTGCGGCGCGACAATGACCGACCTTTCCAAGATCCGCAATTTCAGCATCATCGCCCACATCGACCACGGGAAGAGCACGCTCGCCGACCGGCTGATCCAGCTCACCGGCGGCCTGACCGAGCGTGAGATGAGCGAACAGCTGCTCGACAACATGGATATCGAGCGGGAGCGGGGCATCACCATCAAGGCGCAGACCGTGCGCCTCAATTACACTGCATCCGATGGCGAGACCTATCAGCTCAACCTGATGGACACGCCCGGCCATGTCGACTTCGCCTACGAAGTCAGCCGCAGCCTCGCCGCGTGCGAGGGCGCTTTGCTGGTGGTCGACGCGGCGCAGGGGGTGGAGGCGCAGACCCTCGCCAATGTCTACCAATCGATCGAGCATGACCATGAAATCCTGCCCGTTATCAACAAGATAGACCTTCCCGCCGCCGAGCCCGAACGGGTCGCGGAGGAGATCGAGGAGATCGTCGGCATCCAGGCCACCGGCACTTGGGCCAACGGCGGCGCGGTGCTCACCAGCGCGAAATCGGGCATCGGCGTCGAGGACGTGCTCGAAGCGATCGTCCAGCGCATCCCGCCGCCCACGGGCGACCGCGACGCGCCGCTGACCGCCAGCC
>Ga0114910_1001636_pt1 | contig 10462 bp, 10 predicted proteins | sample MalvireepMed_908_FD_83500 | JGI IMG/M metagenome (GOLD analysis project Ga0114910, IMG submission 83500) | Marine viral communities from the Global Malaspina Expedition - Malaspina viral metaG DeepMed_908 | ecosystem: Environmental > Aquatic > Marine > Oceanic | place: Mediterranean Sea...
GTGCTACAACGTCACCATCACCGACGTGACCGAGGCCTACACAACCATCGGCATATGGGGGCCGAATGCCCGCGAAACGCTGAAGAAGGTGGTGGCAGATCCTGCCGGTCTCGACATTGAGAACTTCGCCTTTGCCGCGATCAAGCCGATCGAGATTGCCGGCAAGACGGTGTCCGCTTTTCGGCTCTCCTATGTCGGCGAGCAGGGGTGGGAATTGCACATGAAGTTCGAGGACGGGCTTGCTGTCTGGGATGCGCTTCGTTCCACCGGTGTCACGCCCGTGGGTGTGGAGACCTATGCCAACTCGCGGCGCATGGAAAAGAGCCTGCGGCTGCAGAATGCGGATCTTCTGACCCAGTACAACCTGATTGAAGCCGATCTGGCCCGCCCCAAGGTCAAGGAAGCGGATTTCCGCGGCAAGGCCAAGCATCTTGAATACAAGGCGCGCGACCATCAGCCGGCGATGCTGTGCACCCTGGTGATGACTGACAATGTCGACGCCAAGGGTGTGGCCCGCTATCCGGTCGGAATATTGCCGGTGATGGATCCCGAAACCGGTGACACGCTGGTGGACGAGCTGGGGCGCCGCTCCTACACGACGTCACTCGCCTATGGTCCGACCATCGGCAAGAATATCGCGCTGGCCTATCTGCCCTGGGAGTACTGCCAGGTTGGGCGCAAGCTGAGCATCGAGTATTTCAGCGAAGCCTATCCTGTCGAAGTGGCCTCCGTCGGCTACAAGCCGCTTTACGATCCGGAGAACCTCAAGCCGCGCAGCTGATCACTGTCTTCTGCGATATGGTGAGCTCAAAATCCGGTTCAGCCTGGCATGCTGTCATGCTAATGTGGGGCATGACGGGATGGATGAAGGCCGTACTGACCGCTGCGGGGATGCTCGCTGCCATGCCTGCAGGGCATGCGCAGGAGCCGGTGGACGTGGCGCTGGTGCTTGCCGTCGACGTGTCGCGCTCCATGTCGCCGGGCGAACTGACCATCCAGCGGGACGGCTATGCTGCGGCGCTCAATCATCCTGATGTGCTCCGCGCCATTGGCCAGGGCGCTTATGGCCGTATTGCTGTGACCATGTTCGAGTGGGCCGGCAACAGCGCGATCCGTCCGGTGTTTGACTGGACGCTTGTGGAAACGGCGGCGGATGCGGACAGGCTCTCGGCAGCGGTCCGCAATTCCAGTCCGATAGGGCAGCGCCGGACATCGATCTCGGGTGCCATCCTGCATGCGCTCAAGCTGATCGATGACGCGCCATTCGATGGTTTCCGGAAAGTGATCGATATCTCCGGAGATGGTCCCAACAACCAGGGGCAACCGGTTCTTGAAGCGCGCGAGCTGGCGCTTGCCAGACGCATCGTCATCAACGGACTTCCTCTGATGACCAGCGATGGCTTTAATGGCGGCTTCAATATCCCGGATCTCGATGCCTATTACGGCGACTGCGTGATTGGCGGACCGGGTAGTTTTCTGGTGCCGGTCTCGAGCTGGGATCAATTCCCCGAAGCGATACGGCGCAAGCTCATCCTTGAGATCGGCGGATTGCCGCCTGACGAGGCAACTGTGATACCGGCGCAGGCGATGCCGGCACAGGGCCTGCGGCCATCGACGGGGTCCTATGATTGCCTGATCGGCGAGAAGATCTGGCAACAGCGGCAATGGATGTTTCAAGACCCGTAGTTGCCTGACAGGTCAGCCTCCGGTTGGACTTGCGAACGGAAGGAATGACGCTCTGCCGCACGCCGAAATCGATTGATAGCGGGTGCTTGGTCATGACCACAGACGCTTCGATGGTGTCTGGCTGTGCGATTTGAACGAATATGTGCCGCTAATCGGGCCAGAAACGCAAAGAGTTCCGGAATTATAGGTTTAATTGTTAACTAAAATTCAATCCGCACATGATTAGCCTCCTTATGCAAAGGGGTGCATGTATGTTTATTGGGCTTTCAGGTATGCAATATTCCGGTGGATCACTTGGTGAGCACCGAATCATCGTGGCGGAAGACTCCAATGTCTTCACGTCCATGATTGGTCAGAAGCTGAAAGAAAGCTTCGATATCGACATTGAGATCTGCCGTACATTTGAAGAGCTGCAGCTGGCTTTCGATTATGGTGAACGTCCAATCAAGCTGGCGATTTCGAACATCAACCTGCCGGGCGCGGAAAACGGCGAGGCGCTGGGTTATCTGGCGGGTCTGTCGATTCCGATCATTGTCTTCACCGGTTCATTTCATGAGAAGACGCGCGAAGGCATTCTTGCCCGCGATATCGTCGACTACGTGATCAAAGACAGTGTGCTGGCGATCGACATGCTGGAGGAATCGGTCTGCCGGTTCCTGACCAATCACCGCCACCACGTCCTCATCGTTGATGACAGTCCTACAGCGCGTGCGCTTTTGCGCAGCCGTTTGGAACGCTTCAATTTCAACGTCAGCGCTGCCGAAAGTGGCGCCGAGGCCTTGGCCATCCTGAAAAAGACGCCGGATATCGGTCTTGTCATCACCGATTACAATATGCCCGATATGGATGGTTTTGAGCTGACCCGGCGCTTGCGTTCGGTTCGCGGCAGCCACGAGTTGCGGATCATCGGTGTTTCCTCGTCCGACAACCGTCTTCTGTCGGCCCGCTTTCTGAAAGCCGGCGGCAATGACTTCATGCTGCGTCCTTATGTGGACGAGGAATTTTACTGCCGCGTCAACCAGAACCTCGACACTCTTGATCAGATCAAGTCGGCGCGCCGGTCGATAGGCAACGTTGCCAAGGCGAATGTCGCATAATGCGACCAAGGTCGATTTTGCCGTCGAGCGGCAGGGCCTGCACTTCAAGGGAGTAGCTGATATGCGTGGAGCTTCAATTGATACCGAGATGAAGTCTGCCTTGTCACCGGCTGGCGAGCGGCTTCGGGTGCTGCTGGTCGAAGATTCACGGATGTTCACCTCCGCGCTGAAGTTCCGGTTTGAGACAGACCTCGGGGTTGATGTCGTCACCTGCAGCTCGCTGGCGGAGATGAAACAGGCTGCGAGTGGTCCCGGGCATGGTTTCTTCGTTGCCGTCACCGATCTCAACCTGCCGGATTCACCGCATTGCGAGGCGCTTGATTATGCCCTCGAAATCGACTTGCCGACGATCGTTTTCACCGGAAAATTCGATTTCAACACACGCGCCAGCATCCTCAAGAAAAACGTCCTGGACTATGTGATCAAGGACACCGACCGGGCGTTCGATGAAATTGTCTCGGCGGTCAAGCGGATCATCACCAATCGAAATTTCCGGATTCTGGTGGTGGATGACACAAAGACCCAACGCAGCATTCTTTCCGCCATGCTTCTGGCGCAGAAATTTGAAGTGGTCGAAGCCACCTCCGGGCAACAGGCATTGCAAGCCATTGCCGCTGATCCCGAAATCAGGCTTGTGCTGACCGATTATCACATGGGTGACATGGACGGCTATCAACTGACCCGCAAGTTGCGCCGCGATCATTCCGATGACACGCTGCGCATCATCGGAATTTCAAATTCCGCCGATCCGCAGCTCTCCGCCAGTTTCCTGAAGGCAGGGGCCAGCGACTTCCTGTACCGCCCCTTCGTTCAGGAAGAATTCCAATGCCGGATCGCCCAGAACATTGGAATTCTGATGAAGATGGAAGCGCTGAAGAAGGCCGCGATTCCGTTGCCAACCACGGTTGCGGTCCCCGCTTGATCCAAGAGACCGACGTAGACGGGCCTGCTTCCGAAGCTCAGGCGGCTGTGAGATATTGCTTGCGCTCGGCGCGTTCTTGCTGAGGCGACCGGTTGTAGAGCTCGCGGTAGCACTTGGAGAAGTGCGAGGCGGACACGAACCCGCAGGCGACGGCGACTTCGACAACCGGCATGGGCGACTGGATAAGCAGGTGCCTTGCCCGGTCGAGGCGAATTTCCAGATAATACCGGGCCGGTGAACGGCCCATTTCCTGGCGGAACAGGCGCTCGATCTGCCGCCGCGACAGACCCGCATCATCGGCGATCTCGATCAGTGACAGCGGTTCGGAAAGATTGGCTTCCATCAATTCGATGATCGACAGCACCTTGGCGTTCTGAACGCCGAGGCGGGCACGCAACGGCAGACGCTGGCGGTCCTGGGCATTGCGGACGCGGTCGGTCAGCGCCATTTCACAGATCCGGTTGACCAGTGTGTCGTCATGGTCTTCGCCGATGAGGCTGAGCATCATGTCGAGCGCTGCGGTGCCGCCTGCACAGGTGTGGATGGAGCCGTCGATCTCGTAAAGATCGGCATAGACATTTGCCTTCGGGTAAGCTTCGGCAAAGCCGGGCAGGTTTTCCCAATGGATGGCGCAGCGGCGTCCCGACAAAAGGCCGGCCTGTGCCAGAATATGGGCACCGGTGCACAATCCGCCGACAGCAACGCCGCGATTGTGCTCCTCGCGCAGCCAGGCAAGGACCGACTTGTTCTGGAATCGTTCAACATTGGCGCCCGAGCAGACGAAGACCATGGTTGGCCGGTTTTCGCCCGAGAGGCTGCGGCGTTCATCGGCCAGCGATGTGTTGACCGCGACAACAACCTGGTTGGATGCAGACACCGGCTCGCCATCATGTGACGTCAGCCGCCATTTGTAACACTCATAGCCAAGCATCCGATTGGCCAGGCGCAATGGCTCAATCGCCATTGAGAAGGCGATCATCGAAAAATCCGGAACCATGAAAAAGACGATCGACCGCTTCTGTTTGTTCTGTGAGGGCATGCCCAAATCCCATTCCACACCCCGAAGGGTCCATGTCGCGATCAGGCCACAAAACTCGCACTTTGTCACTGGCACAAGGCCAATATTCTTATGATTTCGACAGGGGCTCAGGGGTGTAAATGCGCCGGTCGGGCATGCAGATCTTGTTGCCTGGCAGTCCGCGACGGAAGGTCTCTGGGGGCGGGCCAGCCGATGTCTTTTTGCAGTTCGATCGGAAGGTCGAGCATGGTGCGTTCCATGAGTGCGCGCTGGTGGTTAGCGCGCCACCGACGGGCATAACGAATGATATGAGAATAGCTGAACATTGGCGTGTCTCCTGTCTCGTGTGGTGATCAGTCCTGCTGGATTGACAACAGCATCGCTCCGATGCATGATTCAATCAAACGAAATGAATTCACCCCTACGATCAATGGAATTGAATGATATGAACGCTCCACTCAATCATCCATTGCTGATGCTGGATCCTGATGTCCTCCGCAGCTTTGTAGCCATCGCCGAAACCGGCAGCTTCACCGCTGCGGCCGCGCGGATCTACCGGACTCCGTCTGCCGTTTCGATGCAGATCAAGCGGCTTGAGGAGCAATTGGGTGTCGCGGTGTTTTTGCGCGATGCGCGCAATGTCTCACTCACGCATGACGGGGAAGTGCTGCTCGGGTATGCGCGGCGGCTGATTGCGTTGAACCGGGAAGCAATCTCGCGATTTGTCACCTCCGACGTGTCCGGGGTGGTGAGGATCGGATCTCCGTCCGACTATGGCGAGGCGGTGCTGCCGGGCGTGCTCAAGATGTTCGCGAAATCCCACCCTTCAGTGGTTGTCGATGTGGTGATCGACCAGTCGTCCAGCCTGCTCAAGCGGTTTGCGTCGGGGCATGTCGATATCGCCCTGGTCAGCTGCATGAGAAATCACACGCCTGGACCGGGCGAGGTGATGATGGTTGACGATATCGTCTGGGCCGGCGCAAAGGGCGGGCAGGCCTGCCTGATGGACCCGTTGCCAGTGTCGATGTGGGACGAAGGCTGTGTGTGGCGCGAAAGCGCGCTGTCGGCATTGGAGCGGATTGGAAGATCCTACCGGGTGGCGTTCATGACGTCACATATGGCCGGTCAGCGGGCTGCGATCCTGGCGGATCTGGCGATTGCGCCGATGGGCCGGAGTTTCGTCGGACCGGATGTCCAGATCCTTGAAGAGGAGTGCGGTTTGCCGGCACCGGGGCAGTATCAGTTGCTGCTCAAGGTTGCTGCAGATCCGTCGCCACAGGTCTGCGCGCTCAGCGATCATTTCCGCGCCTGTTTCGAGCGGTTTGGGCAGACCGGGGATTTCGATGTCTAGACGCTGCCCTGCCGCAGCATGAATGCATGAATGTCAGGTGAATGCGATGTTCAGGGTAAGGCTAGGAACCTGCGGGTAGTTTGCCAATACCAGCGCATACAACCCGCGCTCAAAGGGGAGATAAGATTATGAAAGCATCCATGCAGATCATCCTGGTGCTTGCAGCAGCCTCCATCGCGGCCACTGCGGTCCCGGCACAGTCTTCGGCGTTTACCGCAGGTACGATCACGGCAATTGCACCTGACGACGCCCTCAATATCCGCAAATGGCCATCCGCGCAGTCGAAGATCATTGACGCCTATGTGCTCGATGAAAGCATCAGCATGACCGGGCGCTGCAAGAATATTGTCACAAATGTTTCGTTCCGGATCGATGGCTATGGCAGTGCCGGCTGGAAATACGCCCAGATGAAAAAGGCTCATGTCTGGTGCCAGGTGATGACAAATGACGCCGAACTTGGCTGGGCGCGCGGCAAATATATCTGGCCGCAATAAGCCTGGACCCAAATCAGGCTTGCACGCCAGGCGCATATTCCGCTTTGGCCCGGCTGCGGGCCATCGCCAGATGGACAAGAATTGCAGAGGCATAGCATGCGATAAGCAGAGCGGGTAATCCCACTGCTGCATCCATGGTGAGAATTGCCAGCATGACAGGCGTCCCCAGGGCATTGCCGATATTTCCGGTCTGGGCAATGCCGCCATTGGACAGTGCCCGGTCAGCCACCGAGGCATTCAGCTGCGGCACCGCTGCAAAGCTCGCCCCTTGAACCAGTCCGAGTGCGGCGAATATGGCGATGAACAGCCCGGTGCCGGGGCCGGTCAGCAGAAAGACAACGACGAGGCCGATGGCCAGGGCAAAGCCGGCGATGACGACGGATATGGCCGTGAGACGCGACAGCATGACATTGCCAATGCTCATCGAGGAGGCGATGCTTGCCAATGGCAGGGCGGCGGCGACGAATGCGCGCTGCGCGGGATCCACCATGGTCGGCAGAATGGTGAGCATCGAGACGAAGGTCAGCGTGTAGAAAAGCCAGCCCAGCGCAGGTGCTGCGATAAAGGGCGATGTGTAGGCTGCAAGGTGACGCTGCATGATGTCCCGCGGTGAAGGCCAGGGCGGAGCGCCGCGGCGATCTTCAACAGGCAGGACAAAGGTCAGAAGAACCGCGAAAACCGCCATGTAGGCAGCATGGATTGCGGGCAATCCGGCCAAGCCTGCCATTTCCAGGATAAATGGCGCAGACACTGCGATGACCGCAAAGGCGACACCGAAATAGGATCCCCAGAGAGTGAGAGCCTTGGCCTGGTGGCGCTGTATGGTCAGCTGGGCGATCAGGGTTGGCGCAGTGACCACAATGGCCAGATGCGAGGCGCCCTCAAGCAGCCTGCTTGCCAGCATCCATTCAAAGCCGGGCAGGGTGGTTTGCCAGGCGGAAACCGCTGCTCCGAGATAAAGACCCGACAGCAGCAAGCGGCGGACACCGATCTGAATGGCAATGATGCCGGCAACAAGACCAAGCACCATGCCCATGACCGAAATCAGCGAGACAAGATAGCCCGACATCGCCCCGGTCTCGCCGTAGTGGGCCTGCAGCTCGGGGAAGATCACCACGATCTTGGCAAACTGCGCCGCAGCCCCAAGGCCGGCGCCCCAAAGGGCCAAAATCAAAAACAGCGGTGATCGGACGAAGCTGGGCACTGATCACGCCTAGCCACTACTTCGATTCGGGTAAAGTGTGAATGTCAGCCGCGGTTGCGCCGCCCACCACGCCGCCGCCCGGCGCCGGGTTCGATGCCGTCTGCGGCATCGGTGTCCATCGAGCGTTCCGGCAGTTTGACCACTTCAGTGAGCTTCGGGAAGGCGTCCACCTTGTTGGGGAAGGCCATGGCGTTGACGAAATGCTCCTGGAATTTGGATTCCAGAGCGGTTTCGATTTTCTCGATGCGGGTGACGGTCAGTTCGATCTCGCGGCGGTGCAGGCGGTTGAGCAGCGCCATGCGGGCGCCGGTTCCCGCCGCGTTGCCGACAGCCTTGACCTTGTCCAGATCGCAATCGGGTACGAGGCCCAGCACTAGCGCATATTTGGGATCGATGAAGGACCCGAAAGCGCCGGCCAGGCCGATGCGGTCGACGTGATCTATGCCCTGCTTGTCCATCAGCAGCTTGACACCGGCATAGAGTGCCGCCTTGGCGAGCTGAATGGCGCGGACATCGGTCTGGGTGACCATCAGCTTCTGTTCGCCGTCGCGCAGCAGATAGGAGAAGGTACGGCCATTGGTGGTGATGCGCGGGCTGCGGGCCGCGAGGTCGCCATTGATGACGCCGTCTTCGGTAATGATGCCGGCGAGATACATCTCGGCGATGATTTCGATGATGCCGGAGCCGCAGACACCGGTGACGCCGACTTTCTTGGCCTGTGCGTCAAATCCGGGTTCGTCGGACCAGGGCTCGATGCCGATAACACGGTAGCGCGGCTCGAGCGTTTCGGGATCGATACGGATGCGCTCGATGGCGCCGGGCGCTGCGCGCTGGCCGCAGGAGATTTCAGCACCCTCAAAGGCGGGCCCGGTGGGCGAGGAGGCCGCCACGGTGCGGGCCGAGTTGCCCAGCACGATCTCGGCGTTGGTGCCGACATCGACCAGCAGCATCATCTCGTCCTGGCGGTGGGGGCCTTCGGTGAGCGTGGCCGCGGCCGCATCGGCGCCGACATGGCCGGCAATGCAGGGCAGCATGTAGACCCGGGCGCCGGGGTTGAGCGGAATGTCGATCTCGGAAGACTTCACATTGACCGCACCCGAGACGGCAAGCGCGAAAGGCGCGCCGCCAAGTTCGGTCGGATCAATGCCGAGGAACAAATGGTGCATGATCGGGTTGCCGACGAAGACCGCGTCGAGAATGTCGCTGCGCTCGATCCCGCCTTCCTTGCAGACCTTGTCGATCAACCCGTTGATCGCCTCGCGGACAGCGACGGTCATGCCCTCGCGGCCCTCGGGATTCATCATCACGTAGGAGACGCGGCTCATCAGGTCCTCGCCGAAGCGGATCTGCGGATTGGACGTGCCGGAGGAGGCCAGCGTGCGGCCCGAGAGAAGCGACGACAGATGCATGGCGATGGTTGTCGAGCCGATGTCGCAAGCGATGCCATAGGCTTCGTTCTTGAGGCCGGGATAGAGCGCAACAAGTGTTGCCGGTCCGCCGTCGACGGGCTCGTGAACGGCGGCGGTGACCTTCCAGTCGCCAGCGCGCAGGATCTTTTGAACTGTCCCGAGCAAATAGGTGTCGATCGTCAGGTTCTTGAAGCCCCAATCCGTCTGTATTGCGGCCAGCAGCCGATCCAGATCGCCGAGCGGCTTGTGCATGTCAGGCTCTTCAACCTCGACATAGCACATGTGAACCGCCGGATTGCGCTCGATCACGCGGCCATCGGAATCCTTGCGCACGACTTGCGCATTGACCACGGCGTCCTGCGGGATGTCGATGACCAGATCGCCCAGGATCCTGGCCGAGCAGGACAGCCTGCGGCCGGCCTTCAGATCGCGCTTCTCGGCATAGCGCACTTCATTGCCGCCAAACGGCGAGATGTGTTCATTGGATGAGGTGATGCCGTGTTTGGCAAAGACGCCTTCCTGCACATCGACCTGGCAGCGGCCGCAGATGCCGCGGCCACCGCAGACGCTTTCCACATGCACGCCCAGTTGCCGCGCGGCATCGAGCACGGGAGTGTCCGTGGGAAAGCGGCCGCGCTTTCCCGACGGCATGAACAGGACGAGGTGGTCGGTCATGAGGTGACTTATGCCCCGCCGCCTGAACGGGCAGCGCGTCCGCCACGACGGCGTCCGCCGCCTTCGCCCGCAGGGGCAGCTGATTGCGGAGCGGGAGCGGATCCGGCGACATGCGGCTGGTAATCCTTGTAGGTCTTGATCCAGTTGGTGCAGTTGGGGTCGGTGCCGTTGAGCACGTTGGCGGCGCGAACCGCTTCCATTTCCTGCGGACGGCAGGGATTCATGATCGCGGATGTCATGCCGGCGCCGATCACCATTGGGATGAAGCCTGCGTTGATGCCGTGACGATGCGGCAGGCCGAAGGAGACATTGGACAGGCCGCAGGTGGTGTTGACCTTGAGTTCATGGCGCAGACGGTGCAGCAGCGCGAAGACCTGACGACCGGCATCGCCAAGGGCGCCGATCGGCATCACCAGCGGGTCGACCACGATGTCATGCGCCGGGATGCCGAAATCGGCGGCGCGTTCGACGATCTTCTTCGCCACCGCAAAGCGCGTGTCGGGATCCTCGGAAATGCCGGTGTCGTCGTTCGAGATCGCCACCACCGGCACGTTGTATTTCTCGACCAGCGGCAGCACCAGTTCTGCCGCTGGTCAAGAAATACAA
>Ga0114910_1001639_pt1 | contig 10443 bp, 9 predicted proteins | sample MalvireepMed_908_FD_83500 | JGI IMG/M metagenome (GOLD analysis project Ga0114910, IMG submission 83500) | Marine viral communities from the Global Malaspina Expedition - Malaspina viral metaG DeepMed_908 | ecosystem: Environmental > Aquatic > Marine > Oceanic | place: Mediterranean Sea...
CGCTCCAAGTTCTTCCTCTCGCTGCAGGACGACCTGATGCGGATCTTCGGCTCCGAGCGCATGGATGGCATGCTCAAGACGCTTGGCCTCAAGGAAGGCGAGCCGATCATTCATCCTTGGATCAACAAGGCGCTTGAGCGAGCACAGAAAAAGGTCGAGGCACGCAACTTCGACATCCGCAAGAACCTGCTGAAGTTCGATGACGTGATGAACGACCAGCGCAAGGTGATCTTCGAGCAGCGCAAGGAACTTATGGACGCGGAATCGATTTCCGAAACCATCGAGGACATGCGTCATGAAGTGGTGGATGGCCTGGTCAAGCTCCACATCCCCGAACGCGCCTATGCCGAGCAATGGAATGTTGCCGACCTCAAGAAGGACGTCCAAGCCTACCTCAACCTCGACCTGCCGATTGAGCAATGGGCGGCCGAGGAAGGCATCGCCGAAGACGATATTCACAAGCGGCTTCTTGAGGCGGCTGACAATCTGGCCAGGGAAAGAGCCGAGAGGTTTGGCGCTGAAGTCATGACCTATGTGGAGAAATCCGTTGTTCTCCAGACGCTTGACCATCTGTGGCGCGAACATCTGGTCAACCTCGACCACCTCCGCTCGGTCGTCGGCTTCCGCGGCTATGCGCAGCGCGATCCGCTGCAGGAATACAAGTCCGAAGCCTTTGAATTGTTTCAGGCATTGCTCGCCAATTTGCGCCAGGCCGTCATGACGCAATTGATGCGTGTGGAAATCGTCCGGGAAGCGGCCACTCCGGAACCTGAATTGCCGGAAGGCATGGAAGCGCACCACATCGACGCCACGACCGGCGACGATGAGTTCGGCCAGTCCCCTCTCGAGCTCGCTGCCGGCGTGGTTGCACCTGAAGACCGTGACCCCGAGGATGAAAGCACCTGGGGCAAAGTTGGCCGCAACGAGGCCTGCCCGTGCGGATCCGGCAAGAAATACAAGCACTGCCACGGCGCTTTCTGAGCACCAGTGCAGGCGAAGTCATCAGGCCGGGAATGAGTTTTCGTTCCCGGCTTTTTGTTGCTTAACGCAAGCTCAGGCCCACCGTACAGCACACCACAAATGACCGCTTCCCGGTAGCCTTGGCCAAATCTCTCAAAGCCTTGAGTTCAATCAACCGTTTCGCCTTGAAAAGACCGCGCGTTGAAATGACTGGCCAAACCGTTTCTTAACGTCGCCATGACAGTGTACCCGGACAACAACGGAATTGAAGCCTGACCATGACGCTGATTGACACCGCTGGCAAAGTCTTGCCGCCTCGCTTTGTTGCGCGGCTTGCGCCGGTGTTCGAGCTTCTCTCGGCAATCGCAACAGCCGACGACGAGACCAGCGCAGCCCAGCGTATGGCCGTGATTGCCTTTGCCATCCGCATTTTCAGTGCAGCGATCGCCTTCGTATCGCAGATCATCCTGGCCCGCATGATGGGTGAGTTCGAATACGGCGTGTTCGTGTTCGTCTGGGTGATTGCCATCATTATGGGCAATCTCTCCTGTCTCGGCTTCCACACCGCCGTGATCCGCTTCCTGCCGCAATACCGCACCGCCGGCGCTGACGAAGCGATCATCGGTCTTGCCGCGACCGCGCGGATATTTGCCATGCTTTCGGCAACCCTGATTGCCGCCACAGGCATCGCGGCGATCTACTTTCTCGGCGACCGGATTGAGGCACACTATGTTCAGCCGCTTTTCATCGGGGCCTTCGTTCTGCCGATGATTGCTCTGGGCGATGTGCTGGATGGAACCGCACGGGCCAATGGCTGGCCGGTAAACGCGCTCAGTCCAACCTACATCATTCGCCCCTTGCTCATCCTGTGTTTCGTTGCCGGAGCCATCTGGCTTGGGCGCATGGCGGACGCCAACACCGCGCTTATCGCGGCCCTGACCGCAACCTACCTCACCACCTTGGCGCAGTTTCTTGTCGTGACCACCAGGCTGGCGAAACGGTTTCCCACCCAACGAATCGAGATCCACGTCAAAACCTGGCTGATGGTTGCCTTCCCGATCTTTCTGATCGAAGGCTTTTACTTCATGCTGACCAATGCTGACGTCATCATCGTCGGGATCTATCTACCGCCGGAAAAGGTGGCCGTCTATTTCGCTGCCGCAAAGACCATGGCGCTGGTCCACTTTGTCTATTTTGCCGTGAAAGCCGCTGCTGCTCAACGCTTTTCAGCGCTCGTTTCCGGCACCGATCACGCTGCATTGGCGTCTTTCGCCCGGCAAACCGTGCAGTGGACCTTCTGGCCTTCACTGCTGGTCGGCGCGCTGGTAATTGCTGCCGGCCCATTTCTGCTCTCGCTGTTCGGTCCGAGCTTTCAGGAAGGGCACTTGTTCATGGTCATCCTGTTTGCCGGGATTATTGCCAAGGCGATGATCGGCCCTGGCGAAGTGCTTCTGACCATGGCTGGCAAGCTCAAGATCTGCGCCACGGTCTACGCAATTGCACTTGCAGGAAATCTCGGCCTCAACATCCTGCTGATACCCGTGTGGGGTCTGCACGGAGCCGCCGCGTCCACCGCCGGAGCAATGATGATAGAGGCCTGTCTTCTGCATATCATCATCCGGCGGCAACTCGGCATTGTCATGTTCATCGCAGCCACTGCCTTGCCGGGCCGGCACAATATTGCGCGAGAGGCGGAATAATCATGGCCTCCAGTCCCATCATCCAGGAAGAAGTCGCAAGCCAGGCCAATACCATGATTGGCGAATTGGCCGATGTCGAAAGCGGGCGTCCGGTGCCCGAGCGCGAAGTCGCCGTCGGTCGCCCGGGACGTCATCTGGCGGTCTATCCTGCCCGTGCAGGCTATGACTTGCAGGAGGAACTCGACTTCCTCACCAACCGTGCACTTGAACCCAACGTCTTTTTTGCAGGCCGCTTCCTGGCCCCGGCCATGCCACGGCTGGAAGACCGGGTGATCCGCCTCATGCTGATGCGCGATGAAACCGAAACCAATTCGCGCATGCGGATGCTGCTGCCCTATTCGATAGAGAAACCCGGTTTCTCGGTTGGCGCATCAATCATCCGCGCCTGGGCCAATCCGTTTGGACCATTGGGCACACCGCTGCTTGATCGCGAGGACGCAGCCGAAACGCTCGACAACATGCTCGAGGCCCTGAACCGGCCTGAAATGGGTCTGCCAGGCGTTCTCGTGCTTCCCGACATGCGGCTGGACGGTCCCGTCGCCGGTCTCCTGCGCGCCGTCGCCATGGCCCGTAACCTGTCTGTCGTGGTCACCGAGCAGGTCAAGCGCCCGTTCCTTGAAAGCACGCTTGATATCAACGACTACATGGCCAAGTCGGTCTCCCCGCATCACCGCCGCGAAATGCGCCGGCAGTGGCGCCGGTTGTCCGAACATGGCGAACTGAGCTACATGGTTGCCCGCCAGCCGGAAGAAATCCGCTATCACCTTGAGGAATTCCTCACCCTGGAAGACGCCGGCTGGAAAGGCCGCGGGAAATCGTCAATGGTGTCTGACCGGTACCGCGCCGCCTTCGCCCGCGAGGCCATCAACAGCCTGGCTGAAACCGACAGCGTGCGCATTCACTCGCTGGCGCTTAATGGCGAAGTCATCGCTTCGATGATCGTGTTCGTGTCTGCCGGGGATGCGTGGACATGGAAAACCGCCTACAATGAGGCATGGGCGCAATATTCGCCCGGCAAATTGCTGACCGACCGGCTTACCGAATGGCACCTTGATGATCTCAACATCCGCCGCACCGACTCCTGCGCCGTACCGGATCATCCGATCATGAGCCGCCTCTGGTCGGAACGTGAGAACATGGGCACCATGGTCATCGGGCTTGACCCCAGGCATGACCGCGACGTCCGCCAGGTGGCGACCCAGCTCCACATCTATCGAAACACCCGCAACATCGCCCGGCTGCTGCGGGAGAAAATCCGCGGCATGGCCAGGCGCTGACGCTTCAGACCGTTGCGGCGCGGCTCTCCGCGATGGCCTGATCCCGCAATATCCGCCGGATCACCTTGCCCGTCGTGGTCAGCGGCAGACTGTCAACGAACTCTATCTCTCTGGGGTATTCATGCGCCGACAACCGGGTCTTGACCCAGTCACGCACTGATTCGGTCAATTCCGCATCCGCCGCAATTCCAGGCGCCACAACGATATAGGCCTTGACGATTTCCGTGCGCATGGGATCCGGCTTGCCCACAACCGCAGCAAGCGCCACCGCCGGATGGCCGGTCAGGCAATCCTCGATTTCACCCGGTCCAATGCGATAGCCGGACGATGTGATGACATCGTCATCCCGGCCGAAGAACGAGAAATAGCCTTCCGCATCGCGCACGCCCTGATCTCCGGTGATCATCCAGTCGCCAATGAACTTGGCCTGCGTCGCCGCCTCGTTGCGCCAATATCCCAGAAACATCACCGGATCGGGACGCCTGACCGCAATCTGGCCCGACGTGCCATCGGGTACAACCTGGCCCTGATCATCAATCACCGCCACGTCGTGGCCCGGCACCGGCTTGCCGATCGCCCCGCCGCGGCTGACGCCAAGCAACGCACAGGACGACAGCACCAGATTGCATTCGGTCTGGCCGTAAAACTCGTTGATGGTCAGACCGAGGACCTTTTGTGCCCACTCGAAAGTCTCCCGCCCCAGCGCTTCGCCGCCGGAACCGACAGTGCGCAGATTGAGCCGGTGGCGCGACAACGGATCTGAAACGGTGCGCATGATTCTCAGCGCGGTTGGCGGAATGAAGGCGTTACGGACATTCATCTCGGCCATGACCCGGTAGGCAAGTTCCGGATCAAACTTCTGCGCTTGCGACGACACAACAGGCACCCCGAGCAGCAATCCCGGCAGCAAAACATTGAGCAGTCCCCCTGCCCAGGCCCAGTCGGCAGGTGTCCAGAGCTTGTCGCCAGGTTGCGGCATGAACTCGTGATGCGTCTGGATGCCCGGAATATGCCCGATCAACACCCTGTGTCCATGCAGCGCGCCCTTGGGAGGTCCCGTGGTGCCCGAGGTGAAGATCATCAAGGCGGGATCATCCGCCCGGCTCCTGATCGCAACCGGCGCGTCGGAATGACCACCCTCAAGCCCGTTGTAACTGACCGCATCGGTGACATCGCTGTCACCGGCAACAACAACCGCCTGCAGCTCTTTCAGCCGCTCGCGGATCGCCGAAACCTTGTCGCACCCGCCAGCTGTCGTCACCAGCACCTTTGCGCCCGACGCGGAAAGCCGGTGTTCGACAGCCTCAACCCCGAACAGCAGCGCCAATGGCACGGCAATGGCGCCCAGTTTGTAAATCGCCACATGTGCAATAACCGTCTCGAATCCCTGGGGCAACATCAGCGCCACCCGGTCCCCGGTCTCGACGCCCAGGGATTTCAGTCCCCGGGCAAATGCATTGGACCGGCTGGCCAGCTCCGCATAGGTCAGCCTGTCCGGCTCACCTTCGGGATTGAAATGTTCAAGGCAGATCCGGTCCGGCTCGCGCGCCGCCCAGTCATCCGACACCGCGCTGCCGATGTTGAAAAACTCAGGCACATCCCAGGAAAACCGGGCTGAAACATCTTCTAGAGTCTTTCCCGGAGGCAACAACATGACTGGAAATCCCTGCAAAGGCCTTGGCCGGCTCGCGCCGATGCACTTTTACGGCAGGACGGCATATCTGGGCAATCCCTATCAGGCGCAGGTCTCGGATTGAAGAGGTTCACCTCAATCGCCGCAAATGTGTCAGGCATCAGCGATCGCTGAAGCAAGGCGTGTGAAGCTGTCCATCGAACGTGCTGGCGAAGCCGAATTGTCCCCCATCAAGGCGCTGGTACAGGATTACCCTATCCTTCCATATCTTCACCAAACTTGAGTGCAAGATGTCCTGAACATCTGCAGAACAATGATTGTTACCGGTCAAACCTTTCAGCTGAAGAAGGAGGCTAAAAATCAATGATTCAATTCATGAGTGAAGGCAGCGGCAACACGATTGGCATCCGTGCCAGTGGCAAGCTGACGAAATCCGATTACGAAACCGTTCTGATTCCGCAACTGACGGATTTGTTCAACACACACGGACAGCTCAACATCGCCTTCCTCATGGATGATGGGTTTGAAGGCTGGGATATGGAGGCTGCCTGGGACGACGCATCCTATGGTCTCTTGCACCGTGCCGATTTCGGAAAGCTTGCAGTGGTCGGCGGGCCGGTGTGGGTCAACTGGGGCATCAAACTGAGCGGGTTTCTGATGAAGGGAGAAATCAGGATCTTCGGTCCGGATCATCTGGATCAAGCCTGGCAGTGGGTCAGGTCCTGACTTCCGCTGCAGCGGCCTGCCTGGTGGCCAGACTCTCACGATAGCAACAAGGAGTACCAAACGATGAATGAGAGCAAAGACATTTCTGAAATTTCTCAGAGAGTTCAAGCCGTTGAAAAGCGGTTGAAAGAAAAGCTTGGCTTGGTCTTTGGCACCAAGTCACCGGCTTCTGATGTCTCGGGCAAAGCCGATGCGATCCGTAGCAAATCAAGCGAGCTCACGAGAAAACTGAATCAAAAGGAAGGCACCGTCTGGACCCGAGTCAAGGATGAGCTGAACCGCGACCTGCATGCTCTCGAAGGTGATTTTGAGCATTGGATTCAATATATTGACGAGCATTACAAGGATTAGATCGCAGCCACCGCAAGGCGAGGCATTAAACTCGCCCTCAGATACGGCCGGTTACAAGCCGACCGCATGCGCACCGCATCGGCAAGCTAGCGCAAACGTCAAGGCCATGAGAGAGACGCTGGTGCCCCCTTCCGGACTCGAACCGGAACTCCTTGCGGAACCGCATTTTGAGTGCGGCGCGTCTACCAATTCCGCCAAAGGGGCAAACCATTACGCCCAGTCCATTATTATCAGCTGGCGCGCAGGTCAAGCCGATAGATCAACCTTGGTGCAATTCGTCAGCTTCCCCACCCGGATATGCCATCATGCGCTCATGAAGATGGAATGCGAACGACCGCTCTGATAAGAACCGTCCAAGAGTGAAACATAAACAGGGACAAACGGTCCATGACTGCAGTTGAAGGTTCCGCGGCCCCGCGCGGCGCGCTGGCGAAGATCGAGGCCATCCTCAAACCGCACCTCCAGCCTCAGCACGAGACCGCTCATGCGGATGCCGGGCGCGGCCAGAAGGCAACCATCAGCCTCGGAGCCCTCAGCGATCTGATGGAAGAGCGGGCTTTCGGTCTTTTGCTGTTGATTCTGGCTTTGCCCTGTTGCCTGCCCTTTGTATATATCCTGCCACAACTTGTGGCGCTCCCGATGGTCGTTCTGGCAAGCCAGATGGCGGCGGGCCGGCGTGCGCCATGGCTGCCCGAAACCCTCCGCAAACGCCGTCTGCCGGTGGCAGCTCTGCTTGATGTTGTAGCGCGCGCCCAACGCTATGGCGGCTGGCTGGAGCGATTTGCCCACCCGCGCCTTCCCGGCTTCACAGGCGACAAGGCGACCCGCATCATCGGTGTGCTGTTGATCGTGCCATGCCTGTCCATCCTCGTGCCACTTCCGCTCACCAATACAGTGCCCGGCATCGGGGTTGCGCTGGCAGCCATCGGGTTGATTGAGCGAGACGCCTTGTTTGTGGTTTTCGGCCTGCTCATTGCGCTGATTTGGGTCGCCATTCTGGTGATCGGCGGCCCGGCTTTGATCTATCTTCTTGTCAACTTCCTGCTCAACAGGGGTACGACAGCCTAAACAGCATGAACCGCAGAGGACAATGGCCTTTGTCACACCACCGAGTCATGCAATCGACACCATTGCGGAACAGAACCACCAGACGACCATATACGGATCAAGATGATGCCAACTGCTATCGCCCAACCTCACCGCACCCTCACTGCACTGCTTCTTGGCATCGCCATGGCGATTGTCGTCGGCACGGCTCTCGGCTTTGAGCATATAGGTGGCTATATCCCCTGCGCGCTGTGTCTGGAGCAGCGCATCCCTTACTATATCGGCGCGCCGCTGATGCTGGTCGCAGCGATCGTCTCGAAGGCCGGTGGCCCTTCCTGGGCCGTGCGCGGCTTGCTGGCAGTCGGCGGATTGCTGATGCTGTATGGACTCGTGCTCGGCGTCTATCATTCCGGCGTCGAGTGGCATTGGTGGGAAGGCCCCGCATCCTGTGCGACCTCAGCGGATGCCGTGACCAGGGATGCCGGATCCCTGCTGGGTGATCTCAGCTCGAAAAAGCCGCCATCCTGCGATGCGGCCGCACTTCGCGTTTTGGGTTTGTCATTTGCCGGATGGAATGTTCTTGCCAGTGCGGCCCTGGCTGCCGTTGCGTTTCGCGCAGCGCGGTAACGCGGCACAAGCCGCGGCCGGTTACGGCTGCAGTTCGACATCCCAGTAGAGGTAATCCATCCAGCTTTCATGCAGAAAGTTGGGCGGAAACATACGGCCATTGTTGTGCAGATCCTGCACATTGGGCCGATAGGGCTTTTGCTGCGGGATCATGCCCGCGTCTTTTGGCATTGCCCCACCCTTTCTCAAATTACAGGGCGAACAGGCAGCCACCACATTTTCCCATGTGGTCTCGCCGCCGCAACGCCGGGGAATCACATGGTCGAAGGTCAGTTCGTTCGGTGAGCCGCAATACTGGCATTCAAACCGGTCCCTGAGGAACACATTGAACCGCGTGAAAGCCGGAGACCGGGATGGCTTGATATAGGATTTCAGGCAGACGACGCTCGGTAGCCGCATCGAGAATGTCGGCGACGACACCGCATGATCATACTCCGCGACGATCTGGACACGATCCAGGAACACGGCCTTGACGGCATCCTGCCACGACCACAGCGACAAGGGGTAATAACTCAGCGGCCTGTAATCAGCGTTCAGAACGAGCGCCGGTAAGGACTGCGGGGACACGAAAATAGTCAACTGACTCTCCCGAGCGATTCTCCATCTGCAAAGACCATATTAGGCTGGACATGTCAGGATTGTGAAGCGTCAGAATTTCGAATCATTTTATGACGCAATTCTGCCCTTCATCCAGCCTCAACGGGGGTCGCATCCCGGCGCATGACGGCGGCATAATAGGCCCACAACAGCCGCGCCGCCACGCCCCGCCACGGGCTCCACGCCTCAGCAAGCTTGTAGAGAGCCCGCGGTTGAGGGCGCGCGTCGAGCCCTAAAATGTCGGCAGCGGCACTTTGCAAAGCCACATCCCCGGCTGGAAATACATCCGGATGACCGGCGCAAAACAGCAGATAGACCTCCGCGGTCCATGGCCCGACACCCTTGATTGATGTCATGGCGGTGATCGCCGCACGCCCCTCGAGCCGGCACAGATGGTCAAGATCGAGCTCACCTGCGGTCACCGCCTGCCCGACCCGGATCAATGTTTCGGCCTTGGCGCGTGACAACCCGGCTTCGCGCAGCACCTCCGGACTGAGCGCAAGAATGGCCGCCGGGCTGATCTCGCCGGCGGCGAGTTCCAGCCTTCTCCACAACGCATTGGCACTGGCCTTGGAAACCATTTGCGACAGGATGATTTCCGTCAGTGCCGCATAGCCTGGCGGTTTTCGCCGCAGCGGCACCGGTCCGGAGCGCTCGATCGCCTGCGCCAGCCGTGCATCCATGCGCGCCAGCTCAAGCAGCCCGTCCGCGATATCATCGGCACTGTCGATCCGGCGCATGCCTGCTGTCCTGTTTGCTGGTTCCCGCCGGCGACCGGCTTCGACAATCATGTTCTGCAATCTGGCGGGCAGAGTGCATCGTGACGCCGCCCGTCAAAAATGACATGAAACACCATGCCGATTCACAACACCACATCCAATCCGCTTGTCAAAGCTCCGACAGTCCGTTTTGCGCCCAGCCCCAACGGACTGCTGCATGTCGGGCACGCCAGGTCCGCGATGCTGAACTGGCAATTCGCCAAGGCTCGTCACGGCACATTCCTGTTGCGCATCGAGGACATCGACATCACCCGTGCGCGTCCGGAGTTCGAAGCAGCTATCTTCGAGGATCTTGCCTGGCTGGGACTTGACTGGCCGAATCCGGTTCGCCGCCAGTCGGACCATTTTGCCGCATATCAGGCAGGTCTGGGCGAGTTGCGCAAACTCGGACTGCTCTATCCCGCATTCCTCAGCCGTGCTGAAACGAGCGCCAGAATCTCTGAAACCGAGAGAACGGGCCGGGTCTGGCCCCGCGACCCTGATGGCGCACCACACTACCCCGGCGACCACCGCAAGCTTTCACCATCCGAGCGCGACCGCAGGATCGCAGCTGGCGAGCCGCATGCCTGGAGACTGGACATGCAGGCCGCACTTGATGGTCTTGATGCCAGGCTTTCATGGACGGAGCACGGCAGCGGTCCGTCTGGCGAGACCGGCGAGATTAATGCAGACCCCGGGGCTTGGGGGGACGTGATCCTGGCAAGGCGCGATGTTCCTGCAAGCTATCACCTCTCGGTCACCGTTGA
>Ga0114910_1001643_pt1 | contig 10433 bp, 11 predicted proteins | sample MalvireepMed_908_FD_83500 | JGI IMG/M metagenome (GOLD analysis project Ga0114910, IMG submission 83500) | Marine viral communities from the Global Malaspina Expedition - Malaspina viral metaG DeepMed_908 | ecosystem: Environmental > Aquatic > Marine > Oceanic | place: Mediterranean Sea...
AAAAAATAATCACCACCATTTATTTCGTGCATTAAATCCCTAGCAATCTTTTTTATCTTCTTTGGGCTGCCATGATATATATTCAAGTCTCTAGCAAATGAGTTCACTAATAGGGCTTCTCCTACTTTGGTAGAACCCATGATATTGAAAAGACCCTTAACAAATTTGTATGGAGTTGAGACAACAGTAGTTGGCAGCCAAGTAAGAGGGTCTTGTAGGATTTCTATGCCCATCCCATAAATCATAGATTGGATAGGATGCTCCTCTACAAACGCATCATCCAACCAGTCCTGCCCCCTAATTACGCGACCACTAGGATCATCTTCATCTAATACACCAGTAATACCTGACCGCCATCCCCTACCAAAAGCTGTCCAAGGAAGCTCTCTTACGCGAGGATACCCAGGAACCAACCCTTCTTCAGTCCACCTAAATTTCTTTCTTCCATCTGCATCATACTCAGTGGCTGCCCCTACAGCTTTCCCCCATTCTGTCATTCCACCAGCCATTCCAGACCTTAGAAGATCAAGATGACGGATAGCTTCTGAAGCATAGTTAATGGCAGGATCGACTGCCACATCCTTTAGCATCCCAACAGCCGTATCTCCCCAATCAAAAGCTGCCAATCCTAACTCAGCAGCCCTCTTTAGAAGTCCTGGGTCTGTCTCTCTCTCTCCCGACCTCAGTTCAGCTATTGTTGGGGGGTCGTCAAGGGTGTCGTACTTAGACACATAACTAGAGTCCGTCATTGTCTAGGTGTTCCACCCGCTTTTTCTATCTCAAAATCTATTATATCATCTATAACATAATCAGGGTATAATAAACCCCTTAGATGTCTGAGCCTAGCCTTTTGCCCGTCAGGTGTCGTAATATCATAAGGAATATCCACATCTATTTTTCTCTCCCCTTCCATCTTAAACGAGGCTATTATTTCTCGCGGAAAATTTTGAACATCTATAGTTCTAGCCTCACCATTCTTATCCCTAACAACAATAGAAGTAGTACCAGCTTCTATAGCATCCCACCTATCTTTGCCAAATCCTGATGTTCCGAAAGCCCCCTTCTGAAACTCACCTGGATAGGGTGACTGAGACTTCAAGAACTCCCAAACTATTTGCTGTTCCTTGTATGGTAACTGATTTACAATTGTCCAAAGCTCAGTGCCAATTAAGCTTTCTCTAGACTTCTCATCAATGCTTCCGCTCATGCCCTTCATAAACCAACTATTAACTGCGTGAGACCTAACTTCCGCATTTAATTTTAAGAGGTCTTCTGTCCTAGCCTCTTGATTCTTTTCTGATAGGCTTGCAAGATCAACCCATCTTTCCATATCTTTAGCGTAGGCAGGATCATGTGGTTTGAACTCTTCTATCTCTTTAAGGAAGCTGGTAAGGGCTGCCTCCACAGATTTTTGATCTACCCCAAGAAGATTTAAAGCCTGCCTAAGCCTTTCAGGGGCTTCGGCGTATTGTATTTTTCCTTCTTTTAGTTGGGATAAAATTTGATTTTTTGCGGTACCTACATAAAGAGGGGCTTCCTCACCCGCCTTCCATGCGTCAAACTTTTTTGCCTTTCTTCCAGCTTCTACTTCCGCTTCTCTACCCTTGATATATTTTTCAAACGCTTCACTAGCTTCCTTGTAATACTTCCTATCAAACCCCCACTGATTATACCATTGATCGTAATCCTCCATGCTTTCCAATCCGGCATTGTTTGCCATATGGATTATCTTGGAAACTATCTCATCTTCTTGAAGGCCCATAACGTGCTTCAAATAAGTTGCGGAGACAGCAGACTTGGGCAATGTAAAGTTTCCAGACATACCCATAACAGTCCTCAAAGAGTTGACTGCGTTTTCCCCAGCTAACCTACTTGCCCTATTGACCTGCATAATATCCATAAACTGCTGTAGCTTTAAAGCCTTCTTGTCGCCTATAGCGCCCCTAAAACCAAACTGTTCGGGAAAGTTTGATGTGGGAAAGTTTAAAACCTCACCGGACTGTACCCTATCCGCATCCCTGCCAACATTAGACTCCTCCCATTTTGAGATTAACTCATCTCTAGCCCACGCAGGCCAAGACATTATATCAGGATATCTCCCCTTATATATTCCTAATACTGTATCACCCGATTTAATAAATTCTTCAGTCATGATGAGTACCCCATCAAACTCCACCAGGGAGATCGTTTAGTAATTCCTTTGGTTTCCTCTGGATATAAAAGCTCCCTATCTACAGGAGCAAATGTTGCCCCACCAAGGGATTGAGGAGCTTTACTTATGTGAGGACTGAATGCAAAGTCCTGCATTACCGCTGGGCCGAACTGGGGCCTTCCGCTAACCTTTGGTTTAGCTTGGGTAATTGTTCCGGTGGCTGTTGCAAGATGCCCCTTAGTAATTGCTGCTTCATCAGCTAACCAATCTCTCTTTAGTTGCTGGGCTAAAGCCTGAGACTGAGGGTCTCCCGCCATTAGGCTATCAAATAATTCTTTCTTCTTGCCCGTTAGCTCACCAGACCCACCAAAAATCTTATCTCCAGGCTTCCAAAATGACTCAGGCCAAAGACTCATTACAGAACTCCGTAAACAACGTGCTTGACACCACCCACCTCGTAGACAGCATCTGGTCTGGTACGCTCAACCTCTTGAGCCATCACACCACGACGAGGAATGTCATCACCGATATAGTTAAAAGTGTAAACATTAAAGCCTTTCCAATGGGTTGCCTCGGGTACTATGTTTTCTTTAACCCTTATGTCAGACCTGAACCCTTGGAACAATGCAGCTAACTGACCCATGCTTGAAAGCGCACTTGGGTTTGATGTGGTTGTTCCACCATACTGACCAGATATATTAGCCATATAATTCTGAAGGTGCTGCATATGCTTATTTTGATTGTAATTATACTTAGCCATTTTCTGGATAATTTGCTCTTGATTCATAGCTCTTTGCTGTGCGCCTACTCCCTGCATTCTTCCAAACCTATCATACATAGCATTCATAACACCTGGCATTCTATCTACTGCCCCCAGACCCAACTGACCAGCCTGTCCAGCAGCTCCTACACCCTGAAGCCCTGTTCCGTAACCCTGTTGCGCTAATCCACCCGCGCCTAGTCCAAGCTGACCACCCTGCATACCAAGTTGCTGGGCTGCTAACTGAGCATCAAGTGCCATTTGTCCCGCTGGCAGGCGTCTTTGCTGGGCCTGAGCATAGGCATCTGCATACATACCCTTAGACTCATCCATAAGCCTCTGAGTCGCTTCCTTAGCAGCCATGCCAGTAACAATATCACCCCTCGATCCGCCCCCTGGCTGATACCCAAGAGTCTTCTGCCGTATTTGAGCCAACATACCTTGTGGCCCCTCAAGCTGACTCATTATGTCTCTCTTACGAGATGCTAGTACGGGATTTAACTGATCCACATTTACTTTACCAGCAAGCATATCTTTAAGCTGGGAGGATTGAAAGGGGGTTATGTTTGAGTATTGACCTTGGGTCATGCCCCTCTGCATAGCTCCCTTCCCATAGTTCATTGCGCCTGTGCCATAAGCTCCTAGCTTATTAGCCCTTGTCTGCGCATCAGAAACTCCCCTATTACCTATAGATGAGGCTCGATTAGCTAATCTATTCGATAGTCCGTAAGTCCTAGCTAATTGAGAACGAGCATCTCTGCCTAACTTCTTAACAGCACCGCCCCTAGCTGTTGCCATTATACCAGCTTGGGCCTGCCTCTCTGCTGGAGTAAACCCAGCAAGAGTCTTTCCACTATAGTAATCTGCTGGCCCCTTATCAAGGAGGTGAGCTGCTTTCTCAAAGCCACCCTTTAGATACTTCTCTTGTATCTTCCAAGGTGCTGCTGTCGTAGTTGATTTGCTTGCTCCACTCATAATTTATTCCTCTTAGCCCACCACGCCCCAATCACCAGCGGCATCAATGTCTGCTTGAATGTCTATCTCGCTCTCGCCTTGCCCGCCCAAACCCTCCGGGCCAAAAAGACCTAGTAAACCAGCAATGTCTATCGTTGGTTTTGAAGCCGATTGAAATGTTGTTATTCCACTTGGTAGTGTGGGATTATATGGAACATCTTGAGTACCAAGCAACGCATCCCAAGCCGACATATTTTGCATAGGACTCATCATAGTCCCAGTATTTAACGCATCAAGTGCCGTCCCATAACCCACCCCCAAAGTGCTACCCAAATTAGTTAATCCCGTCTGAGCTTTATACCCACCTGTGCCAATTTTATTAGGATTGCCAGGATAAACTACTCCTGTTGGAGAGGTTGTCTCATCAGAGGTGGTACTTACTACATCAAGAATACCAGGGGTAGTAGTCGTAGTTGAGGCCGCTGCGGTTTGATTTTTATTTTTATTTATAGAATCATTAATAGACTTCACAACATTGTAACCTGGTATAAAATTTACGACATTTGGCAATGCCTTGTTGAATGCTATCCCCCACTTACGATTCCCCATATCTACTTCATTACCCCATTGATCGTACCTTGGCGCAACCTCTTCAGGCTCACCAGTAGACATCTCGGTTGGAGAAAAAGCACCACCACCCCAACCTACAGCTTTGCGAGTTGCTGGGTCAGCACTATCATAGATTTGATCGCTTCTGACTCCTGCACCCTCAGCACCGCCACTCATACCAGAGGCATCATCAGTATCCTGCCTTGCTTTCAATAATCTTTGGTACTCATCCATCTTCCTTGAGTATTCAACCATGCTGAAGTTTGGATTAGATAAAAATATCTCTTCCCAATCGTCTGGATAATCTGCTAATGTAGCCATTATTGTAACCTATGTTTTATATCTTTTGTTAGGACATGGTAAGAACACTTCCAATCTTTCAACACCCTTAACCAACCCTTCCTGCCGAATATCTCAAACCCAGTACAGCCAACACTCAAAGCGGCAGCCTCTAAAGCTGGAAAGTATTTCATCCATCTGTGCATCTCGCTTCCCCCGATAGAGACAATCCTCATAACCTTCTTTCTTGGATACCGGACAAATTCAGTAAGCATCATTGCAAATATACCGCCATCATCTTCAGCTATCCATAGCTGCATATCACCAGTCTTTATCATGTCAAAGAAATCTTGTGTATCCAGTTCTCCGGCAGCGTAGACTTGGGCTTTCTCTAGTAACGGATAGACTTCCTCCCATATGGAGGCAACCTTATCAGCAGCCACCAAAGCTACATTACATGGCTGCCCAGGCTGTTCCGTTGTACCAGTAGATTCCGTCTGCCCCAAGCGTTGCTCCCCATGTGCCTGCGGTTCCGTATCCTGCTGCGTATCTAATATCTCCTGCTCTTGGTTTTTCTGGTGCGACATAAGTTGGCTCTAGTCTGAATGTATCTAGGTTGAAAATAATATCCCCTAATCTATTTAGTTCGCTAAACAAATAGTCAGGGAGTTGTTGAGGATCTACAGGAGCTGGATTAGGTGACCACCTGTTGACACTCTTTACATTTTTTGATGGGGCGTTAGCCATTAGTTGTCTATCGTATACCTTCTCATAGCACCGTTAGGAAGATAGTTCTCTTCTGGGTGAGGGGCTGAAGAAATATTGCCTAATAAACCAACCCCCTGAAACGGATCATCAAAAGTTATATCAGGATACTTGGCAGGCATATTAGTATTAGCAAGCAACCCAGGAATTTGAGGTGCGTTTATTCTCTGAGCTGGATTTTGAAGTTCTGGGTGGCTATGGTCTGGAGCGTCATATTGACTAAATCCTCCCCCACTTGCTATACCTACTACATTAGGTTGGTACGAGCCTACCCCTTTATATCCTTGCATAGGGTCTTTTTGTACTTGTCCCAGTACAGATTTAGGCGTTCCTGCCATTAGTAAGACCTCCCCCCTCGTTTTCCTTGGGGCTTCACCTCAAAGGCCAAGCTATGTAGCTTCCAATCCATATCAGTGGTGGACTCAAACCTAACCCCAAAATACTTTCCGGTAGCCCTACAGGAAACTTTTGATTGTGTATCTGGATTAAAATCTATCCCATCGCCCCAATCTATAGCACCCTCTGTAGACATTTGAGAACCTACATATACCTTCATAGGGTAGGCTCCAGAGGCTTCCATTTCAGGATATACAGCACTTACAAACTTAACGGATTGAGGATCGCCTAAGTCATAACCAGACCTTTCCACATAAGAGGTCATATTAGAAGACCCATTTTTGTTTCCACTATTGTCTCTATACAACTTTCTATTGCTTACGTCAGCAAACACTAAATTTTCTAGGTGTGTATCATAAGCAGAACTACCCCAAGCAGAAGGATCTCCCTCCCAAGCTCCTGTAGTAGCAGTCCATGATTGACCAGAAGGGAAGAGGGCCATAATTCCAGAGGATATATGCGAGGTAGTTGGTAAGTCCCTAAAAGAAAAAGTACCAGTTCTCCAGTTCCATATCACAGCTTTATTAACTACTGTAGAGTTGTCTGATGGATAACAGGCTAACATTTCATTGTGTAGATGATCTGCGACAACAAAGCACTTCTTCCAGCTTGGGTTGCTTGTATCACCAGCATTGATAACATCAAATACAGCCCTTCTAAGTTTATCTGGTAGTAAGGGTTTTATAGATTGACCATCATTAAGATAAAAATCTGAGTTCCCCATAAAGAAGTGGCCGCCTTCGAACTCAGCCACAGCATTCTTAGTGAGGCAGCCTATAGTTGGCGTAAGCAACTTAAATGAGAATATGTAGGGAGTGCCCACATAGTTCATAATATAGATACTGTCATTCTTATATATAATAAATGAATCTCCAAGAGGAAGCCCATCTACTATCTCCCCTGGCGTATCTGCTAATTCATACTCACCAGCATCGAGGGTTGCATCCGTTTCATCCCATGTGGAGGGAGCAACGTAGAAGGATGACTCTGTAGACCACTTTACAAGTCTAGGTTCTGGGTTAGTTCTATCCCAATTCAAACCCACTAGAAAGGTTCTGAATGACCTTATAACACTACACTTCTCTAGGGTGGAGGGCCAGTTACTTAGCTCCATCATTGCATGGGCTTTATTGGGTATGCCGCTGCTAAGGGGCCACATCTGAGGGGTATCATACCCATTAGTAGCAACAACTATCCCATTATGTTTGGTCGCCGTCCACTTTCTCGATGTCGTATTCGCATCGTAATCTTGGTCTGTAGTGGTCGTTGTTAATGTAGGGGTAACAACAGCCTCGTCTGGATGGGCGTATAGAGTAACTGCTGGGGAGGTCAGGGTTATAACACCCGTACTTGTGTCCCTAGCAGAGTAGTTAAAGGTTTCATACCTATTGGTACTTGCATCAGCCGTTATATCTGTGCCAATTTTGAGGCTTCCTGTAGCGGGTAAAGCTGTTAAAGCTGCTCCTGCATCTACGGTTATAGTGGCATCGCTTGCTGATACAGCCCCATTTAGAGCTAGGGTTGTTTGTCTGGTTATATCAGTCCAGTTAGTATTATCCCATACAGCTATATCGTCCTCTCCAAAGGCAAGCCAATAGTAGGTTCCGCCAGCATCCTCGTAGGGGAGTATGTAATAAGGATCGAATGGACAGGTTGCCATGACCTCCGTATAACCACGACATTTCTTTACGCCATTATTGAGGAATCTTATATTGCTTCCGTTAGACCAAGCGTTCTCAGGAAGATTATACGGGGGTATATCTTTTATTATTCCTGCACTTCCAAGGTCGTTGATTGGAACTAGGGGCATTTAGCTATCTCTTACACAAGTTGCAGAGGCTGCATCCCAATGATAGCCCACGTTATTCTCGCAAGCTGCTACCTTAGCATCCAACACAGCCTGCTCCCATTGTGGTACTAGGTACTCATAGGGAGATAAACTGGTTATATTATCTATTCTCGTTGGTATAGATTGACCGCCGACAACTTCCCTGTATTCAACAGTCCCATTCTCCCCATACCATTGGACAGCATTTATATCTGATCCAATATCATAAGAAAAGAATCCTGCAACCCCATCAACAATCATAGAGCCGTCATCCGGTATAATAGATATTCTACTCATAGTATCCTCTTAGGTCTTCATTATGTATGCTAGTGCGTAGTACGGAGGTAAACTACCAGTATGAGAGTGTCCTGTTCCACCACCAGTAGAACTTACAGTTATTGAACCAGCAGCATGGTCGGCATAGTCATTAGTTATCCCTGTCCCATTTTGAGCAGTAAACCCCCTACCCGTAAAGCTATGAGTATGTGCTGGCATCTGAGCAGTTGTTAGCGTATGCGATCCAGTAGCGCTTAACGCAGCATTATCACCAACATCATAGGTTCCACCAGAATCCGCATCTGCATGGATTACGAACTTGCCTGTTAGGTTCGGCGTACTATTGTTCCCGTCACATATTACCCACCCAGTAGGTACTGCGCTTACAGCCCCTGACCACATGATAATACCGCCAGAGGGTATAACGCCAGCAGGAGTGCCAGACGGGGTAGCCCAATCTAGGTTGCCTCCGCCATCTGTTTTTAAGTATTGGTCAGGAGAGCCGTCTGCTGTAGGAGGTATCCATCCGACCGTATTAGACCCTAAGATCTTGAAGTCCGTTACTGGGGAAGCCCCTAGAGTTACCCAAGCCGCATCAGCTTCATTCCTAACTTTTAGTACATTTAAGGTGGTATCAAACCAAATTTGCCCTGCTGATGTAGAAGTAGGAGCAGAACCCCCTGTATGAATCCCGTTCATAGCAGCATTGGCATTGGGGAATGTTCCCTGCAATACTGACTTTATAAGTCTAAGATGGTCATCTCCCTCTGAGATAGAATCTGAACCTGGGGGGTAGGCCGGGACTAACCCGCTGATGTATGATGCACTTTCTACTGTCATAATTTATACCTTTGGAAATTGTGCCTTAACTGATGCTATGTGATCTTTCCATGTCGTTGTGTCGTTGACGCTATCCCAGTATTGCATATCTAGTTGGTCACCAGTGGATGCGTATGCTGTTGCTCTGTTACGGGAGTATTCTTGAGAATCGTATTCCGCTTGCCACTCTGCGTGGGCAGTTTCTATCTCTGCATTAGATGGTTGTGGTGACGAACTGCTCCAATCAGAGATATAGGTAACCCCATCACCATCATCTCGCAGAGTAAAATCAACCTCTAAAACAAAACCAAGCCTCTCTAATCCCTGTAAAGTAACCATCAGGTTGCCCCCAACTTCATAAATAATATGGCGGTTCTATTTTTAGTAGATTCACCAGAAACAACAATTGCCTGCGGAGAAAATGCTGTGAACTTAACCTTGCGTTGAGCGGTATCCGTCACATCAAAAATAAAGGATGAAGATGTACCCCCATAAGCACTATCCCCACTCCATTCAGCAAATTGATTTTGATACGCAACTATGTCGTAAGATGAGTCATCTAGTGTTCTATATATTCTTCCCGCAGCGTATCTAGTTGCCCCGTTATAACCAAACTCAAAATAATAAGTTATCAACCAGAATCCAGTAGATGGGAAAGTAAAGATTCCAGACGATTCGGTCATTGCACTACCAACTCTACCAGCACCAGATGTATCATCTTCTTCCCAGTTAGTCATAAGTGTGTCAACTCCTGCACTAATCGTATGACTGCTATTTAATCGCCAGATACTTACATCCGATAAACCACCACTTATAGCCGACCAAGCATTATCCCCTCTTAGATAGGTAGTTGCTGAGGCTGTTCCAGTTGCACTAAGCATCGCTATATCAACAGCATCATTAGCAATAGTAAGAGCCGTAGCACCAGTAACATCTCCGGTATGTGTAGCGTTTGTTACTTTAGCGGTGTTGGCTGCAATCTCAGTATTAATAGAGTTTGCTAGTTTATCCGCAGTAACGGCATCATCCTGAATCTTAGCGGTAGACACAGAGTCATCAGAGGGTTCCCCAAAGTCAACAACGTCACCAAGAAACTGTACTGTTACATTGTCTGTACCTGATGGGGTTGTTGCTGTGGTCGTCAGGGTTACACCGCTTACACTGTATGCGTCCACTGGGGTCTGGCGCACACCGTCTATGAATAGAAGTACCGTTGCGGTCGTAGAGGGTTTGGACAGGGTAAAGGATGTACCACCGCCATCGAATGACTGTACTCCGTATGCCCCTGTGTCGGGTGGTTCGTTTCCGATGTAACTCATATTATGACCATCCTAGTTTGAATTTGGGTCTTCCCATACACAAGTGGTTTCATTTAATACCCAATCAGTTTCTGGCTTCATTGGTATAAACGCATCTCTTTCTACATCGTAGGTGAACCCTATCCCGGCATAGTTTTTCCTAAATGGAGTACCACCTAACTTATGAACATTCATTTGTGTGTTATAGGAAGTTCTCAACCATGTCCCACCAAAAGCATCGCGCAAGTATTTAGCCCCTATAGACTCCTCTTCATTGCCATTGCTGTCCTGTGTATC
>Ga0114910_1001644_pt1 | contig 10433 bp, 14 predicted proteins | sample MalvireepMed_908_FD_83500 | JGI IMG/M metagenome (GOLD analysis project Ga0114910, IMG submission 83500) | Marine viral communities from the Global Malaspina Expedition - Malaspina viral metaG DeepMed_908 | ecosystem: Environmental > Aquatic > Marine > Oceanic | place: Mediterranean Sea...
ATAAAGTACCTAATATAGAATCATATTTGAAGCAAGGTATTTTTGATTTAACTGATCCTGATAAAAAAGGTATAGAAGGGGCTATTTCAAAAGTTAAGGAATCAATTAATCCAAGATTTTTTAGATTCTTACAATTAGTTCTAGGTGGTGCATCTCCTCTGTCTTTTGCATCGGCAGCATCAGATCTATTTAATATTCAAGATAGAAGAAGAGATGCAAGTTTTGCCCGTGCTAGAGCCTTATCAGAGGGTGCAGATCCTGATACTTTAATAGGAAACTATAAAGCTCCAAATGGATCTACTCTTTCAATCCTGAATACAGAGACAGGAAGGCCGTATGTAGATACTGGGTCTGTGGGTAGTATTTATGAACAAGCAAGAATGTTTACTGATATGGCAATAAAGGATAATAAAGAAGGTGCTCATAGCGATTCTATGAGATTGAGAACAGCACAACCAGGGGAAGCAGAAAGAATTGCACTAAATCAAATAGAAAAATATAATAAAATCTATTCTGGTTCAGGTGTTTTTGAGAACTTAGACATAATTCCAAAGAACATTAAAGAATTAGGTGAGTATTCTCGTACAAATCCTGAAGCAGTAAAAGCTTCTAAAAGATCACAAGCTTACACCACTCCTATTTCTCCTACAATAAGTAGTGCTGGACTTCCTGGTGCCGGATCTTTTGGGTGGCAACAGGCACCTAGTGCAAAAGATACAGGTGGTGTTGTACAGACCATGTACGATGGCGGGATAGTAAGATATCAATCAGGTGGTGAGATTCCATTAATACAAAATCTTTTATCTGACTTTGTAATAGGAGGAGAATATATAAATAAAGATAGACAACCAATGGCAGAAGGTGGTGATCCATTAAAAAAACTTGGAGAAACACCAGTACAAACAGAGGTTACTCATATACCAAAACCAGTAGAATTGCCACCATTAGAACCAGAAGTACAACAACTATCAGAAGTACAACAACTACCCTCAGGTGAGAGTGAAGTTGATGAAGGGCTGGCATTAACAGATCCTGCAAAATATTTAGAACAACTTCGTAAAGTTTTATCTCCTAAGGTATTTGAACAAGTAAAAAACATTATCGGACCTATAGCTAAGACTATTCCCGTTGTAGGCCAAGTAACATCTTTTCTTAGCGATGCTGGACCACTTAATGTAGGAGAAGAAGAAGCATTAAAATTAGCTAGAGAAGATCATGATGTAGGGTGGATAAAGGATGTTCCCTCAAATCGACCTGATAAATTTTTTAATAAAATATATGAGTATGCAAAGTCAGGTAATTTTAATAGACCTCCTTCAGAATTAGCTAGAATAATAAAGAATAATATTTCTTCTGAAGATTATAATGCACATAAAGAGTTTTATGATTTAGAAAGCCACAGCATATATCCCGGTCAAGAGAATTCTTTAGTAAGAGAAGTTTTACATAATCTATTTAATCCACAAGAGATTCATCCCAACATGCAAGAGCAATTAGAGAGGGCTGCTGATAAGGGGTATACTCTTGGTAATTTAGTGCATGTTGCTGGTAAAGGGGAGTGGGATTCTGATATACCTGAAGTAGAACCAGGACGTAAACTAGAATATAAAAATGTATTTGACATGCATCCCTACATCTCAGAAGATATAGGAATTCATGTCACAAGCCCTAATCCTCAGTTATATAAGAGTTTTCAAAGGGATAAAATAACACCTGGTTCGGCATACGAAGGGAAACGATTTAAAGAAGGGGTTACTTCTATGCCTCTTGTGGCAGATATCACATATGTAATTCAAATTCCAGATATGGGACAGTTTAGATATCCTGAAAGGTGGATTAAGACACTCTCTATAGCCGTTGATCGTGATGGTCATTACGAAGGATCAAGAAGATCTGAAAAAGCTTTTAATTTTTCTCAAGAGCACATAAAAAGAGGAAATTTTGTGGATATAGAAAGAGAAAATCCTCCTATTAAAAGTTCGAATATCAGTGAGTTTCCTGTAAAAAAATTATTTCCTAATATGTATATTCCAGAAAGTGATATAATAAATCCCTTAGATGGAACAAGTATGATGAGTGTAGATACTTGGAAAAAGATAATGCAAGCAGCTTTAGATACAATAGCTAAAAGAGATGATATGAAGAGAAAGGGACATTCTCCCTACATTACAAGCAGTACAAGTAAAAATATTGATACAATATGGATAAATAAATTAAGAAAAATTTTACAGGATGAAGGTGCAGATGCTTTTGGTTATGCTAATTATGCTGAAGGAGAAGGACAAATGAGTTATATGGTCCTTGATCCAAATCGTCTTAAATTTGTGTGGGCAAAAACTTTTAATCCTGAGTCACCTTCTTTAAGTGAGAAGAAGGGTGGCTTAATCAAGACCATGTACGATGGTGGTGTGGTCTGATTTAAACAAGTCTAAAAAGTCTTTAGGTCAGCTTCCAGTTCTTCTACTTTTTCTGTAGCATACATTATAAACTTATGAATGATTTCTTTATTTTCATAGTCAGGATAAGAATCGTTAATTATATTTAACCAATCATTTGGATTAAGAAAAGATTTATGTAATTCTAAATTACCTTTTTTACTTAGAACAATTTTAAATTTAATCAGGGTGGCTTCTGAACGAAGCTTACCCTGATTTTTTTTACTTTTCATTGTCATCATTTAATATATATTTTGCATCTTCAACTTGACTACCATACTCTTCCAACTCTTTGACCCTAGTATGGAGATACTCTAATACATTCTTTCGTTGAACACGATTATAACTACCTAAATTTTCATTGAGGTACTCAAGTTCCATCTCTAGTTCTTGTCGATGATTTAAGATATCTTCTGTATCAACCATTCTTCTCTCCTAATTCTTTTATTCTAATGTATGCAGTCTGAAGCTGTTGCTGCAACAGGTACACATTCTCTTTAAGAGTTTTAATAAGTTCTATCTCTAGTTCTTTTTCAATCTTATTCTTTTCTGTGTGCATCTTTATGCATCGAATCAATTTGAATGTAAGTCAAACCATCAATCATATCTTTAAGAGATTTATTACCATACTTACCAAGTCGATCAAAGACAACTTTTGGAAGGCTTGCCATCACAACACACTTCAGAGCATCGTTAAGTGATCCATGAGCATACACCTTACCACTTGAGGATACCCAGTAACCCTCTTCAGTATACATACCGTTCTCTAACTGGCATGTCTTGGGCCACTCTACGACACCTGCACTTGCTAACACTGGCATTATAACAATACTACCTACAGTAAATACACCTACGCTTAATGCTAGAATTAAATACTTTTTCATAATTATTTCTCCTTAATTAATTAATTATATCTACGACTTCACATACATCTCCTGTGCAATTTAATGTTTGACCACCAAGAGTTGTATCTCCTTTTTCGTATTCAGCTAAGTCTTGCCAGTTAATTTCTTTAGGCATACTACTTAGCAATTCACTATATTTTTCTTTTGTTATATCCTGATATGGAGCTTGCTTGTATGAATGCTCTGTCATAGGTAAGAAACTTATACCAGACATAACATTAAAGTTATCATAAACAAAGTTAGCAACTTGTAACCATTCATTTTCCTTAACACTTACAGTTATAGAAGGTTTGTGTTCACACCAATGTTCTGCATATATTTTCCATAATTCTAAATGTTGTATGGCTGACATAGTATGACGTGTAATAGCATTCTCAGGAGAGTGCATTGGAAATGAAAATACAGCAGTAGCATTAGGCTTATCTAATGAATCTTCATAAGGAAATCCAGATTTAATCATAAATTTAGTTAGTGGATCTTTCTTATCAGCCCGTACCGTTCTAATATAGTATTCATTATGCCTTGGATGAATACCACTAGCTGCATCAACAAGTTGGCTTACTGTACCTGAAGGTTTTACACATGTAATAGCCGTCGATGCTTCAATACCTAATTTGTCTGCCCAATCTTTATTAACAGATACTGAATGTAATCTGAGATGAGATAAGAGAGCAGAAAGATTTTCTTTGGTAGTATTAGATAACATTGCATTATCAAGTATACCAGTTAACGATACCCCAAGCAACCTTTCTTCTTCTGTATTCCTTGTCCATTGTCTTCCAATACCTTTGAAGCTAGTAAAGGTGGACTGTATAGTACCAAGGATCGTTGCCATCTCTACCTTCTCTCTAAGAGTCTCAGGAGTATCTGTAGCTCTCACAACAACCTCTGATAGATTACAGAACTGTTTAGGTCTAAGGATAATCTCACAACAAGGATTAGTTCCATAGTCTATAGAGGGATCTCGTCTTTCATACTTGGAAGCTTGTGCTTGTGCTGCCTTACGATTAAAAATACCTCTTTCTCCTGACTTACTTTCATATAGAGCAGTCCATTCTCTCATAAAAGTTCCTATGTCAGGAAGATGTTCAGTATAACATACACTATTGTTTGATAGTGCTCTCTGAGGTTCTAAGTCCCACCAATTACCACTCTTGCAGTGTCTCATACGATCATCACTTAGGTTGCTCAATGATATAAGGGCTGATCTACGAACACCACCCACTACTACTACATCTGCAATCTTGCACATAAGATCATGACATTCGAGACTATTTAATTTCCTGCCCAAAGATTTCTTAAATATATTAACTGTGAATCTAAATAGTTCATCCAATGGTGCAGGTCCACTTGAACGACCACCAAAAGTTTTTAGTCTAGCTCCTGCTGGGCGTAGTCTAGATAAATCCCACTTAGGAACCATCCCTGCATAAAGAAGATTAATAAGTTCTTTATACCCTCTATGCCAACCTTCTTTACTATCTTGTACAATTATAGTCGTTTCACTATCCTCAAACTCTTCAGGAACTCTTGGAAGTTGATTAACATACTGACGTTCTACAGAGAATCCTACTCCTGTTCCATGCATAAGGATATACAGACATTCATCAAACGACCTTGGACTATCAACAGGAAGATAGGAACAGTTATAAGCAGCAATATGATTCTTTTCCAGAGCAGGACCAGCGGTCATCAGTGCTCTCATGGAAGGCATGACATCCATATTAGCGATAGAATCAGTAAGCTTTTTAGTGATATCTTCTGATATTACAACATTATAATTGTCTTTGATATATGTTACATAGAAAGATATTAAACGATTAACAGTCTCATACCAAGTTTCTCTACGTTGTAAATTTTCTTGCCATCTAGAGTATCTAGATTGATGGATAAAACTTTGGTAATCATTTAGTATCATCTAAATTAAGCTCCGTCTGTGAATCTTCATTTTGCTTTACCTCTATCATTATTCTTGATATTAAAGGATTAACTTCCTTAAAGGATTTGTTGGATAGATAATTCAGTATATCATTTATAAGTTCTGTTGTCAAACATACTTTCATTTTAATTTCCTTCTTTAACCTGTATTTTCAGCATAAAATCGTCTCCTAATATCTTCAACATTTTTGTTCCATGTAGTTACTTTCTTTTCTTCTTGGGTTTCAATTTTTTTCCATGCAGTTACATTGGCAGATACAGAACGTCTCTCTCCTTCTCCTGAAAAAGGATACACCATGTGCTGTAACCAAGAAGGAAAGACATACATATCTCCTACTCTAGGTTTAATAAGAATAGAAGAAGGTGGTGTTAATCTTTCATAATCAAGTTGACTGTCTTTACCATAATTAAAAACAAGATGTCCATCCTGAACTCCAGATGCATCAAACAACGGAGAAGATACATCTGTATCTAAAATTTGTTTAGGTACTTTTAAGTAAAGGATACAGGACAATCCCATAATAGAGGGGACTCCATGATCATGGAGAGGATTATAATCTCCTTCATAAGCATGAACAGACCACATTTCATATATACTTAACTGTCTTTCTTGCATAAGTTTTTGATTGTGTCGTTGAGAAAACGATTCAATATATTGTTTTGAACACATACAAACAACAGAAGCAAATTCTTTTATTTCTGGATGTTCATGATCAATAACTAATTGTTCTCCCCTACGTATTTGTCCTACAAGAGTTTTAGCTTGTGATTGTCTAGTATCATCCTGTAATAAAGTATCTAGATATTTATTAATATCTTCAACAACATCCCAAGGAACTTTTGATTTCATTAACCATACAGCAGGAAGAGGTATAATAGCTCCTTTCATTTTTCTTTCCAAAACCACTACACCAAATCCTGTAGATCAGGTTCTTTATATAAATTTGATTTCATAATTTTTCCGTCCTCCCTGAAGATAGGATCTCCATTCTTATTTAACTTAGACATATTAGAAGAATGAACTCTGTTAAAAGCTACATCAAAATTCCATCCATATGTATCTGCAAAACCTACACAAACATAAACGAGATCACAAAGTTCTTTAAGAATATTTTCTTTATTTTTCTTTGTATCTATTGCAGAAATAAGTTCTTTAAATTCTTCTTTTATTAATTGTATTCTTAAATTTTTTGTTTTATCCAAACCAATCTGTAAATATTGTTGGTTAACTGGATGATTAAAAGAAGTATGAAATTTTCTTAATTTTGTTTGTAGAGTTTCATGTTTCATATTTGTCATCACCTATCTTTTTCTTATCTATAAATCTGGATGAACTGGTTGCACATAAGATTTTAACTTCTCTAATTCCTTTATCAATCTTGATAGATACCATTCAGCTTTATAAAGATCATCGATAGGTTCTTTTTTATATGGATATCTGGATATATATTTTATTATATTTCCTTTTAAGTAACCTTCAAATTCTTTATCAGAAACTGAACTCTTTATCAAATCAATAGTTTCTATAGACCCTTGATTGTAATGAAAAGGTTTTTGTATCTTATTAAATTCTTCCATTTATATTATGTATTATCTTTGGTATTAAGTGGTGTGAATTCAATTACATTGTCTCCTAAATTCTTAGGGAAAGAAGTTCTATTTTGTTTATTAACACAAAAATCATACTCACCTGATTTACGTATAGAGTCTAAATAATCTTCATCGTTTAAGAAAGATAACACACCATACCCAATTTCTTTAATTAAAGATTTTTCATTTACATCATCTGATATATCAAACATTTTAACAGAAAAATCTCCTTCGCTTTCTCCTTCTTCTAAGTATAAGATAACTCTATCTTTTGAAGAATCTCCTATGTATTCCTTTAAATTAGGGATACCTAAAAGAAGCTCTAATACATCAGGATCTTTGGTCATATTTTTTCATAACCCTTTCTATTTGTTCTTGAATAAACTTTTTAGTTTTAGGACAATGCTCTTCAAGTTCAGATATAAAATCCATAACCATTTCTGGAGAAATTACTAGTATGCTTTGTGTTTTTAATATACTTTCTACTTTTGATATATCTTCCTTAACTTTAGCACAATTTTCTTCGTATGTCAAGTCTGACCAATAGCTTGTGAGAGATTTTTTTATCCTTAAGATTACAATATTACTGGCAGAGACTTCTTGCTTTTCCGAAAGTGTGTATAAATACCACACATTAGGATTCATAATTATATCTTTTTCATGTATACGAATTTGTAATACTATCGGCATAATAAATTACTTAAAATACTTATATCCATATGTTTCTACTCGTATAGGTCTATAAAACTTTCCACCTACATAATTGTTGTAGAAAGCTGGTTCATCTGAACCTTCAATAATGCTTATCAATACACCAAATTTCATTTGATAAAAACATTCATAATATCTTAAGCTCCTTTTATTTTCATATTCTCCAATGATATCAAATTTAAAATATTTTTTACCAATCTTTTTTATGTCTTCATTAAGTCTAGATGAAGAGCCTGTGTATGTCTCCCAGCCGGAAGATTTCTTACGTTTTTTAGTTCCAATAAGATATTGCTTACATCCTACATATGCTTTCTTTGTTTTCTTATTGGTTATAATGTACACAAAACCAAATTTATGATCAAGATCAGGAGCAAAGGGCTTTCGTTTATACTTCCAATGCATTATTCAAGCTCTTCAAATTCTTCATGAACTTCAGTTAGACGGCCTGTCTCTCTACCGTAGAATACCTTACATGCTGGTCCTGTCAAGCCAGAAAACCTGTTCTTGATAACTCGTACCGTTGTCGTGTGTCTCTCTATCTCATCCTCATGCTGACCGTTTCTTTCTAGTCCAATCACTATGTCTGATAGCTGACCTATGCTGGCAGACCCTCTAAGTTGAGAGAGTGAGGTAACAGCACCCTCTTCATGACCTGTAGAAATTGGTCTACGAAGATGAGATACGATCAACAACCCAATATCAAGCTCTTGAACAATAGTTCTCATCTTAGTCATAATTTCGTCTAATGCACGTCTTTCATCAGAGTTAGACTGGTCAGAAACTATGATGCTTATATGATCTAGTACCACATATTTACAATTTAGAGCTTTTGAGAAGTATCTTATACGATTTAAGATAGAGTCAATAGAATTTGAACCGAAATGGTCATAAAAGAATAACCTTCCTGTTCCTAACGTGTCATCGAAGTATGTCTTTAAGTCTTCACTCTTTACAGAACTAAATTCTGAAGGTAAGTGTAAACATTTATTAGCTTCAAGGCTCATGAAGGCAAGCCCACTTCTTTTAACAGATTCTTCCATGAACATCATACCAATATTATCTTTAGTATTCTTAAAGATATGATAAATTAATTCTCTAATGAACTGTGACTTACCTAGTCCAGAACCTGCTGTGATGGTGACAAGTTCTCCCATACGTATACCATATGTTAGATCTTGTAGACCCTGGAAGGGGTAGTTGATAGCAGCTTCTGTAGCTCCCTCAACAATCGTATCCCACATCTCTTGACCGGATATGATGCCTTCAGGAGTATAGCTTTTAGCATCCCACCAATCTTGAACAAATGACTTATTCTTATTATTGAGTAGATAATCATTAGCGTCTTTGTATTTGAGGTTCATCACCTTTGCTTTGGGTGATAACATCTCTGCTACTCTAGTAGCTGCCTTCTTTCCAACATCATCATTATCAAAACAGATAACAACAGTATCAAACGATGTTAGGAAATCGTAGTTGTCTGATACATCCTTCAGTGCTGAAGGTGCACCGTTACGGATTGAAACTACAGGCCACTTACTCCCCAGTATCTGATAGGCAGACATGGCATCTACTTCGCCTTCACATAGGGTAACAAACTTACCACCTTCTGGAAAGATATTTTGTCCAAAAAGGCCAGCACTCTTTATGTCTCCTTCGGAAAAGAATGTCTTGTTCTCAATATTCCTTACCTTGTTAGCTACGTGTTCTCCTTCTTTATTATAATATGGATAATAATGTTTAGAACCATTAAGCATGGTTCCATATCGTCTGCATGTACTCTCTTCAATTTTCCTATCTGGAATAGGTCCGATAGTTCCTGTGCTCACTTTAGTACTTGAGACAGAAGGTTGCATATAATACTCCTCATGTATTGGTGGAACATAATACTTACAATCAGGTGTAAAGCAATTCTTATGACCGTCTTTGTATACTCCTACATTATTCTTACTACCACATTTAGGACATGGTTCATGTCGTAAAAATCCCATTTCTCTGTTTTACCTCATGTGTTATCTCATTAACTTGTGGTTCCTTAGTTACTTCTGTTAAGTATTTTACACTGTCACTGTATCTAAATACTCTCATATTTGGAAAACATGTCCATTTATAAGAACAATATCCACAGTCTCTACTAAGTTTCATGTTTCCAGATTTACCATCTGGTACAGATTCATAACAAAAGTCAGGGACTATATCACTACTAATAATCTTCTTTAGTTTTTTGATACGTTCCCCAGCATTAATTAATGTGAACTCATCTATTTCTAGTAAGCACATATCTCCAGTAACTTTATTTAAAGCTAGTAGATAACCAACATCTTTACCTTCTCCTTCAACATAGCCACTTATTTGTCCTATGTATCCAAAAGGATCATCAGATTCTATAGATCCTGATTTAAATTTACGAAAAGCAAAGTCACTTGCAGATTTAATATCCACAATTTCATCATCAATAGTACAATCTATATGACCGACTATACTATTAACTTTTATTTTCTTTTGTAAATTATCTACTTCGTGTCCTGATTCTTTAGCCAAGAAGATTACAAGTTCTTCAATTATGGAACCATATAGAAACTTTATTAAGGTTGGCCCTGTATAACTCTTTTCAATTTTAGGACCATTAATTTCCATCCAGATTTTACGGTCTGGTTTACCAATTGAAGACATTCGTAAAGATTTTTCACCACTATCTCCTCTCTTTTCTTCCATCTGTTTAATGACAGCACTACGAATTCCCTCTAAGAAGGCATCCAAGTTATCTTTGGACACCTTCTTGTTGGATGTAATACGATCATATATGTCTGGAATTAATTGTGAAATGTGCATAGTAGCCCCTTCCCTCGCCCACTAT
>Ga0114910_1001646_pt1 | contig 10431 bp, 7 predicted proteins | sample MalvireepMed_908_FD_83500 | JGI IMG/M metagenome (GOLD analysis project Ga0114910, IMG submission 83500) | Marine viral communities from the Global Malaspina Expedition - Malaspina viral metaG DeepMed_908 | ecosystem: Environmental > Aquatic > Marine > Oceanic | place: Mediterranean Sea...
CATTGCCTCCCAAGGATTCGTCGCTCTAGTCTCCTCGTATATCCCAAAACCAGCATCTAATAATTTTTTACCAATAATTCCATTGTTGGATCTAAGGATCTGACCCCACTCTGCACGGTAGGCGGGCCTATTGAGTATAGATCCATATTCTGGATCATAATCGTCATCAAAGGTATAACGCAACTCGCTCAAAGATTGTTTGAAAGCTTCCCCTACATCACCCGTCCTCATCATCTCCAGCACCCCACCCGTAATCATATACAGAGGCGTTTGAAGAACATCAACCGTTGTTTGTAGGAGCCCCTCCGTTTTATGTCTTTTTGAGTCAAGAGCAATTTCGTCGGAGAAATCATCCAGATAGTTCTCACCCGGCTCTATATCGCCCGTCAAGATGCCCTGCTGCGTCAACATTCCCTCTGGTCCCATAGTCTGTATATTGCGCTGGCTAGAGGTTAACGCACTCCTCTCGCTTCTATTTTGATTGCGCCTTGTAAGAGCATCGATGTCACGGGTAACCCTATAGCCGGGGAACTGCGTTGACTCAAGAGATACAAAATCATCCGACAATGGATAGCCCTGCTGCCGCTGCTGATCTGAGACAGACTCTCTGATTAAATCGGTAAAAATGGCCATTTTATAACCCTAGTTATAGAGTTGTTACGGATTGCACGTTAGATGGTCTAGTCTTTACTCCCTCAAGGTGATCAAAGGATTTGTCAGTAAGAGAATTACCGCTTCCACTACGACCCCTACCTCCTGACGGAGATGCTCCCGCCTGAATCCTTCCCCTTCCCCTTCCAGTGGCAATCCTTTTCTCCTCTTTTTCCTTCTCTGCTTCTTTCTCTTTATCAAAGCTTAAGTCAGGCCAGTAAAGTGATAGAGCGTTAAACAACTCATCCACTCTACGTATAGCCTCATCACGAATCTCCGCATTCGTCACGCCGTCCCCTATTTTTACTTTTAAAGCATTTTTTAATTTATTTCTCTTTCCTTCCGTGGCAACTGCCGCATTTTTTGCCATAGACTTTACTGTCATTTCATCCAACTGACTGAATCCCGGCAGGTCTGTTAGCTCAAAGGCATTTAACATACCGCCAAGCCCCATCATAGCAGACTCAGTAAATTTTGGCTCATGGGTATGTATCTGTTGCGCTACCCTATCCCTTTCCCAAGAACTCAGAAATTTAATATCACCAAGAAAGCCTAATACTTCGTCTTTGCCATAAGCTCCAGCATCAATCAGGCCAGTATACTGCTTTGCCATCCTATCGGGTAAATTATCGGCAGTGCCTACGGGTATCTGGAGTTCTAATGACCTGTCCCATTCAAATCGATCAACCATCCATTTCTCTATCCCAAACGCAGTGGGGTTGTTTTCTATATCCCTAATAGCCTTATTCATTGCTTCCAAAAAATTTGTAAATCGTCCACCTTGCATATGAATTTTTGCTTGAGCTAGAATTGTTTGTGATACCCGAGACTTTGATTCTATTGCCATAGAGCTAAACTTATTTTTGATATTTCTTATAAGTAACTCTTTTTTAGACTCTCCTATGTTCGGATTCTTTAATAGGTCATCATACACGCGAGTCAATGTCCCATAGTCCCTAGCCCCTTCTATATCAAGAGTTGTTATCTCACCCGCCTGTATACTTTCATGCTCAGATACTATATTGTTGAGAGTTGGACTATCCCCTGCAAACACATATGCTTGATCCACATCCCCAACCTTTAGTGCGTTCAGGATTTTTTCTCTCATAGCACTCGATATTCGAGCTTGTTGCACTGAAGGTGTGTAATAAGTGCCTCCTTGTTGGTTCATCAACTGTATGGCATAATCATAATTCTCGTTCTTTAGGGCAATCTCGACTGTCGCATCATAATCTTCTCTGCCCATAAGATATTTATTATACCCCGAACTATGTGCGTTGACCTTTTCTAATTGTCTCTCTATATCATCTAGTCGTTCGTTGTATAAGGCAATCGTCTTATCATCGGCACCGTATTCAAAGTTCGGGTCTTCCATTACTGCAAGAATATTCTCTTTGGTGCCTTCAAGTTGTCCTACTATATCTTGGAAGGTTTCTGCATTTGTACCACCAGCTTGTAACTGCCGATAGTTTTGACTCTCCAGCGACTTAGAAAAATCTAAAGCTACATCTGCCAGACGAAAACTTTGTTCAGATTTCTGATGTATATTATCTACAATAAATCTTATCTGAGATTGAGCTTCGTCATAAAGAGGATCGTCTTCGCCAAATTCATCAGCCAGACCTTGTAAATTTCTAGTCTGCCCCAACTCCCCAAGAAGACGCAATCTCCCTTCATACTCTCTTTGCTCCTTTTCCTCTTCGCGTGCATACTCACGACTCTCACCTAGCAACCTCTCCTGATACTCACGCTTTTCCAGCATTTGCCCTCTCTCATATTGACGCTCCATATTCCGCGTATAGAGAGGGATAAAGGTTTCTGCTGCACCTTCAGCAAAACCTCCAGCAAAGTCACCAAGCTTATCTAGAAAAGACATTGTATACTCCAGTATTTATCACAGTTATGCTACTATATTTATGGCTGCGTTGCTGTACTTAATGCACTTGCCGCGTTAGTCGCTACTCCTGCTGGATTACCTGTTTTTGCCGCTACCACAGCACCTACTACATTTCCAGCAATAGCTCCGAACTTAGCCCATCCGCTGGTACGAGCCACCTGACGCTCTGGAGTAACATTGCCTCCATTAAGAAGAGCAAATATCCCCTCCAACTGACCCTCACCCTTATAGTTATCTACCCAGTTTTCTGGTATCAACCGTGTGGAAATGTTTCTATGGCTATTCATGCCAAATTCTGTAGAGCCTAGATCTATCTCTCCATCATCAATAAAATTCATAGCCTCAGCTATCGACATTGGTCTGCCCCATATCTCCTCAAAACGGCCAGAATAAGCTTTCAATGTCCTCATTCCTTCTTCTGAAAACACATCTGTAGACTTTTTCAGGCCAGAAAATTCTGGTATAGTCATAGATGAAAACTCACGGGCATAATCTTGATTAGACGCTATTCGATCCCTACCTGCTGGAGTTATAAGATCCAATGCCCCGAATATAGTATAGTCGGCAAACTGATTCCTAACAGAATTCCAACCACCTTCATCTCGTTTCTCTGCATTTAACCACGATTTTCTATCTTCAACAGATGGAAGTATTCCTGTTTCGGTAATATGACTCAATGAAAATGACTCGCCATAAGATTGGGTAATTTTATCTGCCAAAGCTCCAGCTACAAATTGTTCTAATATATCTCTTTTAATAACATCATCAACTAATCCATAATTACCTTCTATGGAATCAAACAATCTTGGAGGAGGATTTTCCATTAAACTATCTACAATAGTAGACACGCTTCCCGCATCTGCAATTAGAACTTCTCCACTGTCTAATTTCGGTACCATCTCTCGCGCATTCGCACTTGCTATATATCTCCTAATATTACTAGCAGCTCTATTTCTATGATCATCCCCGGTTTCATCATCAAATTTAGGATTTGCTTCCCTCCATCTACTAATCAACGCATTGTAATCACTCTCTGTTGCAACCTCTGGATCATAGCCTGACATTACTTCAACCATATTCCTTCCATGAGATTCTGTTGCCAGTTCTCTATAAACTTTTTCCCAATGAGCGGGAATGGATGATCCTATATCTGTATATTCATTTATATAACTCATAGTGTCATTAAACAATATTCTGTGACTATCATACAAGTCAATATTTGTAGCTTCCTCTTCTCTAGCTCCCATCAACCCTCCCCATACCGCATCATACTTCTCCTCTTGTAAGTCTGCCTGTTCGTTCGCTCTTAAGAATTTACTCTCTTCAAACTTATTTGCCTGTGCAATATCCTTTAATTGATTGCCAAAGGTATTGTCAAAGACTTCATTGGCTTGTCTCCAGTTTGAATTAAATGTCTCTTGTTCAGTCAAATACTCATCAGTTCCCGGCTGGAACCCGAGGGCTCTCATATACGTTTCTTTAGCTTTAGTTTCTGCCATATAGCGCAAGTCAGGATTTTCATCACCATTCTTTGCGGGGTCAGGAGATAGGGGATCATACATCTTATCATACTGGTATTTAGCATCTCTGAACCCATCATTACTCATTCCAAAGGTTTCAGATACATCACCAATACCTATATACCATGCCCTGTCAGCCTCTTGCTTTGCATTTTGAAATCTTTCTACATCCAAATCATTCTCTTTGGAAATGGCATCATACTTATTCATACGATCAAGGTTCTGCATCACAATAGCCGTAGCTATTTGTCGGGATTCTAAAGTAGGTATCCCCGCCACAGTCAGGTCTTCACCATTTACTAACAATTCCAATTGATCTAAGGTTGGTAAGGCACCCGTAAGAGCCTGAAAGGACTGAGAGATCGTTCGACCTACGTCTGTATCGACCAGATGCATTCCCGGCAGTTCCTTTGTCTCAGCATCGATCTCCGAAAGTGGAATGCCTAAATCGCCAAGGTTTATAATACCCTCCATGTCTCCAGCAACGCCCGTTATGCCAGCCCATCCTTGAGCGATCTCTGCCGATAGGGAGCGAGTCTGATTGATAATATCAGAGTTCATCTTTTTCAACATGGCTGCCGTTTCCATCTCACTCAAACCATATTGTGCCGCAAACTCATTGATCTTATTTCCCAACGTCTTATTGAACTGGCGAATATTTTCATATATCTGAGTCTGCGTTATATCCAACTCCCTGCTTCGTAAGGCCAATGAATCAGTACTCTCTTTCTCCTGTGCCTGAATGCTGGCATCAAACTGTCTACCTCGCTCTTCCAAGTCCTCGGCTTCTAACCCCAACTTGTCAGTGCTAATATCAATATTGGCCAGCGAGGCAAAGGAATCGGTTAACGTAGTTACCTGTAACGCCGCATACTCAGATTTCTTTTGACTGATGGCTAAATCTATGTCGCGTAAGCTGGTTTGATAATTACTGGCCAGATCCTCATATTGCCGCTGCTCTTGGCCACTCCCAGAAAGCCCATTGACTAGAAAATATCGGTTCGCTTCTTCCAACTGATCATCGTAATCCTCCCTAGCCTGTTCCCGCATCAACCTCTTTTCTTCATCTAGGTCATAATTGCCAAAAGAAGTGAGGGCACTTGATAAGGCTGTTGAAAAATCTTTCCTCAAATCACTTTTGGTGAAAGCATCTGTATTTTGAAATCGCTCTAACCCCGCTAGAAAATTAGCGACCTCAGGGGAATCTGTAAGATTCTTACCCAGCGTCTCTATCATCAATGCCACTATATCATCCGACTCAGTAGGGCTAACCGATGAATAAGTGACATTGCTATCTGGGTCTTTGAACTCTGTCAACCATTCTGCCCCCTCCGCTCTTTCCCAAAAATCTTCCTCTGACTCTCCCGGCCTTGAGGCTATGTTATATACATCATCTTTATAAAAGGGATGACCGTAGCCGCCATACTCTGGAGTCAAATTAAAAACTTCTACCTCTTCTACCTCCTCAGACCCATCCGCATTAGTCGTAACGACTTCCTGTTTTACCATTTTTCCTGCTGGAGGCGCACCCGACCCTCCAGCATTCTTGAATACCGTATACGCCTCTGTAGGAGTAGCCCCCTTTTCCAATGCCTGATGATATGCTTCCTCAGGAGACACCCTCATCTGATCGAAAATATCAAACTTGTCAAACAAAGCATTTACTGCAATCATAGGATCAAGCTCAGTGGCAGTAACTGTACTGCCATCTCGTGCTTTTACCTCTAACTCTTTTCTTTCTACAAAGGTTAAAGGCCTGACCCGTGTTCCTTGAAAATGAGCAAAATAACCTCTCCCTATATCTGCTACCGTATTGAGAAGAGTAGAAGAATCCACATGCATATTATTGCCATCCAACCTAGCTTGAACCAAACTGACTATTTGTTCTTCTGTCAAGGTGCCAGCCATATTATCAAACACATCATTAATCACATCACTTAAGGCTTCTGGCTCAATAAGTTGCTTGCCATCATAAAGGGCTATATGATCTTCCGTCGCCTTTGTCTGGTCATTCCTTAAGACCTCTTCTTCTAAAAGTTGTTCGTCCGTCTTGGGCGGCAGGAGCATGGCCTTTAGCCGCTCCTTCTCACCCTCTGACAGATTAGACCTTTCTATATCAAATAGAGAAGGAGCAGGTATTTCTGGATTAACTTGAGAAGCCCGTATCTTATTAGAGAAATCGTTGAATAGACCCACCCTTGCTGGATCAGCAGAAGGAATTAAAGAAGTGGGATCTACGTCTGGATCTACAGCCTTAGGAATTAAAGAAGTAGGATCTACATCTGGATCTACAGCCTTAGGAATTAAAGAAGTAGGATCTACGTCTGGATCTACAGCCTTAGGAATTAAAGAAGTAGGATCTACGTCTGGATCTACAGCCTTAGGAATTAAAGAAGTGGGATCTACATCTGGATCTACGGCCTTGGGAATTAAAGAAGTGGGATCTACATCTGGATCTACGGCCTTGGGAATTAAAGAAGTGGGATCTACATCCCTTCTCGTAGGAATTAAAGAAGTAGGATCTAGACCTCCTACGTCCGTCGGCATTAGAAATCCACTCTGTGCTGCCAACCACGGATGAGTAATACTCTCGGCTTGGCCCATCATCATACCCGGTGCAGCCCTAAGTCCAACACTTCCCTTTAAATCCCATGCCATGCGATTGTGGTATTCAAAATCTTTTTCGCCATAAATCCTAGGATTTGCTTCTCTCCATTCAGCCACCTGTTGCTGAACCTCTTCGGAAGAACCCTCAAAGCCTGTCAACTCCTCTGGGTCTGCCTCCACACCACTGATCCGATTCATTTCATCAGTGAAACCCTCATCTCCATACATTTCTTGAGCATTTCTCAACGCCGTCTTTTGAGCCTCAGTGAGACTCAACGGCAAAGCATTGATCTTTTCATCAAGGGCATTCCTTACCCTCATCTTACTCATATGATCTATACGAGCTTGAACCTCATTTCTTTGTACATCACTCAATTGAATTGATTCAAGCTCATATTCTTCAATGTCCTCATTGTTCATAATACGACCCATGAGATCATTAAAATTTGTTTGCTGTAGCGTTACTCTATCAGCATCAGCTTGCACCCTTTCTTGCTCTCTGCTATACGTAGTAAACCGAGCCATTAAATCAGATCGTTGAGAATCGTTTAACTGCATATTCCCTATTTCATACTCAGATACGGCATCCCCACCCATAAAACGAGTGATCAATTCATTATAGTTTTTTACTTCTAGTGCTTCTCTTTCTTTTCTTGTTGCTGTCTCATTTTCTATTCTGAGTCTTTCTGCTTCAGCCTCTTCCCAATCATCCAATTGTCGTCGTACGTCAGCGCGTTGGGCATCACTCATATCTATATCATTGAGTTCATTCTCTGATATACCGCCCCCATCTCCACCCATCAATCTACCAATCAATTCATTATAATTAACATTGCGAGTAGCGTCCCTTCGCTCTGTTTCCTTGCTTGTGATTAGGGCAACCAAGCTATCTTTTTGTGACTGACTTAAATTTGATGAAAGTATTTCTGATCGTGTAGGAGCTTCATCGGCATTGATTCGATCTGTATAAGACTGATTCAATTCCAATTGCGTTGCCGCTCTTCGTTCTGCTTCAATCTCTTCGTTTCTTGTATTAAGAGTTTCCGTCAATTTAGCTTTCTGAGCATCATTAAGATTAACATTCAAACCTATGTCATACGCAGTAGCTCTCCCATCTTTTATCGCATTAAGAATTTTATCATAGGCATACGGATCTCGTACAAATGATGACTCTGGGACTTCCTCTTCTCCCGTGGTGTCAGTTTCTTCAACAACGTCGCTATAGTCCTCACCTTCCGCAAAAGATATTGCATACTCTGAATTGGGATCTTCCATCCAACGCTGTATAGCTTTAGCCACTTCAGGATTTTGCATATACAACGCATTAAATCCTATATCTGCATTAGGATCATCTAGAAGAATCCCTTTTAGTCTTCCAAGCTCAGAAGCGTCCGACTGCTCCTTCGCACTAGCCGCTTCCGACAACCTAGTAGCTTCGGCAGCCTTCTCAGCCCTGCTTGTAACACCCTCATTGTAAAGTGCCGTTAATTCCGCTGTGGCATTATCACGAAGGTTTAATTCTGCGATAGCGTCTATATCCAACATGCCAGATCGCGCACGTTGCTTAGTATCTTCATATATATGGGGAGGTTGTACTACCTTTGACTTATCGACAGTTCTAGCTACTTCTTCATCTGATAATCGATCGACATAATTTTTTATTGATCTTATTCCCCCAAAGCCTTGTCCTCTTGGAGTCTCTGCTGTAGGAGGAGCAGTCCCTAAGGCTGAAGCCATACGGGCGTTATATTCTGCATTAGTCTCGCCGTATGTTGGCCTGTTTATTCTTTTCCATTCGGTTTCGGGATCTTGCGTTGCAGAAGGAATTAAAGACGTAGGATCATCCCTATCATCTGCTCTAGGGACATTTACTCTAGTAGGAACTTGTGTCATTCTGCCCCCTCCGCTATAAGGGGACTGTACATAAGAAGTGGGAGTATCCTTATTCTCTCTATCCATCCTTTCCCTAGCCAACCTCTTCTTTTTCTCTTCTTCAGTTTCAAAAGACGCAGAGGTAACTCCATTTTCGCCGGGAAGGGTAGATCTTGCAGACGCATCCCCGATATAATTTTTTATTGATCTTATTCCCCATGCCATTATATAAACCCCTTGTCAAACAACTTTTGATATTAATTCGCTATTACATCCTGCTCTTCGCTGCTATGCCCGTTCTTTAACTCAGTTAACCCAGTCAAAGCTCCATCCTGACGATCAATCATCTTACGCAAATTCATTACCGCACTCTCTGCTTCTTGCAATCTCTCTACAACTTCCTTTCTATTCTGTGTAATTTCTTCAATCTTCTCATCGATGCTCTCCATCGTCACTTCAGACATGATACACTCCTATGTGTGTTTGGCAACGAATTGCCTTACTGCGTTTATTATGGATGATAGTCCTGCCACCACATAGGGAACCGTATCGGGCGCAGTGAGTGCGCTTGGCATATAACCAAAATCGACAATAATCGAATAGGCTACAGCCCCTACCCCACCGATTGCTACTCCCTTAGTTGTCTTTGATACTTCCTTCTTCCCAAATCCTATGCTAACATTATTTTTTATAAAATTCTTCATGTCTATTCTGCTCCGTAATAACTCCGCGCTACCCACGCAAAAGTTGTCGTTGCGAACCAGCATACGGCCCCATAAAAAATCTCAGACTCCATCAAAAACGGAGGGAGAGGCGATCCATAGTGTTGCATGGCTTGCCACGTGAGGGTCACGCATCCAATGGCGGCACCCGACCAGCCAGCCGTAGATTTCAGCTTTTCTGACGCCGCTTGCTTACGTGAAATAACATCCATCTTGCGGACAAGCTGACGTTTCTCTTTTTTTAATTCTTCTGCCTCAAGACGTCTATCCCGCGTTATAGACTCCATCGCGTGTAGATTACGCTGAAGTTCTTTTTTCTCCGCGAGGAGCCTGTCTACTTCGACCCTGCACTCCGCAAAGGTGGCAATATCTTTGCTCGATTCTGGGCGTGGCATCACTCATCTTTCCTCTTGCCATTTGGTCCTTCCGACCATCGCCAGTAATCCTCAGACTCCAGATTTTCCAGCGGCTTCTCAATCCGCATATCTTTGAGTGCTGTATTCGGGACTGCCAACTTGGTTCCACCAACCGCAATGCCATCCCGATAACTAGTCAAATAAAAAACTGTTTTAGTAAGTCCCACTCTTGCTATTCTACCGGGACGCCCGTCAACGATGACTACATCGTCTTCGTCGTAATCGGTGCCAAAAAATACTTGTAACCCCGCTACGCCATTTTCGATACTCGACTTGAACAGCAGCAGCGCAAACGCGATTACCGCAATCCAAGAATATTCGCTTACAAGATTCGCAACGCCACTTTGCTCACCAAATTTTGTAAGTGCCGCAGTTGCGTCAGTATCCACGTCCATCTTTTCGACGCTGGACAGCGGCCCAAATCACAAGCGCACTCATCCACAGAATGGCCGATCCCAGCATGAAAATTATCACCGCTTCGCAGGTGTGAGTCATGGCCGCATCATCCACCGAAGAAGGCGAATAAATGGGCGTAGAAGACGGTCAAGAATTGGAGTAAGCCTAATAACCCTTAGTCCGTGCTTTAGCTTTGGGTTTTTTGACTTGCTTCATTGGCTTGCCCGTGCGTTTGGCTTCCTTCTTAGCCGCCGCTACGCCTTTTTTACTGTAGCTATAAGTCTTGCTTCCTACTTTAGGCATGATCAGGTTCTCCGTGGTTTAATTACCGTAACGGTAATCCCCAATGC
>Ga0114910_1001647_pt1 | contig 10421 bp, 7 predicted proteins | sample MalvireepMed_908_FD_83500 | JGI IMG/M metagenome (GOLD analysis project Ga0114910, IMG submission 83500) | Marine viral communities from the Global Malaspina Expedition - Malaspina viral metaG DeepMed_908 | ecosystem: Environmental > Aquatic > Marine > Oceanic | place: Mediterranean Sea...
GCAGGATGCCGCAGGCGGCGGCGCCAAGCGCACGACAGAAACCGCCTCGCTGGGCGGGACGCAGACCACGCGCGGAAACACGCTGTCTCAAAGCGAGATGGACGCGCTGCGCGGCCAGATCCAGAAATACTGGAATATCATTCCCGGCATGGCCGATGGCGGGGATGTGCGTGTGACGGTCAGAATGAGGCTTGATCCGGCCGGAAACATTATCGGCGAGCCGGATGTGAGCGCCTCGGGCGGATCGGCCGGAACACGCGGTACGTTGTCAGGCAGCGCCCGACGTGCTGTGCTGCGGGCGCAGCCCTACCAGTTGCCCAAAGAGAAATATGATTCATGGTCGGATGTGATCGTCAATTTCGATCCGAGCCAGATGTTCTAAGAGCTGAAAGGCTGCATGATGAAAATGATCAAACATACTCTTTTTCTGCCGCTGGCGATGATGGCCGCACTTGTGTTGCTGGCGTCGAGCCCGGCACGCGCCGTTGTCGAAATCGACATCAACCGCGCCAATGTCGAGCCCTTGCCGATCGCCATTACCGATTTCATCTCCACTGATGAGATCGGCGCGCAGATCGCTGCGGTGGTTGCCGCCGATCTGAAGCGATCCGGCCTGTTCGCGCCCATCGACAAGGCCGCGTTCATCGAGAAAATCTCCAACCCGGATGCCGCCCCGCGGTTTGAAGACTGGCGGGTCATCAATGCGCAGGCTCTGGTCACCGGCCGGGTGGCGCGCGAAGCCGATGGCCGGCTGCGGGCCGAATTCCGTCTGTGGGACACATTTGCCAGTCAGCAGCTTTCGGGCGAGCAGTTCTTCACACGGCCGGAAAACTGGCGCCGCGTCGCCCACATCATTGCCGATTCCATCTATGAGCGGCTGACCGGTGAGAAGGGCTATTTCGACAGCCGTGTGGTGTTCGTCTCCGAAAGCGGTCCTAAGACCGACCGCAAGAAGCAACTGGCCATCATGGACCAGGACGGCGCCAATCTGCGCATGCTGACCAATGCCAATGATATCGTTCTGACCCCGCGGTTTTCACCCTCGCGTCAGGAAATCACCTACATGTCTTTCGAGGGTGGCCAGCCGCGGGTCTACCTGCTGCAGCTCGAAACCGGCCAGCGCGAACTGGTGGGCAATTTTCCGGGCATGACCTTCTCGCCCCGGTTTTCGCCGGACGGCCAGAAGGTGATCATGAGCCTTCAGCAGGATGGCAACGCCAATATCTACACCATGGATCTGAGATCGCGTTCCACCACGCGGCTCACCAACACGGCGGCGATCGATACCTCGCCCTCCTATTCGCCGGATGGAAGCCAGATAGTTTTCGAAAGCGACCGGGGTGGGCGTCAGCAGCTTTACATGATGGGCGCGGACGGCTCCAATCAGCGCCGTGTCTCATTCGGGGACGGTTCCTATTCGACGCCGGTCTGGTCGCCACGCGGTGATCTGATCGCTTTCACCAAGCAGTCGGGCGGCAAGTTCTCGATCGGCGTGATGCGCACCGACGGGTCGGGCGAACGCATTCTGACCACCGGGTTTCACAATGAAGGACCGACCTGGTCCCCCAACGGCCGGGTGCTGATGTTCTTCCGTCAGCCGGCCGGCTCCGGTGGGCCGCAAATCTACTCGATCGATCTGACCGGCTACAATGAACAGCTGGTGACAACGCCGACCTATGCGTCGGACCCGGCATGGTCGCCGCTGCTGGAATAGCCGTGGATACGGCAAAAAGGCTGAATTCTGCCGTGTTTGCGCCGCATTGTGCGTCCAAACGCAGCTGGAAATTCAAAAAAACAGACAAAATTAACCGTCTTTCTTCAATGCCAATTAACTGCGACCGGTTACAAATGGTCAACCAAACAATTCCAAGGAGTCCGGCCATGCGCCGCATGCAAGAATTTGCCCGCAACCCGGCGATGATCGCGCTTTTCACTGCGCTCGTGCTGACAGGCTGCGCATCGAAAAAGAACAACCTGCCCAACAATGCCGCCGATCTCGGTCTGGCCGGCAACGCGGCGCCTGGCACCCAGCAGGACTTTACCGTCAATGTTGGCGACCGGATCTTCTTCGATACGGATTCGTCCGTTGTCCGGGCCGATGCCGCCGCGACACTTGACCGTCAGGCGCAGTGGCTCAACCAGTACCCGAACTACCAGATCACCATTGAAGGCCATGCCGATGAGCGCGGCACACGGGAATACAACCTGGCACTTGGTGCACGCCGTGCGGCTGCAACGCGTCAGTATCTGTCCACCCGTGGCGTCGCTGCCAACCGCATCCAGACCATCTCGTTCGGCAAGGAACGTCCGGTCGCAGTGTGTGACGACATCTCCTGCTGGTCGCAGAACCGCCGTGCGGTCACCGCCTTGCGCGGCGCCGGAAGCTAAGAGCAGTTCCAGATTGACGATTTGAAATGGCGGTCTCAGGGCCGCCATTTTTTATGGTGCGCCCGGTTCACCATAGTTTGGCCGGTTTGTGCGTTGATTTGATAGGCCGCCATGCGTTATTCCAGAGACTTGGGTATGTGCCCGTGTAATGAGGTCAGGCCGATGAAACCTATTTCCAAACTACTCGCCGCGGCGGCGATCAGTGCAATCGCGTTCCCGGTAAGCGCCGCACCGCTGTTGTCCGGATTTTCGCAAGACGCCCCTTTGCCGCCAGCCGCAATTGCAACCGGAGAAACCAGCCCTGCACCGGTCATCCTGGCGCAGAGCGGAGATCCGGTTTACCGGATCGGCCAGCTCGAGGAGCAGATCCGCGGGCTCAACGGCCGCATCGAGGAACTGGGGTTCCAGCTGCTGCAGATGCAGGAGCAGATGCGACAGATGCAGCAGGACAACGAGTTCCGCTTCCAGGAGCTTGAAAAAGGCGGCAGCCAGCGCGGTGATGCCGGCTCATCGATCAGCCAGCCTGATATCGGGCAGTCAGCCATTGCGTCGAACAGCGGAACGGAGCAGGGGACGGGCGCACCTGCCAGCGACCTCGGGACAATCCGGTTTGACGAAAAGGGTGACCTTATCGGCGGAATCATCGAGCCTATGGATGGCGTCAGCGATACTGCTTCGCTGTCGTCACCTGAGGATATGTACCAGGCCGGCTACAATCACATGCTGGCGGGGGATTATGCCCTGGCCGAGCAGGTATTCCAGGATTATGTCGCCAACAATCCGGATGATGCGCGCGCACCCGATGCGATGTTCTGGCTTGGCGAGGCGCAGTATTCGCAAGGCAGATATCAGGACTCGGCCAAGACCTTTCTCGATGCGCACAAGAAATATCCCCGCGCCGACAAGGGTGCTGATGCGCTGCTCAAACTCGGCATGTCGCTGGCCAAGCTCGACAACCGTGAAACTGCCTGCGCGACATTGCGCGAGGTTCTGATCCGCTATCCGGGCGCTTCGGCGTCAGTTCGCGCCAAGGTCAGTGAAGAACAGCTGCGCGCGAGCTGCTGATTTATTGCTGCGCCCCGTGAAGCCCGGTGGTCCGGGCGGTTCCGCGCAAGAGCCGCAGCACGTTCAAGATTGTCTCTCCAATTTCCACGCAAGCCTGACTGACCGTCGCCCGCTTGGCATTGCGGTGTCGGGAGGGTCGGATTCGCTTGGCCTGCTCTACGGGCTCGCATCGCTGCTCCCGCCAGAAAAACTGGTGGTATTAACGGTCGATCATGGATTGCGCCGGGCCTCCGCCGATGAGGCGCGCTGGGTCAAGGCGCAGTGCCGGCGTCTGGGCATTCGCCACGAGACCCTCAAATGGGAAGGCTGCAAACCCGCGTCGGGCGTTCAGGCTGCCGCCCGTGCCGCCCGGTACAGATTGCTTGTCGAGGCATCGGCGAAGCTCGGCCTGGCCGCTGTGCTGACCGCGCATACGCGCGATGACCAGAACGAGACTGTGATGATGCGGCGTGCCCGCACATCTTCCGAAGATGCTCCGGGTCTGGCAGGTATTCCAGCCGCAACGCTTTTTGACGGGCGCATGTGGGTTTTGCGCCCGATGCTGGGGCTGTGCCGGGAGACTGTCCGGACCTTTCTTCGCAACCAGGCTGTCTGCGACTGGATCGAGGATCCATCAAATGCCGATACGCAGTTTGAAAGGGTCAGGGTTCGTGCGCAACTGAACGAAGCAGCCGGTGAGGTTGCGGTGCCTGATGGGTCGCACATTGCCGAAATGCGGTTTCGGCTTGCCAGCCGCGCGGCGCAATGGATTGATGCGGGCTGTCATGTCCATGCAGACGGTCTGGTCTGGATGCGAAACTGGGAAACCGCTCCCACGGATGTGGTCTCAGCTGCCCTTGAAGCCATCATTGACTGGCAGGGTGGTGCTGTGCGCCCGCTCGACAGGCGCGGCAAAGCGACGCTCGAAGGCTTCTTGTCTTTGGCTGCAAGGAACAACCGGGACACCACCGTCAGTCTGGGCCGCTCGCTGCTTCAGCGCCGAGGCGCTTGTCTGAATGTGAGACGTGAATGCCGTGATATCGGCACACTGGTTCTCGAACCTGGTCAAACTGGAGTCTGGGATCGGCGGTTTCTGATCCGGAATATCTCACGCCATTCGCCTCTGGTCGTTTCGGGGGGCGGAAAAAACGGTGTTTTGCCCCGTTTTGGCCGTGATCAGGGCGAATGCTCATCACTGGTGAGCAAGGATGACGGCGTGATCGGCGGATTCATCTGCCAGCCCCTGCTGGGGCGCAGCTCGCATATTTTGCCGGTTGATCAGTTGCCTGTGGCGCAGGCGCTGGCACGCTTGGCAAGCCACACTGCGCTCCCGCAGTGCCCCTGGGGCAATTCTGGGAGTGTTCCGGGGTTAACTGTAATCAAAGTGCAGGCACAAACGCCGTCCTGAGCCTTGGCAATACCCCTTGGGGCTCCTATGTTGTAGATTGAGTTTTCGAAATTCGGTTATGCGCCGGTGGCTGCAGGCCCTGATCCCCGAGGAAGAGTATGAATCCCAACTTCCGCAATTTTGCCCTATGGGCAATCATCGCGCTCCTGTTGATCGCATTGTTCAACATGTTTCAAAGTCCGACCGAACGGACGGCTGGCCGTGACATCGCCTATTCCCAGTTTCTCAAGGATATAGACGCAGGCCGTGTGCGCGATGTGACCATCGTGGGCGAACGGATCTCCGGCAATTACACGGATACGGCGACCGGGTTTCAGACCTATTCGCCGGGTGATGCAGGTCTCATCCAGCGGTTGAATGACCGGAATGTCTCGATCACGGCCAAGCCGGAAGTCGACAGTTCCAACACGCTGGTTGGTTACCTGATCTCCTGGCTGCCGATCCTGCTTATCCTGGGCGTTTGGATCTTCTTCATGCGGCAGATGCAGGGCGGCTCCCGTGGCGCCATGGGATTTGGCAAGTCGAAGGCGAAGCTGCTGACCGAAGCCCACGGCCGGGTCACATTTGCCGATGTTGCCGGTGTGGATGAAGCCAAGCAGGATCTCGAGGAAATCGTCGAATTCCTGCGTGATCCGCAGAAATTCCAGCGGCTGGGCGGCAAGATCCCGCGCGGCGTGTTGCTCGTGGGCCCTCCCGGTACCGGTAAGACACTGACGGCGCGTGCTGTTGCAGGCGAAGCCAATGTTCCGTTCTTCACGATTTCGGGTTCTGACTTTGTCGAAATGTTTGTCGGCGTTGGTGCAAGCCGCGTTCGCGACATGTTCGAGCAAGCCAAGAAAAATGCGCCCTGCATCATTTTCATCGACGAAATCGATGCGGTCGGGCGTCACCGTGGCGCTGGACTTGGCGGCGGCAATGACGAGCGCGAACAGACGCTCAACCAGTTGCTCGTCGAGATGGACGGGTTTGAAGCCAATGAAGGCATCATCCTGATCGCGGCAACCAACCGTCCCGACGTGCTGGACCCGGCGCTGATGCGTCCGGGCCGTTTTGACCGTCAGGTCGTTGTCCCGCTTCCCGACGTCAATGGCCGCGAGAAGATCCTCAAGGTTCATGTGCGCAACGTGCCGATGGCGCCAAATGTCGACCTCAAGGTCCTGGCCCGCGGAACGCCCGGATTCTCCGGTGCCGACCTGATGAACCTGGTCAACGAAGGCGCATTGCTGGCCGCACGGCGCAACAAGCGTCTGGTCACCATGGCCGAGTTCGAAGACGCCAAGGACAAGGTGATGATGGGTGCCGAGCGCCGCTCGACAGCCATGACCCAGGAAGAAAAGAAGCTTACCGCCTACCATGAGGCCGGCCACGCCATCGTGGCCCTCAATGTCGCTGCGGCTGATCCGGTGCACAAGGCCACCATCATCCCGCGTGGCCGTGCGCTCGGCATGGTCATGCAGCTGCCTGAAGCTGATCGCTATTCGATGAGCTACAAGTGGATGGTGTCGCGTTTGGCCATCATGATGGGCGGACGCGTTGCCGAAGAACTGACATTCGGCAAGGAGAACATCACGTCTGGTGCATCCTCCGATATCGTGCAGGCAACCAAGCTGGCGCGCGCAATGGTCACCGAATGGGGCTTCTCCGACAAGCTCGGACTGGTTGCCTATGGCGAGAATCAGCAGGAAGTGTTCCTGGGGCATTCCGTGGCGCAGCAGAAGAACCTGTCGGAAGCGACGGCGCAGACCATCGACAGCGAAGTTCGCCGTCTGATCGATCAGGCCTATGTCGAAGCGCGCGAAATCCTGACCAAGAAGAAGAAGGGGTTCATTGCCATTGCCGAGGGACTGCTCGAGTACGAGACCCTGACCGGCGAGGAAATCAACGCGTTGATCCGTGGCGAGAAGCCTTCGCGGGATATCGGCGACGACACCCCTCCAAGCCGCGGAACAGCAGTTCCGACCGCTGGCGCAAAGAAGGGCGGATCGGGCAAGAAAGGCGATGAGCCGGACACCGGTCTTGAGCCGCAGCCGCAATAAGCGGTCGACTGATTGACGCGTTCAAACGCATTGGTTTGAACGCGTCAGGCATGACTTCAAGCTGTCAAAGGGTGCATCGCGCACTGGATGTGCGGTCCCCTTGCGGGTAAACCATAACGATCGAGATTCATTGACAGCCGCCGTCTGGCGGCTGTTTTATGTTTATTGCAACGGTTTGTAACATATTCTGATTGTATTCTTGCGCGGCTATGGTGGAACAATCCGGGCACAAGAAAATGATAGCGGGACTATATCGGGGACCTTTATGAGCAGGCGGTATTTTGGCACGGATGGTATCCGTGGTCAGGCAAACAAGGCGCCCATGACGCCGGATCTGGCAATGCGAGTTGGCATTGCGGTTGGAAACCTGTTTCGCAATGGCGATCACCGGCACCGGGTGGTAATCGGCAAGGACACACGTCTGTCCGGCTACATGATCGAGAACGCGCTTGTTGCGGGCTTCACCGCCGCCGGTGTCGATGTCTTCCTGCTCGGTCCGATGCCAACCCCTGCTGTCGCCATGCTGACCCGCTCGTTGCGCGCCGATATCGGTGTGATGATCTCCGCTTCGCACAATCCTTATCAGGACAACGGCATCAAGCTGTTCGGGCCCGATGGTTTCAAGCTGTCGGATGAAATAGAGAAGCGCATCGAGGATCTGATGGATCAGGACATCCATCTTCAGCTGGCGCGCCCTGACGCGATCGGCCGGGCCAAGCGGATCGACGGCGCGCACAGCCGCTATATCGAATTTGCCAAGCGCACCTTGCCCAAGGACGTCACTCTGTCAGGCATGCGGGTTGTGGTCGATTGCGCCAATGGTGCCGGCTACAAGGTCGCGCCAGAAGCGCTTTGGGAGCTGGGTGCCGATGTGGTTGCCATCGGTGACGAGCCGAACGGGACAAACATCAATCTCAATTGTGGTTCGACCCATCCTGTTGCCCTGGCCCGGAAGGTCCATGAAGTTCGCGCCGATATCGGCATCGCGCTCGATGGTGACGCCGACCGTGTTCTGATCGTCGACGAAACCGGTACCGTCATCGACGGTGACCAGTTGATGGCGCTGATTGCGGAATCCTGGGCCGCAGACGGTCTGTTGCGCGGCAATGGCATCGTGGCGACGGTGATGTCCAATCTCGGCCTCGAGCGGTTTCTTGAAGGCAACGGCATGACGCTGGCCCGCACCAAGGTCGGAGACCGCTACGTGGTTGAGCACATGCGCAAACATGATTTCAACGTTGGCGGCGAGCAGTCGGGTCACATTGTGTTGTCGGATTTTGCCACTACCGGTGACGGGCTGGTCGCGGCCCTGCAGGTGATGGCCTGTGTGCAGCGCATGGGCCGTCCCGTGTCGGAAGTATGCCGCAGGTTCGAGCCTGTCCCGCAGATCCTCAAGAATGTGCGGCATTCAGGCGGCAATCCGCTGGATGATGCGCATGTGAAGGCGGCAATTGCGGACGCCGAGGCAACGCTTGGCGCATCGGCGCGTCTGGTTATCCGTCCGTCGGGAACCGAGCCCCTGATCCGGGTGATGGCCGAGGGTGACGACCGCGCCGTAGTCGAGACAGTCGTGGATCAATTGATCAACGTGATATCAGGTGTCCGAAACGCCGCCTGATGCCTGCGTGACCGGGTCGGGTGACAAGCGGCACCCGGCTGGAGGATAATCCGGGCGGCGCATTTTGATCTGTCCTCTTGTTTTGAAGTGCGCTGCCGGGAAGCCAGTGTTACAGGTAATCTGCAGCATCATCTGCTATCTGTATATTGAATTCTGCAGTCAATTCTGTTTGCGCGCTGGTTTGAATTAGTTTTTTCTTATTTTCATTCTAAAGAATTGCCGGCAGCTCCAGTATTCGGCGTGCGTTTGTTCGTTTGTTTTGCGATTCTTGGTAAAGAGACGTGGTTAAGTACGTTTTAACTTTTGTGCATCATTATCCATCTCGAACCACCAATCGTGTTGTCACCAGAACCGGCGGCAGCGCATGTCTCGACGATGGAGTCTGTCATGAGAAAGTTATTCCTGGCTGGAACGGCCATGCTGCTTGCCGGTGTCGGTGCGGCTGGCGCTGCTGATGTGCTGCCACCCGTATATGTTGATCCGCCTGTTTATGAGGCTCCCGTCCAGCACGTTTCGTCTGCCGGTGGCTGGTATCTTCGCGGTGACGTCGGTTACTCCTGGAACAAGCTGCGGGGCGTGAACTTTTTTCAGGGCGGCCTCGGCACATATTCCGCATTCACCACAGCTTCGCTGCGTTCGTCCTACAGCATCGGCGGTGGTGTCGGATACCAGGCCACTGAAAGGCTGCGCGGGGATGTGACGCTGGATTATTTCTCCAAGGCCGACTTCCGCGGCTCCACGGTCGGCGGCTGTGGCGTGGCAGTGGCCTGTACCTCTAGAGACCTGTCGTCCGTTACCGGCCTGAGCCTTTTGGCGAACGCCTATGTCGATCTCTACAAGAAGGGCCGTTTCACCTTTTATGCCGGTGGCGGCCTCGGCGGGACGCATGTCAAATGGAAGAACCTGCAGAACACAGCCTGCGAAACGGCCAACCCTACAAACTGCGATCCGACACAGTTTCATGGTGGCGCGGCCGGATGGCGCTTTACCTACGCCCTGATGGCCGGTGCATCGATTGATGTTACCTGCAACGTGAAGGCCGATGTCGGTTACCGTTTCCGCCACATTGGCAGCGGCGCCATGTTCAAGAGCCTGACCAGCAATGGCTATCAAGGCTATCACAAATCGATCCAATCGCATGAAGTCCGCGGCGGTCTTCGCTACGGCTTCGGCGGTTGCGAAGAAGAGGTCTATATCGAGCCTGCTCCGATCATCCCTGCGGTCTACAAGTAGAGCGCATTCAGCCGCCCAACGAGTTCAGTGTCATCTCAAGCCGCCCGGTTTTCCCGCCGGGCGGTTTTGTTTTTGGCGCACTGTCATTTGCCGGATTCAGCAACAGGTGGGGCGAAAAACACGGTTAATGAACATGCTTAACTGTGACTTAACCAGTCGCCGCCATAGTGGCTTCATACGCATTCGGACGCACCTGAGGGTGACCGGATCAATTGAAGGGAATTTGGCCATGTTCATGCGACTTGCTGCGACGTCAGCTCTTGCGGCTCTGACGGGAATTGCAGCACCTGCCTATGCAGCCGATCTCGATGAGATCATCTATGCGAAGGAACTGCCGGTAACACAAAATGTCGAGATTGGCAGCGGGTGGTATCTGCGCGGCGACCTCGGATATTCGACGCGCACGCGCGGAGCTGCCACCAGCAATCTGATTTTCACCCCTGGTCCGACCTATACCGCCACCAATTTTAATGCATCATCCATCGACAATGATTGGTCCGGTGCAGTTGGTGCTGGCTACAACTTTACCGATTATCTGCGCGCTGATCTCACCTTCGATTACTCGGCGGGACATTTCAATGCCACCACCGCCGGGGCCGCCGACACCCAGAAGATCGAGGAATATGGCTTCATGGCCAACGCCTATGTCGATCTCGGCACCTTTGTTGGTTTCACGCCCTATCTCGGCGCTGGC
>Ga0114910_1001651_pt1 | contig 10415 bp, 4 predicted proteins | sample MalvireepMed_908_FD_83500 | JGI IMG/M metagenome (GOLD analysis project Ga0114910, IMG submission 83500) | Marine viral communities from the Global Malaspina Expedition - Malaspina viral metaG DeepMed_908 | ecosystem: Environmental > Aquatic > Marine > Oceanic | place: Mediterranean Sea...
CATTCCGATCGCGGCGCTGCGTCCGGGCAATCAGGTCTGGGTGGTGCGCGATGGGCGGCTGCGCATCCTGCCCGTCCGGGTCATCCAGCGCACCGACGAGGTGGCCTATGTCACCACGCCGAGCCTTGCCGTGGGCGGCCAGATCGTGACCAGCAATCTGCGCGCGCCGACCGATGGCATGCGCGTGCGCCTGAACGCGCAGCAGCGCCGCACTCCACCTGAGACGAAGACGGAGACGCCGCGCGGTGAGTAACGCGCCGGATCAATCGGGCGCGGTCGACCGCTACGGCAACGAGGCGGACCGCGCACGCGACCGCACCGGGCCGATCGCCTTCATGGCGAAGAACGGCGTGGCCGCCAATCTGCTGCTTCTTGCGATGCTCATCGCGGGCTATTTCTCCTACACCACGATCGTGCAGGAGGTGTTCCCCGAGAGCAGCCTCGACACGATTTCCGTCTCCGTCACCTATCCCGGCGCCACGCCCGAGGAGATCGAGGAATCGATCGTCCAGAAGGTGGAAGAAGCGGTCGAGGCGATCGAGGGGGTGAAGGAAATCTCGTCCACCGCATCCGAAGGCCGCGGCGTGGTCAATGTCGAGCTTGAGCTGGGCACGGATATCGCCCGGGCGCTGGACGAGGTGAAGTCCGAGATCGACCAGATCCAGACCTTCCCCGACGAGGCCGAAGAACCCGACGTTCGCGAATTGACGACGCGGCAGGTCGTGTTGCGGATCGCGCTGTTCGGCGATGTCGACGAGCGGACGCTGAAGGAAACCGCCTACCGGCTGGAAGACGCGGCAGCGGGCCTGCCCGAGATCAGCTACGTCGAAACCTCGGCGGTCCGCGATTACGAGATTTACGCCGACGTGCCCCAGTCGCGCCTGCGCGCGCTCGGCCTGTCGCTTCCCCAGGTCGCCCAGATCATCGGCCAGTCCAGCCTCGACAGTCCGGCGGGCGCCATCGAAACCGGGACCGAGGAAGTGCGCGTGCGCACGGTCGGCCAGAATTACGACCAGCAGGATTTCGAAAATATCGTGGTCGTCACCACGCGCGATGGCGCGTCGCTGACTTTGGGCGACATCGCCGATGTGAAGGACGAGTTCGAGGATTCCGACCTCATCACCCGCTTCAACGACGCACCGGTCGCCTTTGTCGACATATACCGCACCAGCGACGAGCGCGTGCTGGACGTCGCCGCAGCCGCCAAGGCCCTGATCGCCGAGGATTTCGAGCTGCCCGCCGGCATTTCCTATGCGATCTGGGAAGACCAGTCCGAATTGCTCGAGGACCGGCTCGATCTGCTGCTGCGCAATGCCGCGCTGGGGCTCATCCTCGTGCTCGGCGCGCTGACGCTGTTTCTCGACCTGCGGCTGGCGGCATGGACCGCGGTCGGCATCGGCGCGACCTTCGTCGGCGCGATCTTCATCCTCGACTGGGCCGGGTCGAGCATCAACATGTTCTCGCTGTTCGGTTTCATCCTCGCACTCGGCCTCGTGGTCGACGATGCGGTGGTGGTCGGCGAGAATATCTATGCGGAACGCGAACGCGGGCGAACCGGCATCGGCGCGGCCATTGCAGGCGCTCAGCGCGTGAAGATTCCCGTGTTCTTCGCAGTCGCCACGACGGTCACCGCGTTCCTGCCGCTGCTGGCGGTTGGCGGCGTGATCGGCAAGATTCTCGCCGACATTCCGCTCGTCGTGATCGCGGTGCTTTCGCTCTCGCTGATCGAGGCGCTGTATGTCCTCCCGCATCACCTCAGCACCCTGCCCGACCCGGAGCATAAGGCCGGCAACGCGGTTACGCGCTTTTTCGCGCGGGTCCAGGCCTGGGTCGATGCGCGGTTCAGGGCCTTCGTGGAAGGCCCGCTCGACCGCGCGCTCCGCTTTGTGGTCGCCATGCCCTATCTCATCCTGGCGAGCGGGGTCGCGCTGCTGATCCTCTTCCTCGCGATGATCCCCGGCGGGCTCATCAAATTCGCGTTCTTCCCCGAGATCGAGGGCGACATCGTCGTCGCCTCGCTGGAAATGCCCTCGGGCACCACGGTTGAACGAACCGCAGACGTGACCGCGCGGATCGAGGCGGCGGCCGACCGCGCGCTGGCGCGGTTCGACGCGGACCCTCCCGGCGATGCGCCGGACAATGGCGTCGGCCCGTTTTTCCTCGAAGCGATTTACACCACCATCGGGATGGCGCAGTCCAACCAGGGGCCCGGTGGCACCCAGCAGACGCTGCGCCCGAACCTTGCCAACGTCCAGTTGAGCCTCATCCCATCGGCCCAGCGCGAGAATATCTCTGCCGCGGCGATAGAAGAGGCCTGGCGCGAGGAACTGGGCCCGGTGCCCGAGGCGCGCTCCCTCTCGATCTCCTCTTCGCTGCTCGGCGTCGGCGAGCCGGTCAACGTCCAGCTCAGCCACCCCGACGATGCGGTCCTAGATCTCGCCTCAGACCGGTTGATGGACCAGCTCGCGCGGGTCGCGGGGGTGTTCGACATCGAGAGCGATCGGGATGCGGGCCAGCAGGAAATCGAGCTGCGCCTGAAACCTGCCGCACGCACGCTCGGCGTGACGCTTCAGGACGTTGCCAGCCAGGTCCGCGCCGCGTTCTTCGGCGCCGAAGCGGTGCGCGTCCAGCGGGGGCAGGAAGACGTGCGCGTCTATGTCCGCCTGCCCGAAGACGAGCGCGATTCGATCGCCGATATCGAACGCTACAGGGTCCGGCTCCCCGGCGGCGAAGTCGCGCTGTCGAGCATCGCGGACGTCTCCTTCGGCGAGGCCCCATCGGTCATCCGGCGCGAGGATGGCCGCCGCATCGCGACCATCACCGCCGACGTCGACAGCGATACGATCAGCGGCCAGGAGGTGGCGACGCTGCTGGAACAGGAAATCATGCCGCAGCTGAGGGCGGACTACCCCTCGCTCCAGTACGATTTCGGCGGGGAACAGGAAGAACAGCAGGAAAGCTTCGGCGATCTCGGCAGTGCCTTCCTGCTGGCGCTGGTCGCGATCTATGCGCTGCTGGCGGTGCCATTCCGATCATACGTGCAGCCGCTGATCATCATGGCCGCGATCCCCTTCGGCATGATCGGCGCGCTGATCGGGCACCTGTTACTGGGCATCCCGCTCGGCATTCTGTCGATGTTCGGGATCATCGCGCTGTCGGGCGTCATCATCAACGGGTCGCTGGTGATGATCGACTTCCTGAACGAGAATCTCGACAATGGAATGGAGCCGGACGAGGCGATGATCGAGGCAGCGAAGTCGCGCTTTCGGCCGATCATGCTGACCGCGATCACGACCTTCCTCGGCGTCGCGCCGATCACGTTCGAGACCAGCCTGCAGGCGCAGTTCCTGATCCCGATGTCGGCCAGCCTCGGCTTCGGGGTGCTCTTCGGGACCGCGCTACTGGTGCTGCTGATCCCGGCGCTGGCGATCATCCAGATGCGCGCCAGCGCTAAGGTAAAGCGCTGGCGCGGCAAGGAGTCGGGCGAGATCGACCACGGCGGAGAACCTATGGCGAGCTGACCCGACCCGAAGGGTTCAGGCCAGGCGTTTGCGCGCCATGATCGCGCCCGCTGCCAGCGCGAAGATCAGCGCCACCGGCGGGGCGGGAACTTCGGTCGGGCCATCGCCGCGGTTGCCGGTCGGATGGCCGTCGGGCGGATTGGTGTAGGCGGCCGCCGGAGTGGCAACAGCCAGAAACGCAATCCCGGCGAGCGCAGTCAGCTTCTTCATCGAAATCTCCATCGTGAGTTCGGACGAAGCTTGCGTATCGACGACGCGCGAGTCGACCACGAATTCGGGCACTGGCCGAATTTGGAACGGCTCGGGGCGCAATTATTTCGCAGAAGCGAGTACGTCTTCCTCTTCCGACAACGGATATTCGAGTTTGTTAACCATATCCTTGGGAACGACTTGCCAGAAATCGCCCAAGCTAGCGTTCCAGTCCGCCAGCAGCGCCTTCGCGTGCGCGCTGCCCGTCAATTCGACATGCCGTTCGACCATGGAACGCAATTCCTTGCGCCAGTGATCGCCCGCCGGGCGCTGCCACAGGATCGATCCCGGGTTGGCGAGCCTTTCGAAGCGCCCCTCGGGATCGTGGATGAAGGCCATCCCGCCGGTCATCCCGGCGCCGAAGTTGCTGCCGACACGGCCCAGGATCACGGCCATGCCACCGGTCATGTATTCGCAGCCATTGGCGCCGCAGCCCTCGATCACCGTGCGCGCGCCCGAATTGCGAACCGCGAACCGTTCCCCCGCCTTGCCCGCCGCGAACAGCGCGCCCGAGGTCGCGCCGTAGAGCGCGGTATTGCCGATGATGCCGTTCTCCTCGCTCTTGCACGGGGCGCTTGCGGGCGGATGGACAACGATCTCGCCACCCGAGAGGCCCTTGCCGACATAGTCGTTCGCATCGCCTTCGATCGTCAGGCGAATGCCCTTGGCGAGAAAGGCCCCGAGCGACTGGCCCGCACAGCCGGTCAGCCGCACGTCCAGCGTCCCATCGGGCAGGCCATCGGGCCCATGGCGCGTCACCACATGCGATGAGAGCCGCGCCCCCACCGCGCGATGCACATTGCGCACCGGCAGTTCCACCGTGATCGGCGTGCCGTTCTCGATCGCGTCGCCTGCATGCTCCAGCAGTTCGGCATCGAGGCTGTCGGGCACCGGATTGCGGTGTTCGGGGATCGAGAACACGCGCGGCTCGTCGGTCTGCACCTTCTGCAAGATCGGGTTGAGGTCCAGATCGTCGAGATGCTCGGCCCCGCGGCTCACCTGGCGCATCAGTTCGGTCCGCCCGATCACTTCGTCGAGCGAGGAGAAGCCCAGCTTGGCGAGAATCCCGCGCACGTCTTCGGCTAGGAAATCCATCAGCTGGATGACCTTTTCCGGGCTGCCGCCGAACATCTTGCGAAGGCGCGGGTCCTGCGTGCAGACCCCCACCGGGCAGGTGTTCGAATGGCACTGGCGGACCATGATGCAGCCCATCGCCACGAGGCTCATCGTGCCGATGCCGAATTCCTCGGCACCCAGGATCGCCCCGATCACGATTTCGCGGCCGGTCTTCAGGCCACCATCGACGCGCAGCTTCACCTTGTGCCTCAGGCCATTGAGCGCGAGCACCTGATTGACCTCGGCCAGCCCCATTTCCCACGGGGTCCCGGCGAATTTGATGCTGGTCTGCGGGCTCGCGCCCGTGCCGCCGGTATGGCCGGAGATCAGGATCGCGTCGGCATGCGCCTTGGCAACGCCCGCCGCAATGGTGCCGATACCCGCCGCGCTGACCAGCTTCACGCAGACCCGCGCGCGCGGATTGACCTGCTTCAGGTCGTAGATCAGCTGGGCGAGGTCTTCGATCGAGTAGATGTCGTGATGCGGCGGCGGCGAGATCAGCGTCACGCCCGGCGTCGAGTGGCGCAGCTTGGCGATCACCTCGTCCACCTTGAAGCCGGGCAGCTGCCCGCCCTCGCCCGGCTTGGCGCCCTGGGCGACCTTGATTTCGATCTCTTCGCAATTGTTGAGGTAGTGCGCGGTTACGCCGAAACGCCCGCTGGCGACCTGTTTCACGCCGCTATTGGCAAGATCGCCGTTGTCGCGCGGGGTAAAGCGCTCTGCGGATTCGCCGCCCTCGCCCGAAACCGCCTTCGCGCCGATCCGGTTCATCGCGATCGCCAGCGTCTCGTGCGCCTCTGGCGACAGCGCGCCGAGCGACATGCCGGGCGTCAGGAATCGCTGCCGGATCGCCTCGACCGGCTCGACCTGGTCGAGCGGCAGCGGCTCGTCCGCCTCGTCGATGCCGAGGAGATCGCGCAGGTAGATCGGCTCTGCGCCTTCGACGACCTTTACGAAGCGCTTCCATTGCGCCTGGTTGCCCGTGGCGCAGGCGGTCTGCAGCGCGTGCATGCCTTCGGCGCCCCACGCATGCTGCTCTTCGCCCGACCGCTGGCGGTAGAAGCCGCCGATGGGCAGTTGCGCATGGCGGCTGCCGAAAGCATCGGCGTGCCGTTCGGCAGCGCTGACGTGGAGCGAATCGTAGCCCTCGCCCGAAATCTTGTTGGGCATGCCGGGAAACAGGTCCGCCGTGATCGCGCGGCTGAGGCCGACGGCTTCGAAATTATAGCCGCCGCGATAGCTGGAGATGACCGAGATTCCCATCTTGGCCATGATCTTGAGCAGCCCGTCTTCCAGCGCGGTGCGGAAATTGGCGAGCGCTTCGTCGCGGCTGAGGTCGCCATACAGGCCGCGCCGATGCCGGGCGAGCAGCGCCGCCTCGGCCAGATAGGGATTAACGCTCGTCGCGCCCACGCCGATCAGAACGGCCAGCGTATGCGTGTCGAGACATTCGGCGGAGCGGACGTTGATCGACGCGGACGAGCGCAAACCCTTGCGCGTCAGATGCGTGTGCACCGCCGCCGCGGCGAGGATCATCGGCATGCCCACCCGATCGGGGCCGGTCGCCTCGTCGGACAGGAAGATCTCGGCCTTGCCCGCCTTGACCATCGATTCCGCTTCGGCGCGGATGCGTTCGATCGCGAAGCGCAGGTCCGTCGCCGCGCCGCGTGCGCGGAAAGTGCAGTCGATATCGCCCACATTCTTGCCGAAGCCCGCGCGCAGCCGCGCCCAGTCGTGCGAAGTGAGCACCGGGCTTTCGAGCACCAGCACGTGATCGTTCTGGTCTTCCTCTTCCAGAATATTGGCGAGGTTGGCGTAGCGGGTGCGCAGGCTCATCACATGCCGTTCGCGCAGGGAATCGATCGGCGGATTGGTGACCTGCGCGAAGTTCTGGCGGAAGAACTGGCTGACATTGCGCGCCTTGGTGCTGATCACCGCCAGCGGCGTGTCGTCCCCCATCGAGCCGATGGCTTCCTTGCCATCGAGCGCCATGGCGTCGAGGATCAGGTCCATATCCTCGCTGGTCATGCCCGCTGCGGTCAGGCGCCGGTCGAGCTGATCTTCGTCGTAGGACGGCTCGGCATCCGCCGGAGGTTCGGGCAGATCGTCGATCCCGCGAAAGCCGGCGACCAGCGCGCCGTAGGGTGCCTCGCGGGCGATCCGGGCCTTCAGCTCTTCGTCGCGCAGCAGCTGGCCTTCGTGCAGATCGATAGCAATCATCTGGCCGGGGCCCAGCCGCCCCTTCTCGACGACATTCTCCTCGTCGAGCGAGACCATCCCGCTTTCGGAGCCGACCACGAGCAGGCCGTCGTCGGTGCGGGCAAAGGCGAGCGGGCGCAGCGCATTGCGGTCGAGGCCCGCGACCGCCCAGCGACCATCGGTCATCGCCAGCGCGGCAGGCCCGTCCCACGGCTCCATGACCGAGGCCATGTACTGATACATCGCCCGCGTCTCGTCCGCCATGTAAGGCACGGCCTGCCAGGCTTCGGGGATCAGCATGGACTTGGCGGTCGGCATCGCCTTGCCCGAACGGACCAGCAATTCGATCGCCGCGTCGAGGCTGGCAGTGTCCGACGCGCCGACCGGGATCACCGGCTTGATGTCGTCCGCCGTGTCCGCGAAGGCGAGGCTCGCCATCTTGATCTCGTGCGTGCGCATCCAGTTCTTGTTGCCGCGGATCGTGTTGATCTCGCCATTATGCGCCAGCGTGCGGAACGGCTGGGCAAGCCACCATTGCGGGAAGGTGTTGGTCGAATAGCGCTGATGGAGGATCGCCATCCGGCTGGTCACCAGCGGATCGCGCACATCGGGATAGAAGGTCGCGAGGCTCTCCGCGAGGAACAGCCCCTTGTAGACGATCGACCGGGCGGAGAGCGACGCGATGTAGAAATCGCGCAGCTGCGCCTCGACGATCCGCCGCTCGATCCGGCGGCGCACGACGTAGAGGTGCTTCTCGAACTCGTCGAGCGACTGTTCCTGCGGCTCGGGCCCGGCGATCATCACCTGCTCGATCGCAGGGCGCGTCTCGCGCGCCTTGCGCCCGATGACGGAGATATCGATCGGCACCTGGCGCCAGCCATAGACGAAGAACCCGGCGCGGATCAGCTCCGCCTCCACGATGGTGCGGCAGGCATCCTGCGCGGCCAGATCGGCGCGGGGCAGGAACACCACCCCCACCGCCAGGCGTCCGTCGCGCACGGCATGGCCGCTCGCATCGATGGCGCTGGCGAAGAAATCGACCGGCAGATCGATCAGCAGCCCGGCCCCGTCGCCCGTCTTCCCGTCCGCATCCACCGCGCCGCGGTGCCAGATGGACGACAGCGCATCGAGCGCGGCATCGACCACACGGCGGGTCGACTTGCCCGAGGTTTCGCCGATCAGCCCGACGCCGCAGGCGTCGTGTTCCAGATCGGCATGATACATGCCGTCGCGCGCAAGGCGCTCCGCTTCGTTCTGTTGGTGGGTCATGCCGCTGCTGCGCTTTGCTTGTCCGCGCGCTGCCTGCGTGCAGCGGCGAGATAATTGTCGATATGTTCGGCGACGTCGCGTCCGTCACGCACGGCCCACACCACCAGGCTGGCACCGCGCGAGATGTCGCCCCCGGCGAACACGCCGGGCAGCGACGTCATCATGGTGGCGTCGCATTCGAGCGTGCCCCAGTCGGTCACGGCAAGGCCTTCCTCGCCGAAGATTGCGGGCAGCGGCTCGGGCTCGAAGCCCAGCGCCAGCACGACCAGATCGGCATCGAGCGCGAAGCTGCTCGACGGATCGACTTCCGGGCGCCGACGGCCCGAGGCATCGGGCTCGCCCAGCTGCATGCGGTTGGCCTGCACTTTCTCGGCACGCTCGCCGCCCTCGATCGAGGCGGGGCCGGAAAGCCACAGGAACTCGACGCCTTCTTCCTCGGCATGCGCGACCTCGGTTCGGCTACCGGGCATGTTGTCGCGGTCGCGGCGATAGAGGCATTTGACGCTTTTCGCGCCCTGCCGGATCGCGGTGCGCACGCAGTCCATCGCGGTGTCGCCGCCGCCGATCACCACGACATCGCGGTCTTTGGCCAGCAGGGTGCCATCGCTGTGGCTGGGCACATCGTCGCCCAGCCCGCTGCGGTTGGAGGCGGTGAGGAAGTCGATCGCGCGGATGACGCCATCCTTGTCCGCACCGTCCACGGTCAGTTCGCGCGACTGGTAGACGCCCGTCGCGACGAACACCGCATCGTGCCGCTCGCGCAGCTCGGCCAGGGTTACGTCTTCACCCACCTCGACGCCGCGATGGATGCGAATGCCGCCTTCCTCGATCCGCTGGACGCGCCGGTCGACCACGCTCTTGTCGAGCTTGAAGTTCGGGATGCCGTAGATCAGCAGGCCGCCCGCCCGGTCGTGCCGGTCGTAGATATCGACCTCGTACCCGGCTATGCGCAGATATTCGGCGGCGGTCAGACCCGCTGGCCCGGCACCGATAATACCGACCGACTGGCCGTTCGGCGTGCCCGGCTCGATCCCGCGAACCCAGCCGTTCTGCCAGGCATTGTCGCCCAGATATTTCTCGATACTGCCGATGGTCACCGCGCCGTGGCCGGAAAATTCGATCACGCAATTGCCCTCGCACAGCCGGTCCTGCGGGCAGATACGGCCGCAGATTTCGGGCATGGTCGAGGTGCGTGCCGACAGGTCGTAGGCCTCGCGCAGCCGCCCCTCGGCCGTCAGGCGCAGCCAGTCGGGGATATGGTTGTGCAGCGGGCAATGCGACTGGCAATAAGGCACGCCGCATTGCGAGCAGCGCCCGGCCTGCGCCTTCGCTGCATCATCGGCGAAAGGCGCGCCGATTTCGAGGAAGTCGGCACGGCGGGTATCTGCCGAACGCTTGGCCGGATAGGCCTGCTCGCGCTCGACGAATTTGTTGGTGGCGTTACGTTCGATCGGTTTTGGCCCGGTTTTTGTGTTTCATAAAGTCTGCGCCCCGCTTGGCGCACATCTTCGATAGCATTGGGCATGCCCAGCGAAATATCAATGCTAAATGTTGCGGGTGCGAAGGCACACCCCTGTAGCTGGCACCGCCTTTCGTCACCAGCACCTTTTGCTGCATCCGCCTTTGCCCTAGCCTTGTCGCCAAGCGAAGGAAATGGAGAGCCCCGATGCGCGCGATTTCGAAACTTCTGGCGGCCAGCGTGCTGATGGCGAGCCCGGCGCTGGCGCAGCAGACGCCGCCCCCGGCCATCAACACCGCCGACACGAGCGAGGAAGCGACGCAGGGCATCGGCCCCGGCGCGCGGCCCGTCGGCGCGGATTGGAGCCGCAGCCCCGTTGCCGCAGCGAACGGGATGGCCGCGACTGCGCATCCGCTCGCCACCCAGATCGCGCTCGACATCCTCAAGCAGGGCGGCAGCGCGGTCGACGCGGCGATTGCGGCCAATGCGGCGCTCGGCCTGATGGAGCCGACCGGCAACGGCATCGGTGGCGATCTGTTCGCGATCGTCTACGACCCCAAGACCGACCGCCTTTATGGCATCAACGGTTCGGGCCGGAGCCC
>Ga0114910_1001685_pt1 | contig 10297 bp, 5 predicted proteins | sample MalvireepMed_908_FD_83500 | JGI IMG/M metagenome (GOLD analysis project Ga0114910, IMG submission 83500) | Marine viral communities from the Global Malaspina Expedition - Malaspina viral metaG DeepMed_908 | ecosystem: Environmental > Aquatic > Marine > Oceanic | place: Mediterranean Sea...
GAGCACCTGACCTTCGGCTATGGCAGTCATCAATGCATGGGAAAGAATTTTGCCCGCATGGAGATGCGGATTTTCATCGAGGAATTGACCCGGCGGCTGCCGCACATGCGATTGGCCGAAGATCAGGAATTCACCTATCTGCCGAACCTTGCCTTTCGCGGGCCGGAGAAACTGATTGTCGAATGGGATCCGGCGCTGAATCCGGAACAGTCTGATCCGGCTCTTGTTGATCGCAGCGTCTCGTTTCCGATAGGTGCGCCGTCCGGCAAGGAAATTGCCAGAACTGTTCGTGTTGCTGACATCACCGACGTGGCCGGAGGCATCAGGACGCTGCGTCTGGAAGACCCCGACGGCCTGCCGCTGCCGGCGTGGACGCCTGGCGCCCATATCGATCTTGTGGTTGGCGATTTTTCGCGGAAATACTCATTGTGTGGCAACCCGTCAGACCCGCATTACACCATAGCCGTGCTGCGCGAGGATGAAGGGCGCGGCGGCTCGCGCTTTATCCATGACACTGTCTTGCCCGGGCAGCTGCTCCGGTTGCGCGGGCCGAAGAACTATTTCCGCCTCGAGGACGGTGCTGCCCGTCATATCCTGATCGCCGGTGGCATTGGCATCACACCGATCATCGCCATGGCCGATCAGCTCAAGCTGCTCAAACGCGATTATGTGGTTCACTATTGTGGCCGGTCTCGCGGAGCGATGGCGTTTGCCGACCGGTTGATCCGGGATCATGGAGACCGTGCCGTGCTGCATGTCTCTGATGAGGGCCGTCGTGCTGATCTGGCGTCAATCGTTGCCGGTTGCGGTGAGAGCGGAGCCTGCATTCATGCCTGTGGACCTGCAGGCCTGCTGGAGGCGCTGAGCGGACATTGTGCAGACCTGCCGGAAGGGGTGCTGCGAAGTGAGGTGTTTGCCACAGATGGTGCAGGTGTGACGCGGGAGGGTGATGCCGCTTTCGACATCGAGCTCGAGGATTCGGATCTCAGCCTGACAGTCACTGCCGGCCAGACATTGCTGGATGTTGTGCGCGCTGCGGGGATTGATGTTCCAAGCGATTGCGAGGAAGGACTCTGCGGCAGTTGCGAGGTGCGGGTGCTTGAAGGCGAGGTGGATCATCGCGACAAGGTTCTGTCGGCATCGGAGCGGGCGGAGGGCAGCAGGATGATGGCGTGCTGTTCCCGCGCGGCCGGCCGTAAGCTGCGATTGGCGCTCTGACGTCCGTCACCATATTGCGTGCCGGGCCTTGCCGGACTATCAGGGCGAGAACGCGCGAAACCAGCCACTCGCCAAGGCGGACCGGTGCATGCCCAAATTGCTGATTGTTACCGATGCCTGGCACCCGCAGATCAATGGCGTGGTTCGATCCATCGAGAATCTGGTGCGTGAACTCGAGACGCTTGGCATTGAAGTCGATATTCTGTCTCCGGCGGAGTTTCGCACTGTGCCCTTGCCCGGCTATCCGGAGATCCGGCTTGCGCTGGCGACTCCCGGGCGCATTGCCCGGCGCATGGCCGCCTCCAATCCCGATTTCATACAGATTGCGACAGAAGGGCCGCTGGGTCTGCTTGCGCGGCGAGCGGCACTGAAACGCAACGGTTTTACCTCAAGCTACCATACCCGGTTTCCCGAGTATGTCTCCGCCCGGTATCCGGTTCCCGAACGCTGGCTCTACCGCTTCATGCGCTGGTTCCACAACGCCGGACGGGGCTGCATGGTTGCAACGCCCAGCTTGCGTGCGGAACTTGAGGCAAAGGGATTTGACAATCTGCATATCTGGTCGCGGGGCGTCGACACCGGGCTGTTTCATCCCGGCTATCCGGCGCCGCTGGATTTGCCCGGCCCGGTGTTTGTGCATGTCGGACGGATGGCTGTCGAGAAAAATGTCGAGACGTTTCTCGCCATGGAGCTGCCCGGCAGCAAGCTGGTAGTGGGTGACGGTCCGATGCTTGAGGATTTCAGGTTGCGTTATCCCGATGTCACGTTCACCGGCGCCAAATCCGGGGCAGAGCTGGCAGCGCTTTATGCCATGGGTGACGTGTTTGTGTTTCCATCGCTGACCGACACCTTTGGGCTGGTGGTGCTGGAAGCTCTGGCGTCAGGTGTGCCGGTTGCAGCCTTTCCGGTTTCCGGTCCCCGGGATATCATTGGCAGCAGCGCAGCCGGCGCAGTCGACACCGACCTTCGAAAGGCTGCACTCGCCTGTCTTGACCTGTCCGGGGACGCTGCCCGCAGCCGCGCGCTGGAATTTTCCTGGGAAGCCTGCGCCCGGCAATTCCTTGATGCAACCTACCAAAGCTACGGGATCTCGCGGTAGCACGCTTACCGAGACGATGCGCTTCAAGATAAAGCCACGTCTTACGTAAGACTCGCTGTAGGTTCAGGTTTTTGTTTTTTTCCAATAATTGCAATCGTTTGTTTGTCATCCGTTAACAGGCTTTCGCTAACCTGGTGCAGCGCATGATGTGCAAATTGATTGCAGGATAGGTCTCCCGGGAACCGTCAGTCCGGACTAACCGTGTGACAATCCGTATGATGATTTTTTAATTGAATTTCTATTTGCTTGATAGAGAAAGCATCTGCCCTTCGGGGCTTCATCAGGCAAAGACCTTGATATGGGAGCTTGGCACGATGCGCAGGAAAGTTCGGTATAGGTGGCTTGATTGGGGTGCGGAGTTCAGTTTTACCGTCATTTTTCTTGGCGTGCTGGCACTCGGTCTGGGCTTCAACGAGTTTTTCACCACTGCGGATTCGGACGTCGACATATATTCCAGAATTGTCGACGTGGCGCTTGTCGGCGGTCTTTCCATCGTCATATTGCTGCTTGTCGTATCCCTTCTGGATATACGGGGAAGGTTGCGCGATCTCAGCAAGGAGCACGGGAATCTTGTTGCTGAATCCAAACGTGACGTTCTGACCGGTGTCTTAAACCGCGAGACTTTCGTGGCAAATGCCAAGGCGGCGCTTGCCACCCACGGAAAGAAAAAATTCTTCGCGCTTTTCCTGATCGACGTCGATCACTTCAAGCAGGTCAACGACACTCATGGTCATCCGGCCGGTGACAAGGTTCTGGTATTCGTTGCCGAGCAGTTGCAGCGGTACTTTCCAAACGCCAGCGTCGGCCGGCTTGGCGGGGACGAGTTTGCCGTCCTTATCGAGCACTCCGACCCGATGACAGGCAAATGGGCGCATGAACTGTGTTCGGGTTTCGCTGCCGGACTGGCCGGCCGGGTCAACCTTGGTTCACAGCGGCTGGCGGTATCGGCCTCGATCGGGATTGGTCTCGCCCCGTTTCACGGCAGGACCTGGAGTTCGCTGGTGATCAATGCCGATATGGCGCTCTATGCTTCCAAGAATGGCGGGAGGGCTTGTGCCACGCTGTTTCAGGAAGAAATGCTCACCGACATTCGCAATGAGAAGGCACTGGTGCGGGAACTGCGGGCAGCGATGCTGCTTCGGCACCTGCGGGTGGCGTATCAGCCGATTGTCGATTCCGATGGCCAATTGATTGCATTCGAGGCGCTGCTGCGCTGGCGCCATGCGCTTCGGGGTGTCATTCCGCCGGATGTGTTTATCCCGGTTGCCGAACGCGCCCTGATGATCGGTGAGATTGGCAACTATGTCATTCGTCAGGTCTGCGAGGATCTTTCAAAGCTGCCGGATGTCCCGGTCAACGTCAATCTGTCAGCCAACCAGATTTCGATGCCCGATTTGAAGCAGAAGCTGCTTGATATCCTGGCGGATACGGCGACAGATCCCAAGCAGATCGTGCTTGAAATTACCGAAAGCGCGTCTCTGGCCGCCAATCAGCGGATCGCCGGACAGATTTCGGCGCTGCAGGATCTGGGCTTCCGGATTGCGCTCGATGATTTCGGCATGGGCTACTCGGAGTTCAACCAGTTGCGTGCGCTGCCCTACGACGTGATCAAGATTGACAAGAGCTACATCCGTTCGCTTGGGACCGATCATGTTACCGATGTCTTCGTCAGTGCCGTGGTCGAGATCGCCAGGCGTTCCGGCAAATATGTCGTTGCTGAAGGCATTGAAACCGAGGACGACCTGTTGCGCGCCTGTGCTGCAGGCTGCGATCGCTTTCAGGGCTATTATTTCGGCAGGCCTGTATTTCTCGAGGAGGTCGACCCGGCCCGCCTCGACTACAGCATCCACAAGGCTGAGCCGCAAAGGGTTTCCGGAGCCGCCTGAGGGGAATTGAGACAGATGACCGAAGCCGCGGGCCTGCTGGATCCGGCAGGTGGTTCTGGCCAGCCCCCGGCTTTCATAAAACCGTCATGAGGGCGTCATAACCCTGTAATCATGAGCATGCCAAACCTCCATGGATTTAACACGGAGATTTCGACATGTTCAGGCTGCTAAGCTATACGTCCGTTCTTGCACTGATTGCCGCCTCGGCTTCCGCTGCAGATGTGAATTTCAACCGTATTTCCTCCTTCGCGACGCCGCTCAATATGGCCGCCGGCGAAGATCAGGACCGCGAAACCTCTTCTGAAATCATCGTCGTGAGTGATGACGGCATGCGCCTCGTCTACACCGACAGCCCGCTTGGCGTCGTTGGTCTGATCGATATATCCGACCCCGCAGCTCCCAAGCCGCTGGGTAATGTCGACATGGGCGGCGAACCCACCTCTGCCGCCGTTATCGGCAATACCGCCTTTGTTGCCGTCAACACCTCTGAAGATTATGTCGCGGTTGGCGGCAAACTGCTGGCCGTGGACATCGACAGCAAGGCAATCACAGCCGAATGCGATCTGGGCGGTCAGCCCGACTCGATCGCCAAGTCGAAAGACGGCTCTTTCCTGGTGGTGGCCATCGAGAATGAGCGCGACGAAGATCTCAATGATGGCGTGCTGCCGCAGATGCCTGCAGGACAGGTGGCGATGATCGACGTCAAGAATGGCGCCGCAGACTGCGGCAGCCTGCGTTTCACCGATGTGACCGGTCTTGCAGACATCGGTGCCGATGATCCGGAGCCGGAATTCGTCGACATCAACGGCCTGGGCGAAACCGTGGTGACGCTGCAGGAAAACAACCACCTCGTGGTAATCGGCCGCGACGGCAAGGTGATCTCGCACTTCTCAGCCGGAGCCGTCACGCTGGAAAACGTGGACCTTACCGATGAACGCGGTGCCTTGAAATTCACCGAAACTCAGGCCGACCGCAAGCGCGAGCCGGATGCTGTGAAATGGATCGATGACGATCACTTCGCCATCGCCAATGAAGGCGACTATGAAGGCGGTTCGCGCGGCTGGACCATCTTCAAGAAGGATGGAACGGTGGTCTATGACTCCGGCATGTCGCTGGAATATGCCATCGTCGAAGCCGGTCATTATCCAGACAAGCGGTCCGACGCCAAGGGCGCCGAGCCGGAATCGATCGAGGTCGGGACCTTCAACGGCACACCCTATGTGTTCGTCGGCGCCGAACGCGCCTCCGTCGTGGCGGCCTATGATGTCAGCGACCTTGCAAATCCGGTTCTCACCCAGCTGCTGCCGTCGGGGATTGCACCTGAAGGCCTGGTTGCGATTCCGTCGCGCAACCTGCTGGTCACCGCCAACGAAGCCGATCTGATCGAAGATGGTGGCGTGCGCAGCCATGTGATGGTGTATGAGCAGCAGCAAGCACCTGCAGCCTATCCGCAGATCACATCGCAAGGCGCTGACAGCCTCATCGGCTGGGGCGCCCTGTCGGGTCTGGCTGCCGACCCGGAAAGCAACGGCAAACTCTACGCAATCAATGACAGCTTCTACGGCTACCAGCCGCGGATTTTCACAATTGACGCAACGCAGACACCTGCACGCATCACCGCTGCGCTGGACATCACCCGTGCAGGATATCCGGCACAGAAGCTCGATATCGAAGGCGTGACGCTGGACGGCAAGGGAGGCTTCTGGCTCGCTTCGGAAGGCCGTACCGACCGGCTGATCCCGCATGCGCTTTATCACGTCAATGCCAAGGGCGTTATCAAGCAGGAAATCGAATTGCCGGCCGAACTGCTGGCGCAGGAAATCCGCTTCGGCTTTGAAGGTATTGCTCGCGACGGTGATGTGTTGTGGATGCCGGTACAGCGCTCCTGGAAGGACGATGCCAAGGGCGAGGTCAAGCTGGTGGCCTACAACACCGAAAGCAAGGAATGGGGCGCTGTGCGCTACGCACTGGATGCTCCCGCGGCTGCCGGCTGGGTTGGCCTCTCCGACATCGAAATCCACGACGGTTACGCCTATATCATCGAGCGCGACAACCAGATCGGCGACAAGGCTGCGATCAAGAAGATCTATCGTGTTGCAATGGACCAGATGGTGCCGGCAGCTTTGGGCGGTGACCTGCCGCTGGTCGAAAAAGCAGAAGTGCGCGACCTGCTGCCCGACCTGAAGGCGCTCAATGGTTTCGTAGTCGACAAGGTGGAAGGCCTGGCAATCGATGCCAACGGCAAGGCCTATGTCGTCACCGACAATGACGGCGTTGACGACAGCTCGGGTGAAACCCTGTTCTTCTCTTTTGACAACAATGCTTCGGCTTCCAACTGAAGCCAAATGCCTGAAGACTGCGAACGGCTGTGAGAAATCACGGCCGTTTTGCTGTGCAGGGTCTGCCTTTTCCCATGGTGACGCCTGCACGGTCCTGCAATCCGGGCTCTGAGAGTGCCTGTTTGCCGCCCAGGGCGACAAATATCAAACCCGGCCGCGGCATTCCCGAGACCCTGTTTCACATTTCTGCGCTATATGGATTAGATTTGGATCTGTGGTGACTGATTCCTGTTTTGACAGGCGCCGTCTTCAACGAGATTTTGGAGTTCAGAAGAATGGCGACGGGTTTGTGGCGAGCACCGTTAATCACGCTCGGGATTGCCGCGATTGGCGCCGCGGTCACATTTGCACTGGCATTTCCCGCGCCATTTTTGACCGGACCGGCCATTGCCGTCACGCTTGCCGGTCTCGCCGGTGTGAAAACCCAGGCGCTGCCATCGCGATTGCGCGATGCGGTTTTTGTTGTTCTGGGGCTGACCATCGGCCAGGGTGTCACGCCGGAGGCGCTGGACGCCATGCAGGCCTGGCCGTTGACGCTGGCGGCGTTGGCCGGCAGCCTTTTCGCCATCATTTTGCTGACGCCGCCGGTTCTGGTCCGGTTCTGGTCGATGGATGCGGTAACGGCATTTCTTTCTTCGTCACCGGGGCATCTGAGCTATGTGCTGGGATTGAGTGAAGGCGTGAAGGCTGACCTGAGAACCGTCAGCATCGTCCAGTCGATTCGGGTGCTTGCCCTGACCCTGCTGGTTCCCGTTGCGGTGACGGTGTCCGATCAGGTGCCCGCAAAAGTGATTGCAATCCCCGCGGAAACCGCGCCTTTGCCGCTTCTGGCAATGATTGCCGCCGCCGGTATTGCCGGCTACCTGCTGCAGCGATTGCGTCTGCCTGCAGCCTTTCTGATCGGCGGGATGCTGGTGTCCATGGTGGCGCATGTGACCGGCCTGGTCAGCGGCATCACGCCCTACTGGCTGGCATCCGCCGCCTTTGTTGCACTGGGCGGATTAATCGGCTCGCGGTTTTCCGGCGTCACCTGGCAGCAATTGCGGCGGGCCTTCAGTGCCGGTATCTTCGTGACCGTGTTGGGGGTGGCGCTGGCTGGCGTGTTCGCCGTCATCGCGCACTGGCTGACCGGGATGGACCTGATTGCCGTGCTCATCGCGTTTGCGCCCGGGGGGCTTGAAACCATGGCGGCGATGTCGGTCATTCTGGGGATCGATCCGACCTTTGTGGCCAGCCATCACATTGCGCGGCTGTTGATGTTGACCGCGATCGTGCCATTCTTTGCGCTGCGTGGGCGCCGTAAATAAACCCACCCGGCCAGATTCGGGTGATTGAACCATTTTATTGAGCCGGCATCTGCACTATGTGGAGGGTGTCCGAAACGACAAACCCTGGAGTGCCAAGTGAGTGTGAGCAAAGAAGAGGTTCTGGCGAAACTGAAATCCGTCAAAGGGCCTGACCTTGAAGGCAATATTGTCGACCTCGGGCTGGTTTCCGAGATTTTCATCGCCGACGACAAGGTCTATTTCTCGCTGACGGTTCCCGCCGCCCGCGCACAGGAGCTTGAGCCGCTGCGTGAAGCTGCCGAGCGCGCCAGCAAGACCATTCCAGGCGTCAAGGGCGCCATGGTGGCGCTGACGGCCAGCAAGGAACCCGGTTCAACACCTCCGCCGCCCCGACCGGCTGCCCAACCCGCGGCCCACGCACACGCGCCGGCGAAACCCGCTCAGCCCGGACAACCGCAGGGCAAACCCAAGACCGATGTGCCGGGGATTGCGACAATCATTGCCGTTGCCTCGGGCAAGGGCGGTGTCGGCAAATCGACCACATCGGTCAATCTGGCACTCGGGCTGCAGGCCACGGGTCTCAGGGTCGGAATTCTCGACGCGGATATCTACGGTCCGTCGATGCCGCGGCTGCTCGGCATTTCAGGCCGTCCCGAGCAGCTTGAAGGGCGAGTGCTCAAGCCGATGGAGAATTATGGCCTGAAGGTCATGTCGATGGGCTTCCTCGTCGATGAAGACACGGCGATGATCTGGCGCGGGCCGATGGTGATTTCGGCCCTCAACCAGATGCTGCGCGAAGTGGCCTGGGGCGAACTCGACGTTCTCGTTGTCGATATGCCGCCCGGCACCGGCGACGCCCAGTTGACCATGGCGCAGAACGTGCCGCTGGCCGGCGCCGTCATTGTCTCGACGCCGCAGGATCTGGCATTGATCGATGCCCGCAAGGGGCTCAACATGTTCAACAAGGTCAATGTGCCGGTGTTGGGCATCGTTGAAAACATGAGCTATTTCATCTGCCCTGATTGCGGTGGCCGGCATGACATTTTCGGTCATGGTGGTGCCCGCGACGAAGCGGACCGGATCGGAGTGCCGTTCCTTGGCGAGGTGCCGCTGGCGATGCCAATCCGCGAAACGTCAGATGCCGGACGGCCGGTGGTGGCGACTGCCGCCGACGGACCGCATGCCAAGGTCTATCTGGAGATTGCCGCCAGGGTCCGCGCCCGTCTCGAGGAGCTTGCCGGCGACGGCGGACGGGCAATGCCGGACATCGTGTTCGAGTAAGCGCTGATCAGGACCTGGAGATGATCAGGCTTCGGCGCTGAGCAAGGCAAAAAGCGTCAGAAGCGGCTGGTCGAGCGCATCGCTTTGCGGCTCGTGCTGAGACGAGGTGCAGACGATCGCCGTCCCGGTGTCCGGATCGCAATAGAGAAACTGGCCATGGATACCGGCGGCCAGAAAGGCGTTCGAGTTGGCCCCGACCTGGTACCAGTTGTTGCGGTAGCGCCCGGTCTTGAGAAAGCTTGCCTGGGAGCCGCGGGCCCAGACGCCCTCATCGCCATTTGTCTGCATGTCGGCAATCCAGCGCGGCGAAACGATCTGGTTGCCGTTGGCGGTTCCGCCATTGATCAGCATCTGTCCGACAGCCAGCAGATCATGCGGACGGCAGGAGACGCCTCCGGCCGTGCGCGGCGCGCCCTGGGTGTCGACGGTGATGAAGGCATCGGAAGAGGTGCCGAGTGGCTGCCACAGCAGGCGCGAGCACAGATCCGGGAAGCGCTCGCCCGAGACACGCTCAAGCACGATGCCGAGCATGTCTGAATTGGGTGAGAGATAACAGTGATCGGTGCCGTGCGGCCCGGCTGCCTTGCGCAGGCTGCACAGGAACGGCAGCATGGCTTCGTCATTGCCATCGCCGGAAGGCGGGTTCCAGGACATGGCACGGCGGTAGCGGGCATAGTCCTCTTCGGACAGGTAGGATTCGTCAAAGTCCAGACTGACCCGCATGTCGAGCAGATGCTGGACCGTTGCGTCGGCATAGGCGCTGTTGCGGGCTTCTGGGACCAGATCTCCGACCGGCGTTTCGGGATCGAGCTGGCCCCGGTCCTGCAAAATGCCTGCCACCAGCGCGGTTATCGACTTGGAGATCGAGAAGACCAGATGCGGGTCGGAGCGATCGATATTGTCAGCGTGCCATTCGCAGATGATCTTGCCGTTCTTCGAGACCAGCAGACTGTCAGCCTGGCTGCGGGTCAGCAGATCGGAGATGCTGTGGCCGGCGCCGGGGGCCGCCGGCCGGGCCAGCAATTCGGGATTCCCGACGGCGGCCGGCAAGGGCCCGGGCGTTGCGGTGCGAATGCGGGCTGACCGCACCATTTCCGCCACATTTCGGAAACTCCAGAAACTGTAGGGGCGGGTGCGCCAGTTGGCGAGTGTGATTGTTTCGCGCGGAAAACCGTTCAGGCTTTCGAA
>Ga0114910_1001688_pt1 | contig 10289 bp, 9 predicted proteins | sample MalvireepMed_908_FD_83500 | JGI IMG/M metagenome (GOLD analysis project Ga0114910, IMG submission 83500) | Marine viral communities from the Global Malaspina Expedition - Malaspina viral metaG DeepMed_908 | ecosystem: Environmental > Aquatic > Marine > Oceanic | place: Mediterranean Sea...
AAAAGGGCATTGTCGCCCGGATCGCGAGTTCGGCCATGATGGGTGTCGGCGATATCGTTGGAGAAGGCATAGAGCTCGCAGAGCGGCACAAGCCAGCATCCTACGGCCTCGGCGCAGTTTTCGCGGTCGTCCTCGGCTCGTGGGCCTTGGGCGGCGGCGGATCGGACGAATCCGACGACGAGGACTATGCGTGGGACGAAAAGGACTGATCCTGCGTTCCTGCCCGGAACTCACGCGGCCCTGCGGCGCTTCATATATGACGCACCCATACGAATTTGGAGACCAAGCATGAGCACCCAGGAACAGCGCGACGAATTGCGCCGCAAGATCGAAGCGAGCGAGCGCCGCAACGAAGAACGCAGCTATGCCGACATCGCGCGCGAGGCGACCGACGACGCAGTCGAATTCGTCAAGGCCCATCCGATCCTTACCGTCAGCGTGGTCGCGCTGGTCGGTCTCGCACTCGGTTCGCGCACTTCGAAAGGTCGCGAGCTCACCGGTCGCGCGATCGGCTTCGCCGATCACCTCACCGATCTGGGCATGGCTTATGCCAGCGGCATGGCCGGCAAGCTGACCGATGCGACGCGCCACAGCGGGGATCGCCTGGTCGACCTGGGCGACGATGTCGCGTTCGGCAGCCGCGCTGCGCGCCGCAACGCCGCCTATTTCGCGGAACGCCAGAAGGACGCCGCGCGCCATGCCGGCCGCCGCGCCGCACGCAAGACCGGTCGCAGCTATCGCGATCTGAAATCCGCGCTTCCGTTCTGATCGCGCGCGTCGAAAACGCACCGAACACCAAGGGCTCGCCCTTGTAACAAGGCCCGCTCGCGCTAAGGCGTGCGGGCCTTTTTCATATCCGCAGTCCAAACCTCAAGGGAGGCTCCCCCATGTCCGAGAAGACCGAAACCAGCATGCAAGAAACCACCAGCGTCCAGCGCCTCCACCTCGTGATGGGTGGACGTGTGAAGGACCCCCGCTCGGTCGAGTTCCAGGATCCTGAAAGCATCCATGTCGTCGGCGTCTTCAGCAGCTACGAACAGGCCGAGGAAGCATGGCGCGCCAATGCGCAGCGCACGGTCGACGATGCGGAAATGAAATATGTCATCGTCCACATCCACAAGCTGCTCGAACCCGCAGCCTGACGACGCGCCGACCGGCTATGGCATCCGCGCGTTTCGCAAGGGCGATGCGGATGCGCTGGCGGCGCTTGCCCGGCGCGCGATCCTGACGATCGGGCCGCGCGCTTTTTCGCCCGCGCAGGTCGCCGCATGGGCGGCGCGAATCGGACCCGAGCTGTTTCTGGCGCGGGCGAACGAAGATCAGACGCTGCTCGTCGCGGTGGATGGGCACGACAGGCCCTGTGCCTACGCCATCCTCGAGAGCGACGGGCATCTCGACCACCTCTATTGCGATCCCGATCACACGCGCCGCGGCCTCGCGGAGCGCCTGCTCGCCCGCGCCGAGCATGTCGCGCACGCGGCGGGCGCAACGCACCTCCACACCGAAGCGAGCGAGCTTGCCCGCCCCGCGTTCGAGCGCGCGGGCTATCGCATCACCCATCGGCGCGACTTCGCGATCGAGCACGCGGGCAAGCACGTGCCGATCCACAACTACGCGATGGAAAAGCTGCTGGCCTGACGCGATTGCCCGCGTTCAGGCCGGCAACCTCAGATGAATTCGATCTTGTCGACGAGGTAGAACTTGTCGCCCGAAGGCACCGTCACCTCGATCTCGTCGCCTACCTTCTTGCCGATCAGCGCGCGCGCCATCGGCGAATTGTAGGAGATCCGGCCCGATTTCGCGTCCGCTTCGGTCTGGCCCACGATCTGGTATCTGATCGGCTTGTCGTCCTCGTCGATCAGCGTAACGGTCGCGCCGAACACCACCTTGTCGCCCGAAAGGGTCGAGGGATCGATGATCTGCGCGCGTGTCACCCGGTCTTCGATCTCGGCGATCTGCGCCTCGACCTGACCCTGACGTTCCTTCGCAGCGTGATATTCGGCGTTTTCCGAAAGATCGCCATGTGCACGCGCTTCTTCGATCGCGTCGACGATTTTCGGACGTTCCGCGCGCAGGGCTTTCAGATCGGCCGTGAGCCGCTCATAGCCTTCTGCCAGCATCGGAACTTTTTCCATGGGTACCCCCGATCTATCCTGTTGGCCTGCCCGGCGCCCTTGCCCCGAAAAAATCCCGTTTTCGCCGCGCCCTTGCGGGGCGGAAATGGCGAAGGGGAGTTTTCGGGGAGAAGAACTGCCGTCAGGTCGCAGAATAATAGGATTGCAGAGAGCGAACTTCAAGCGGCTGCGACTTCAACGCGGTAATCGCCTCCACAGCTGCGCGCCCGGCAGAGGCCGTCGTGAAGTACGGAACCTTGTGCTCCAGCGCGCCCGCGCGGATAGACTGGCTGTCGCGCAGGCTCTGCCAGCCTTCGGTGGTGTTGAGGATCAGGTCGATCTCCCCATCGATGATCCGGTCGACGACATGCGGCCGCCCCTGCGCCACCTTGTTGACCTGGGTGACCGGCAGGCCCCGATCCGCAATGTAATCATGCGTGCCCCCGGTCGCGACGATTTCGAACCCAGCCTCCACGAGGCCGCGCACGGCTTCGATAATGGCAGGCTTGTCGCTATCCTTCACCGACACGAAAGCGCGCCCGCCGCGCGGCAGGATCATTCCTGCGCCCAGCTGCGCCTTGGCGAAAGCCATCGCGAAATCGCGGTCGAGGCCCATCACCTCGCCGGTCGATTTCATTTCCGGAGACAGCACCGGGTCCACTCCGGGGAAGCGGCCCCACGGGAACACCGCTTCCTTCACCGCGACATAATCCAGCTCGCGCGTGATCGCAGGCAGATCGGCCAGCTTCTCGCCCGCCATGATCCGCGCGGCATATTTGGCGATCGGCTGCCCGATGGTCTTGGCGACGAAGGGCACCGTGCGGCTGGCGCGCGGATTGACTTCGATCAGGAAAATCTCGCCATCCTTCACCGCGAACTGCGCGTTCATCAGGCCGACCACCTTCAGCTCACGCGCCAGCGCTTCCGACTGACGCTCGATCTCCTCGACCACCTCGTCGCTCAGCGAATAGGGCGGCAGCGTGCAGGCCGAATCGCCCGAGTGGACGCCTGCCTCCTCCACATGCTGCATCACGCCCGCGACGACGATGTCCGTCCCGTCGCACAGCACATCCACGTCGCATTCGATCGCATCGCGCAGATACTGGTCGACCAGCACCGGGCTTTCGCCCGACACCTTCACCGCGCTGGCGATGTAGTCGTCCAGCTGGGCTTCGGAATCGACCACCTGCATCGCGCTGCCGCCCAGCACATAGGACGGGCGCAGCAGCACCGGGTAACCGATGGTGCGCGCGGCGGCGGCGGCTTCGTCCCGGCTCTTGGCGATGCCGTTTTCGGGCTGCTTCAGTTTCAGCTTGTTGACCAGCTTGGCGAAACGCTCGCGGTCTTCGGCAAGGTCGATCGCATCGGGGCTGGTGCCGAGGATCGGAATCCCCTCGTCCTCCAGCGCTTGCGCCAGCTTGAGCGGGGTCTGCCCGCCATATTGCACGATCACGCCGACCAGTTCGCCCTTCACCATCTCGCGGCTGAGGATTTCGAGTACGTCTTCTGCCGTCAGCGGCTCGAAATAAAGCCGGTCGGAGGTGTCGTAATCGGTGCTGACCGTTTCGGGGTTGCAGTTGACCATGATCGTCTCGAACCCCGCCTCGCTCAGCGCGAAGCAGGCGTGGACGCAGCAATAGTCGAACTCGATGCCCTGCCCGATCCGGTTGGGCCCGCCGCCCAGGATCACGATCTTCTTGCGGTCGCTGGGGTCGGATTCATCCGCCGGAGCGCCGAAGGCAGGCGCCTCGTAGGTCGAGTACATATAGGGCGTCACCGCCTCGAATTCCGCCGCACAGCTGTCGATCCGCTTGTAGACCGGCAGCACGCCCAGCTTGTGGCGCAGCTGGCGCACTTCGGCCGCGCTGGTCGCGCCCGCCATCGCCTGCATCGCATCGTGCAGCAGGCCCGAACGGGCCGCCACCGCGCCGCGCGCCGCGCCGACCGACGCAACCGCGAGCCGCGCGAGCTGCGCATCGGAAAAGCCCATCGCCTTCAGCCGCCGCAGCTCCGCCGCATCGCGCGGCAGGCCGTTCTCGCCAACGGTTTTCTCCGCCTCCACGATCGCTTCGATCTGGCGCAGGAACCACGGATCGAAGGTGGTCGTCTCGCGGATCGTCTCGAAGGGAATCCCGGCGCGAAAAGCCTGCCCGATGCCGAGCAGGCGCGAGGGCGTGCGGCGGCTGATCGCGGCAAGGACTTCGTCCTGCGACGCGCCCTCCAGCTCCTCCACCGGATCGAGCCCGTCGAGCCCGGTTTCGAGACCGCGCAGCGCTTTCTGCAGGCTCTCGGCAAAGCTCCGCCCGATCGCCATGACCTCGCCGACCGACTTCATCGCGGTGGAAAGCACGGGCTCGGCGCCCTTGAACTTCTCGAACGCAAAGCGCGGGATCTTGGTGACCACGTAGTCGAGCGTGGGTTCGAAACTGGCGGGCGTCGCGCCGGTGATCTCGTTGGTGATCTCATCCAGCGTGTAGCCGACTGCCAGCTTCGCCGCGACGCGCGCGATCGGGAAGCCGGTGGCCTTTGATGCCAGCGCCGAGGAGCGCGAGACGCGCGGGTTCATCTCGATCACGATCAGGCGACCGTTCTCGGGATTGACCGCGAACTGCACGTTCGACCCGCCCGTCTCCACCCCGATCTCGCGCAGCACCGCGATGCTGGCGCTGCGCATGATCTGGTATTCCTTGTCGGTCAGCGTCAGCGCGGGCGCGACGGTGATCGAATCGCCGGTATGCACGCCCATCGGATCGACATTCTCGATCGCGCAGATGATGATGCAGTTGTCCTTGCGATCGCGGACGACCTCCATCTCGTATTCTTTCCAACCGAGCAGCGATTCCTCGATCAGCACTTCGGTGGTGGGCGACGCGTCGAGCCCTTCGCGCACGATCCGTTCGAACTCGGCCTTGTTATAGGCGATCCCGCCGCCGGTCCCGCCCAGCGTGAAGCTGGGGCGGATGATCGCAGGCAGGCCGGTATCGTCGAGCGCGTCGAAGCTGCGCTGGACGGCCGATGCGACGTAGCGTTCCTTGCGCCGCTGCTCGCCGCGCCGCCATTCGACCTCGAAGGCCTCGAGATCATCGCCCGAGAGCCCGGCGACGCGCTGGCGGTATTCCTCGCGATCCGCCTGCACCAGATCGTCGGCATTGATCGTGCGCGAGCGCGCGCTTTCCAGCCCGATCGCGTCCATAGCCTCGCGGAAACGCTGGCGGTTTTCCGCCTTGTCGATCGCGTCGGCATCCGCGCCGATCATCTGCACCCCGTGCCGCTCCAGCGCGCCGCTTTCGAACAGTTTCAACGCGCAGTTGAGCGCGGTCTGCCCGCCCATCGTGGGGAGCAGCGCGTCGGGCTTTTCCTTGGCGATGATCTTCTCGACCACCTCCGGAGTGATCGGCTCGATATAGGTCGCGTCGGCGAACTCGGGATCGGTCATGATCGTCGCCGGGTTCGAATTGACGAGGATGACGCGATAGCCCTCCTCCTTCAGCGCCTTGATCGCCTGCGTGCCCGAGTAATCGAACTCGCACGCCTGCCCGATGATAATGGGCCCCGCGCCGATGACGAGGATGGAGGAAATGTCGGTACGTTTGGGCATTATTTGCCGAATCCCAGAATAAATTGGATCAAATTGAGCGCAGCGAGAAACGCTGACACGGACGGATGCGCCAAAAGGTTCACCACTTCACGCCAAGGAACATTTGGGGCTTCCAGCAAAGTGATTGCAGCTTCGACGCGTTTACAGGCGTCAGTGCGGCTCGAGATATCTGCGTCGGATTGGATAATGGCTTGCAGCAAACTATTGGCTTTCGACCTGATAATGAGGGAATGTTCTCGACTTATTGCTTTTCCCAAACCAGTCCAATCGGTGCTGTCAATCACCTCATGAGAGATTACATCGAATTGGCTAAGTTCATGATCTTGATCGAAAAAACGTCTGAAATTTCTTATCAGCGAGAGACCTTCATCAACCCCTTGTTCGGTCAGAAAGAAGCCGTAGTCTCCAGCAATCAGTTCAATATCGTCAATTCGATCTGTAATGTCGCCAGATCGAGTTAAGCTACCGATTATTCCGCCCAGCTGTTCGAATGTCATATCTCCAATGCCCCAAGCAAGGATGAGGTTTGACATTTCAAACTGGCGAGTTTGATCTTGTCCACCTGGCGGGCTTCGATCTTCGGACACGAAGCGCCGCACGGCTTCCGTTAGCGCCAACGTTGGCCAGTGCTTTCGACTAAGTGGGCCAACATAGTAATTCTCAACCATCTCCTTGAGTTGATCAAATGTGATGTCGGCGACGTCAAATTTGGTGTAAGTTTCATCAGTGAGGTTTGGAGTCGTCACCCCAGCATCCCCACGAACTTCTCGAACAGGTAGAAGCTATCCTGAGGGCCCGGCGACGCCTCAGGGTGGTACTGCACCCCGAACGCCCGCTTGCCCGTAATCGCAATCCCGCAATTGGTGCCGTCGAACAGCGAGACGTGCGTCTGCTCGACGCCGGCGGGCAGCGTGTCGCCGTCGACGGCGAAGCCGTGGTTCATGCTGGTGATCTCGACCAGGCCGGTATGCTCGCCCCAACCCTCGCCGACGCGCTGAACGGGGTGGTTGGCGCCGCGGTGGCCCTGGAACATTTTCGACGTCTTCGCGCCCGCAGCCAGCCCCAGCAGCTGGTGCCCGAGACAGATGCCGAAGATCGGAATGTCGCGCTCCAGCAGGCCCTGGATCACCGGCACCGCATAGGCGCCGGTCGCAGCGGGATCGCCCGGGCCGTTGGAGAGGAACACGCCGTCCGGCTCCAAGGCCAGCACATCCTCCAGCGAAGTCTCCGCAGGCACCACCGTCACGCGAGCACCCGCACCGACCAGCTGGCGGAAGATATTGTCCTTCGCGCCGTAATCGATTGCGACCACATGCGGCTTCTCCGCCCCGCTCTCGCTATAACCCTTGCCCAGCTCCCACGCGCCGCCGCGCCAGCCTTCGTGCGCCTTGCGGCTGACCCGGCGGGCGAGGTCCATGCCCTCAAGCCCCGGCCAGTCGCGCGCCTTCTGAAGCAGCGCGTCGAGATCGAACACGCCATCGGGCGCATGCGCGATCACCGCATTGGGCGCACCGTTAAGGCGGATGAGGCGGGTCAGCGCGCGGGTATCGACGCCCGCGAGGCCGATCTTGCCCTCGTCTTTCAGCCAGGTGTCTAGATCGACCGTGGAGCGAAAATTGCTGGGCCCGGTGGGCACTTCGCGCATGATGCAGCCGAGCGCGCTTTCCACCTTGCTCTCGATATCCTCCGGGTTCGCCCCGACATTGCCGATATGCGGGAAGGTGAAGGTGACGATCTGCCCGGCATAGCTCGGGTCGGTCATCACTTCCTGATATCCGGTCATGGAGGTGTTGAAGCACACCTCGCCCACGGCGCTGCCATGCGCGCCGCAGCCGATGCCCCACAGGGCGGTTCCATCGGCGAGTAGCAACAGCCCTGTCGCGCCTTCGGGTTGCGCAGGAGTGATCTCGGCTGAAGCCATGGGCCTGTCCGTTCCTTAAGTATTTCCGGCGATGTGCGCTAAGCCATCCGGCTAGGCTTGCGGTCCCCGCCCGTCAAGCGCGGACAGGCCCCTTCGCCCACAGGAACATTTGTTATATGCGCGCGTCTGTTGACTAACACGCAAGGGCAAACCGGAAACCATGATACGCGATACGATTCAGAAGGAAGTCATCTCCGCCATGAAGGGCGGCAACAAGGAGCGTACGGCGACGCTCCGCCTGATTCAGGCCAAGATCAAGGATCGCGATATCGAGCTGCGCACCTCGGACAAGAAGGGCGAGGATGACGAGATCGTCACCGAAGTGCTCCTGAAAATGGCCAAGCAGCGCAAGGAATCGATCCAGATGTACCGCGACGGCGGGCGCGACGAACTCGCCGCGCAGGAAGAAGCCGAACTCGCGGTGATCGAGGAATTTCTGCCCAGGCAGATGGACGAAGCACAGACCCGCGCGGCGATCGACCAGGTGAAGACCGATATCGGCGCGGCGAGCATCAAGGACATGGGCAAGGTCATGGCCGAACTGAAGGTTCGCCACGGCGCCACGCTCGACATGACCCGCACCAGCGGCTGGGTGAAGGACTCGTTGCAATGATCCGCATGCTCGCCTGCTGCTCGCTCGTGCTCGCACTGGCGGCCTGCTCGGGCGAGCCCGAGGATGCCGACGCGACGCCCACCCCCACGACCAGCGCGTCGAGCGATGCGCCGTCCGATCCTCGCACTCTGGTCGCCTCCGACTTCGGCGAGCTTAGCCTTGGCGCACGGATCGAAGGCCCCGTCGGCCCCGAGGTCGAGGCGTCGATCATCGCGAACGGCCGCTCGATCGGCGACATCGTCAGCTACGTCGCGTGCCCGGCGGAATATAGAGAGTGCATTCCGGAAGATAATCCCGAAGGCACCATCTATACCTACGTCCACACCGTGCGCCCCGGGGTCGACGAACCCAACGATCCACCCTTCACGCGCCCCGTCGGGCTCGACGAGGTGGAAGCGGCGACCATCTTCGAAACCGTGCGCGAGGCGCGCGGCTTCAACGGCGCGATCGGCTTCGACCGCGATGAGGCGGAGCAGGCGCTGGGCCCCGACGGCACGATCCGCGTGCAGGACGATAATGGCGCGCTCACGTGGCGGATCGTCGGCGGCGACAACTGGTCGACCGGCGAGGCGATCACGTTCTTCTGGCAGAGCACGCAGCCGCCCGCAGGCCCCGCGGAAGCTTTCGCGCTGCGCGCGGACGAGAAGATCGCCATGGCCTCCGGCCCGTTCCCCGCTGCGGAAGACGAGAAACCCTGAGCGATCCTGTGGACCACGCTGTGGACCACCCGCGCGATTGGCGAAATCGGCTCTGGTGAAGCTGCGGCAGCGGGACTAGGCTTCACGTCGCGATGGCGCTTTCCCCCCAATGGCTCGATCAGTTACGGACGCGCGTGACGCTGTCCACGGTCGTCATGCGGACGACGAAGCTGCAGCGCGCGGGGCGCGAGTGGCGGGCATGCTGCCCGTTCCACGATGAAAAGACGCCCAGCTTCTACGTCAACGACCAGAAGGGTTTCTACCACTGCTTCGGCTGCGGCGCGCATGGCGACGTGATCCGCTGGATGACCGACCAGCGGGGCCTTACCTTCATGGACGCGGTGAAAGAGCTTGCGGCGCAGGCGGGCATGGAAATGCCCGCACCCGATCCGCAGCAGGCGAAGCGCGCGAAGAAGCGTGCCGGGCTGCACGATGCGATGGGTGCGGCGCAGGAGTTCTTCCTGGCCGAGCTTGCCGGGCCGCGCGGCGCGCAGGCGCGCGACTATCTGGACAGGCGCGGCTTCTCGCCCGCCATCATGCGCGAATTCGGCTTCGGCTATGCGCCCGAGGATCGGCAGGCGATGGCGAAGGCGCTGGCCTCGCTCCCGCCGCAGCTGCTGGTCGAAGGCGGCCTGCGCATCGCGATCGACGGCAAGGATCCGTACGACCGGTTTCGCGACCGCCTGATGCTGCCGATCCACGACGTGCGCGGGAGGGTGATCGCGTTCGGCGGGCGCATCCTGACCGCGAAGGAAGGCGCGCCCAAGTACCTCAATTCGCCCGAAACGCCATTGTTCGACAAGGGGCGCACGCTCTACAACATCCACCGGGCGAGCGTGGCGGCGCGCAAGGCAGACCGCATCATCGTGGTCGAAGGCTACATGGATGTCATCGCGCTTGCCAATGCTGGCATCGCGGAGGCCGTCGCCCCGCTCGGCACCGCGCTCACCGAAAACCACATTGCCGAATTGTGGCGCCATGCGCCCTCCCCCATCCTGTGTTTCGACGGCGATGCGGCAGGCCAGCGCGCGGTGCGCCGCGCCATCGAACGTTCGCTCCCGCTGCTCCACCCCGGCCACTCGCTGAGAATCGCCTGGCTGCCCGCCGGGCTCGACCCGGACGATCTGATCAAGGCCAAGGGTGTTGCCGCTTTCGAACAGGTCATCGAAAATGCGCAGCCGCTGCTCGAGGCACTGTGGACGCTGGAGGCACGGGCCGTGCCGCTCGATACGCCCGAGGCGAAGGCAGGCCTCAAGGCGCGGCTGATGACGCATATCGAGACGATCGAAGATCCGGACGTGCGCTCGCTCTACCGGCGCGAGCTGCTCGACAGGTTTTCCGCCTT
>Ga0114910_1001699_pt1 | contig 10248 bp, 7 predicted proteins | sample MalvireepMed_908_FD_83500 | JGI IMG/M metagenome (GOLD analysis project Ga0114910, IMG submission 83500) | Marine viral communities from the Global Malaspina Expedition - Malaspina viral metaG DeepMed_908 | ecosystem: Environmental > Aquatic > Marine > Oceanic | place: Mediterranean Sea...
CCAGAAATACGGTCTTGGGGGCGGAGGAATTGAAAGTCCGAGCGGGCTTTGGTGGTGTGGTGGGTGCCAAGAATCGTATAGCCACGGTCTTGGCAATGACGATTGAGGCGGATGAGTTGGGGCGCTACCAGATGGTAACGATTGAGGTCCACCCCCAAGAAAATAATCAACGGGTCAATGATGAACAGCGGTCCTCCGAGTTTATCCAACAGGCGAAACAGCAAACTCAGCGCGTCGTATTGAAACATCTTGATATCGACGTCTTGGTTGTCGATGAGCGAGGCGTGTGATATGGTCGCCATGTCGATTCCCACATCAGCCGCCCGGTGATACAGCGAGTTAATCGAGCGGTCACCAGCCAGATAGGACACCCCATCGGGGGGAGGGGGGACATCGAGGAACGACTGCCCCGCCGACCATGCGTGGAGTAACTGCAACAGGAGCGTGGATTTGCCGGACCCGGAGGCCCCGGCCAAGACGCTCACTTCCTTTGTGGGGAGGAACTGGCTGAAATGCATGAGGGATATCTTACCATGAGACAAGAGGGAGACAAGGATGGGAAATTTAATTGTGGTGGACCGGACGCGGATTGAGGCCGACTGGACCTGTCCGCGCCGGAGGTATTGGTTGACGGAGTATCAGGGCACCGGGGTGGTGCCCAGCATACAGGCTCCGGCCCTGCGGTTTGGGATTCTGGTGCATGAGGGGCTGGAGGTGTTGACGCGCACGGATGACCGCGCAGCGGCACTGGCCCATATGCAGCAGATGGAAGAGTGGCACGCGTCGACGCTGAACGAGCAGTTGCTGGCCGAGGCGTTGCTGGTGGGGTTTGCGCTGTCGGTCTGGCCCAAATGGGTGTCGGAGTATGAGCGGGTGGGGATTGAGCAGGAACTGGAGATGGTGCATGGCGGGGTGTTATATATGGTGCGCCCCGATGTGTTGCTGCGGAACCGGAAGACACGCGACCTGTGGTATCCCGACTTCAAGACGTTCGGAGGAGGGTGGCAGAACCGGAAGTGGATGCACGCCTTACAGCAACAGCTCACGGTGCTGGCGATTGAAAAGGCCGTGGGGGAGGCGGTGGCCGGGGCGTGGGTGCAGGGACTGAAGAAGGGGTCCACCCGAGCGGGGCAGTTGTATCACCCCTTGGTGTATGCCTATCGGAAGCTGGGGTCACCGGGTCTGTATCCCACGCAATATCACCCGAAACGGAAAAATGGCTTTGAGCGTTTTTGCACCGTGGAATATACCAACACCACATCGGGGGAGACAGGGATTGCTGCCTGGATTACCCATCTGCTCCACACCGATCCGCAAGTGGTGCAGGACTGCTTTCCCCTGACCCAACCCATCTTCCTCAACCGCAAGATGATGACAGATTTTCTGGCCCAGCGGTCCCTGCGCGAACGGGAGATTGCGTCAGCGACGGACCTGACGCCCTTTCCGCAGAACTTCTCGGCGTGTGAGCCGCAGTATGGCACCTGTCCCTATCTGGAGTGTTGCTGGGAACGGGGCACCGGGAATGACCCACTGGCCTCGGGCCTGTATGTGCAGCGGATTCCCCACCACGAAGCCGAACGGCAGATTCAGGAGGTGCAGCGTGGATAATCATGAACCGGCGGGGTGGTTCGCGTTCGCGGTCTACCTGTTTTCTGCGGCCTATTTTATTGGGAGCTTGCTTTATATGGTCGGGGCGTCTATACTCGGCTGATTCCTGGAGAGGATTTGTGAGCATACAACCATTAGTATTACCTTCGGATTTGAGCGTCCTCCTATATGGAGACACCGGCCACGGCAAGTCAACCCTGATTGCTGAACTGGCTACCCACCTCAAGGTCACCACCGGCAAGAAAACTGCCGTCTTTCTCGCGGATAAAGGCTCGGCCAAGCCCTATCGGGCGCTCCAGAAGCATGGCGTGGTGGATGTCTACACGCCCAAGGGCAATGCGTGGTTGTGGGTTAACCATGCGTTGCAGGGGCAGATTCGCACGGATGATACCAAGGCCACGTATACCAGTGTGGCGTCAGACAAGATTGGACTGATTGTCCACGAGGGACTGACAGCCTACGCTGAAATCCTGATGTCTGAACTGGCCCAGATGTCGGCACAGGGACAGGATGTAGGTGGGGGTGGGGCCTGGAATGTCACCATCAAGGAAGGCACCGATATTCTCAAGCTCGGCACGTCGAACCGCGCCCATTACGGCGTGGTGCAGTTGCAGATTCGTGAAGGGGTGCTGGCTGAGAAACCGCGGCTGCCCCACATCTACACGGCAGGTGTGCGTCGGGGGGAGAGTGCCCAGAACACGCCCATCCTCGGACCACTGGTGATTGGCGAAGCGTTGACATCCCAGCTCCCACGCTGGGTGGACTACACCTTTCGCTGTGCCATGAGTAATGGCAAGTATCACCTCCACTTGGCACCGCACACTGACCAGCAACTGGGACCGCGCACCGTGGTCCTGTCCAATCCCCGCCTCCCCAAGGCTGGGGCGTCGGTGGTGGTACCCCCCTCAATCGAACCGGCGAATCTCGTCAAGGCGTTGACGGTGATTCAGAAACGGGAGGATGCAGCAGACGCAGAACTCGTTCGGCAACTCGCACAGAAGGAGAAGGAGTAGTTATGAGCATTGATCCAACCACCCTCCAAGCCCCAGACCCAGAGCAATGGGATGCGTATGACCGTCCCGCGCTCCCCCCGCCGCCGTCGCAGCGGTATCTGTTCAAGGCTCCAGACAAGTTCACCTATGAAGACCACGAGGGGATGCTGCGTGTGGTCGTGGACCCGCTGGAGATTATCGACGCCCCCGAGGGCACGGATGGGCGGATTCGGTTTGAACGTTGTAGCTCCAAGCCGCGCACAATGGGGAGACTGGCGGGGAGTTCACGTTTGACGGACTATCTGCGTGCCTGTGGTGTGGAACCAGTGCGGTCCAAGAGCGTCCAAGACTGGGTGACGGCCATTGAACAGACGGCTGGGGCGCATTTTGAAGCGATGCTGGATTGGGATTGCTACGACAGTGAAACCAAGGAGCAGCTCGTCAACACCTATCAGGACTTCCCGGATGATCCCGAGAATCCCGGTGTGAAGTTGCCCTATGGCATCGAACCCACCAGTGGCCGGAAGGTGCCAGCGCGTGCCCGTATCCGGTATTACGTGACACCGCGAAAATAATGTTACAGCGTCCTACAACCTGTCGGGGGTGTCCGTTAGACACCCTCGCCACTGGCTTCATGGTGCCCGACGGCACTGGCAGCACGGGGGTGTTGCTGGTGGGCGAAGCACTGGGTGAACGTGAAGCCGACATGGGACGTCCGTTTGTGGGGCCAGCCGGAAAGGTGTTGTCTGATTGCCTGACCCGCGCTGGCCTCCGGCGGGATGACTTCTGGGTGGCCAACGCTATCTGGTGCCGTCCTCCCGAGAATGCTATTAGGGGTGCTTATACGCCAGACGCCTTGCAGCAATGCTGGGACCAGCACCTCCTCCCCACTATTCAGCGATTACGCCCTCGGGTTATTATGCCGTTGGGTAATACCGCGCTGCATCAATTTACGTGGGGGGATGGAGACGTGCTCGCCATGCGAGGGTTCCCCCAGCCTTGGCGGCAGACCACGCTCCTCCCCTCCGTCCATCCCAGTTACATCCTGCGTGGCAACGCCAACTACGAATCCGTGTTGATTCACGACCTGCAACGTGGTGTGGCACTGGCGCAGTCGGGATGGCATCCGGCCCAGACCCAATACGTCCTCGATCCCACACCCGAGGTGGCGCTGGCATGGCTGGACCGCTTCCTGCCCACAGGCCGTCCGGTGAGTTTTGATATCGAAACCGCAGACAAACGCCGCGACGAGGATGAGTTGGACTTGCGGAGTAGTGCTCCCATTACACGGATTAGTTTTGCGTTGAATGCTCATGCGGCCCTGAGTATCCCGGCCACCAAGCCCTATCACCATGTCATCCGGCACGCCTTGGGGTCAGCCAATCCCAAGATTGCCTGGAACATGAGTTTTGATGTGCCACGACTGGAAGCCAAGGGGTTTGAGGTCAAGGGACAGGTATATGACGGGATGATTGCGTGGCATGTGCTGCACTCGGACCTGCCCAAGAGTCTGGGATTTGTGGCGAGTATGCTCCTGCCCGACCAGCCCCGGTGGAAACACCTCAACCGCCAGTCCCCAGCGTTTTATAACGCAGCCGATAGTGATGTGGCGTTGCGTATTACTGAAGAGGTCTGGGCGCTGCTCAAGAGTGTCGGGATGTGGCAGGTGTATCAGGAACAGATTGTGGATGTGGAGCCGGTCTATCAACACATGCACAAGGCCGGAATGCGGGTGGATGCCGATGTGCGCCGCACCCATGCCCAGACGCTGCACACCAAACTCACCGACTTAACCGCCCAAGTGCAAGGCTTGGTGCCGTCGCTGATTAAACCCGTCAAGATATATAAACAGGCTGCCAAAGCCAGAGTAAAGTTCCCGGATGGGCAGGCTGTGGATGTGCTGACCACCATCAAACGCTGTCCCCAGTGCGAGAAGCAGGGCAAGCTCAATGCCAAGCATCCGTGTCAGGTGCCGTTGGAGGATATCCAAGTCCCCACACAGGAATGGCACGTCTCGCTCCCATTTGTCGTGAGCTGGCAGGGGATTCAAGCCTATCAAGATTTCCACGCCCATAAACCCGTCAAGCGGCAAGGCAAACGCACGACCGACGAAACCGCCATCCGCAGCACGATGCTCAAGTATCCGACGGACCCGTTCTATCCCCTCATCCTTGATATCCGTGAGGTGCAGAAACTGGCGGGGACGTATATCGGCAAGATGGTCGACGGGGAGGTCGTGGGCGGCTTACCGGTCCATGCCGATGGACGGTGCCACCCGACCATCACCAACAACCCCGACACCCTCCGCACCTCCATGATCAACCCCAACCTCCAGCAAATCCCCCACGGGGGAGGGTTACAGGGACTGGTCAAGGAGATGTTTATCGCGCCAGCCGGATCGGTGTTGTGGGAGATTGACTATGCCGGGATTGAAGCGTTACTCGTGGGGTATTTTGCACGCAGTCCCCAGTTGATTCGACTGGCCCGGATGGGGGTGCATGACTATGTGAATGCCTACGCACTGCATACCTTGGACAAGAAAATTCCGGCCAGTGATCTCCCCCAGCTCGACTGGGATGACGCGACCCTGCAAGCCTGCCTCACGTCGTTCAAAAAACGCTTCCCCAAAGAGCGTTTTGTGCGGAAGCGGCTGGTGCATGGCCATCACTACCTCATGGGACCGTTCAAGGCGCAGGAAGTGTTACTGAAAGAACTCGGGCGCGTGGTGCCCATCAAGGACATCAAAGCCTTCTTCCGCTTCTACGACGAACTCTTCCCCGAAATCGGGACGTGGCAGCGGGGGTTGTGTTTGCGTGTGGATGGCACAGATGCCGAGGCAGACCCTGGGTTGGGGATTCAGGCCGGAGCCGGGTGGGTGCGGAATCCATCCGGCATGGTGCATCGGTATTTTCAGGTCTTACGCTGGCAGCGTATTGCAGATGGGAGCTGGACGTGGACGCATGGCACGGCTGCCAAGTCCCTGATTGCGTTCAACCCCCAACATAGCGCGGCGGCGATTGGGCGGCGAGCCATCCGGGCCATCGCGCAGGAAGATGCCGTTGCCAAGGAATCACTGCGGTTGTTCATCCATGACTCGTTGGTCGGTGAGTGTGCGGCAGGACAGGCCGACGCTATTGTCGACCGGGTCAGTGCTATTATGGCTCGCCCCGTGCCGTGGCTCCCCCTTCCCGCAGAGTGGAAGATGGGGACACACTTGGCCGTGGGCGTGGAAGCCAAAGTGGGCACAAGCTGGAGTGCAATGTAATGCAGATTGAATGCGACGTATGTAATGGGTCTGGGGTGGTGCCGCCTGCACAATGTCCTGCGTGTCACGGCACCGGACTAGTAGAGGAGGAAACAATGGTGGATACAGATGCACGACAACGACGCACCGTGGTGGGGTTGTTGGAAGACCTGGAAGCCCGGATTACCCGGAAACGCGCACAGGTGGCGGGGGCCAATGCGAATCACGAACGCCTGATCGCGGAATTGAGCCTGATGGAAGAACTGCTCGCGGAGTGGAAAGAAGTCCCGCGTAGTTAGGGTCAACCTGTAGTCCCCCCTTTGTCACAAATCACTTTGGGAAATGGAGTTGGTATGACCTTTGATGAATTTATCAGCCAAATGCACGAGTTCTGTGGGGGGACCGCAGCATCGAAGGGGTATAACAGCACGGGGGTAGACGGACACAACACCGTCTACCACTTCGTGCAGGAAGAAGTATCCATGGGCACCCATGCCCATGGACTCGGGGAGATTATCTACAAGGTCCTGCGCTACCAACGGCGGCGGAATCCAGAGGACCTAATTAAGATTGCGGCGTGGGCGTTTCTGGTATGGAAACATCATGTGGAGGAGGAGGGGTCAGGCGAGGGATAACTTCCTGGCCCCTCCACGAGGAGTCAATCATGAGCTTCTGGAGTATATCATGGACGCTGCATTCCTCCACCACTCAGGGCGAGTGCGAGTGACCCCGCCTGGGTGGCCCGGCCCTGCACCTGGTTAATATAATTATTGAGGTATGACGTCATGGCTGCGCGTTGCTGTGGCGGGAGCGTCATCAGCCACGGAGCGAGCTGCGACAGGATTTGAGCCGTCCGCTCACGGGAGGCTCCACGTAAGCGTTGCACCTGCGCGGCGGTGTCAGCGGTCATCGGAATGTCTGCTCCCAATCCTGGCATCGCTACCCGATGACTCGGTGCGCCCGGACGGATACCTAACTCATAGAGTTGGCGCTGTTGTGGATCGAGGAGGTCTTGTGCTGGCGGTAAGGCCGAGGTCCGTGACGGAGTGAGGGCACGAGAGAGGCCACGCAGCAACGGGACGTCTTCAGCCCCAGGTAAGGCTTCCGGACTCGGCAAGCGTGGACGCCCGAACATATCCACAGGGGCAAACTCTTCGGGGAGCTTGGTGCGGAGGCCCGGCAGCCGTCCCATGGTCTGGGCGACACCAGGCAGGGCCATCCACTCAGGCACTTCACCACGTTGGGCCATGCTCCCCAGCTCGGCGCGTCCCATCGTCCGTCCATAGGCCGGGTCGACAGCCTCGGCCACGTCCCCAATAGCAGACGGGATAGCGCGTCGGGGAATCTCTTCCAGGGGACGACGCACAATACCCAGGGGCTGGAAGCCGAGCGGCGAGAACTCCATGACCCCCTCACCGACAGCCCCACCAGCTGAGGCCAGTCGTCCAGCGAGGGTGGGAGGTTGACGTTGGAGCTGGCGCTTGAACTCACGTCCGATAGTGTAGGGGAGATAGCCCGGACCCGTTCCCGTCCCAAGTGTCAGGGCGGCACGCGGGTCCAGCATCTCTTCACCGGCACCCCCCGAGGCCAACGCCGCGCCCCCGGTAATCTGTCGTCCCCGAGCCAGGTGTGCAGCCGGGTCCATCGAGGTAAAGAGGGATTTGATCCCCGGCCCTCCCAATGCCTTGGCTCCCCCAATGATAGGCATCCGTTTGAGTCCCTGCTCCATCCCCAACACCCCGACACGCGCAAAGGGCATGAGGGTGGCGGCAGCCACACGTTTGGCTAACGAATCACTCTTCAGCCACGAGGCTTGCATGTTGACCAGGCTCTGTCCAATCTCTGTCTCGGGTGTGCCGGTCAGGGTCATTCGCATAGCCTCATCAGCCGACAGACCCCCCTTCTTCATGGCATACACCCCGGCGTTATCCCCTGCCGTGAACCACTTGGTCAAGCCCTGGTCACGGAAGACTTCATCGGGCACATCGTAGCGGCCCTGGGCAGCGGGTCCCAGAATTTCATGTCGCAGGGCCTTAACTTCCTGGGGTGATCCTCTGAGGGACCGCACCCACACATCAAATGCGCCAGGGAGTGCCCCAAAGGTGTCGGTGGCCTGCTTCACATTACCACCGAGAAACTGTTCAATCCCGTGCAGCATCGTCGCGCCCACCGCCCCCAGATTGGCACGGGCAATGGTGTCTGGTGACGAGAGGTAAGAGTAATACAACCCATTGACGACGGCATCGGGTGCGTTCTTGGCGAGTGCGATCGTCCGGGCGATGCCAGGCAATGCCCCGCCGCCCAAGGCCACACCGGCCCCCGCGTGGAGCAGCCGTTCACCAGGGTCCGCCTCGGGGTCTGCTGCGTATCCCCCAATGCCCCCGCCGACCGCACCTGCCGTACGGAGGGGCTTCATGAGTTGGTTGACCTGGGTGGGGTTCATCCCACCTAGTCCACGAAACAGGGATGAGAAGGCCATTAGGTTTCTCCTACACCGAGAGTGTGGGCAGCGATAGCTGGGAGTGTCACCATCGGCACGAGCACAGAGAAAAAATTGATGACGGCTGATAGATTGTCTCGGGTCTTTCCTTTGTCCGAGATGAAACGGTCTTCAGCCATCTTACTCACCGCATCGAAGAGGGCAGGACTCCCCAGGTCCGCGTCACGGATTTGTTCATCGGCCACTAACTTGGCCTTCACCCCACCGATAGCCTGCACTTCTTTGGTGGGGGCACGGGTCGCGAGGACACGCACCAGGTCTTCGGCTTCCCGGATCGCTTCCTGCCGCAGTTCTGCTGACAGGGCACTGAATCCCTGGCTGACTCGATGTGCGTGGATTTCGCCCCCTTCTTTTGTGGCATACATGGTGGGACGTTCACCCAGTCCACCGGGACGATAGGGATCATTCGTCTGTCCTCGGATAGACTGAGCTATTTCTTTCCGTATATTCGGTCCAAAGGCCGCTCCCTTCGGAGCTTCAGCGTCGAGGAAATCCATCAGCGGTTTGAACTGGCGCTCAAAGGCGTTCCCTAGGGCGCGTCCTTCTTCCCCAACCAGATACCGGTAGAGGATAGGGTCCCTGAGATGTGCGGCTTCAGGACTCCAAAACCGTTCCAGGATCGTGGGGTCCTTGATGAACCCCATGTCCAGGGCTTCCTGAAAGACGGCGTTTATCCGGTTCACAGCCGGACGTAACAGCTCAGGGTCCGCATCGGCAATGGCGTCTGAGAAAAACCTGAAATAGCCCTCCGCTTCAGTGGGGTCTGCCCACCCCACAGCTTCAGGTGGGGACGTTTTCTTGCCCCGTCGCCGTTTCACCTGACGGTACTTCACGGTAGGAGCTGCGTCATACCCATAAGGCACCACAAATCCTTCATGACTTCCCAGGGTGATACGCTGTCCATCGTCCAGCACCCGTGCGCGTCCAAATTCTTCAGTGAATCCCTCTTTGCGGAGTAGTTCCAGCTCTGCTTCGATCGTGTCCCACGCAGCCGGGTCTGTTTCTGGTGTGATTTCATCCACATTCCGTGCCTCCCACGGGTGGAGGTCCCCATGCTGAACTGCACGGTCACGCGCAGTCTGGCGCAGTCGGCGTTCATAAGGTTCGCCCGCAAAACGCTTGATGCCGAGTGCTGTTGCAGGCGTAGCTGCTGCCTTCTCCAGACGTTGACCCATGGCAGACTGGGGAGCACGCTCGACGCTGATTCCCCCCTTCTCTGCCCGGCTGGTAAGCTGCTCCTCCCCCTGGAAACCCAGGCGGGCCTGCATCTCATCCATCTTTGAGCCGGGAGCACCACGCCGCCCTATGCCGTGTGATACTTGCGCTAGACCCGAGACTGGTGGAACCTCAAGTTGCACAAAGGGTGCGTGCCCTTCCTGTTTAAGCCGTGCAAGGTCTGCGGGGTCATCCAGCAACCCGACATCATGCATCAGGCGTCGGACACGAGGTTCATAGCGAGTGAGTTCTTCACTGATTTGTTGCTGAAGCTGTGCCTCATAGCGCCCTGGGCTGCGTCCCAGAGCCAACGCTTCCAGGAACGAGTCACTGGCCTCACGCAATGTCGCGTTAATCGCCCCCAGTGGAACGACCCCATCACCGTGTTCCTTGGTGCCACCACCGGGGAGGTCCTCAATAATTCGACCATCCACATCACGGATACGCGCCGGGTCATAATCCGTCTGACTTAAATTCCGCCAGCCCGCCTCGACCTGGCCCCGCCCCCAATACCAGGTTTCTGTCGTGCGTGGATCAGCGTGCCCGAGAATGGACGCCGCCTGTTCGGGAGTATGAGCACGCGCAATAGCGTATCGACGGAAGTTTTTGATGCCGAGATCCTGTTTGACTACCTTAAATCCCTTCAGTTCGGTGAGGTTGGCGAGCCGTGCCCTCCACCCTCCAAACAC
>Ga0114910_1001703_pt1 | contig 10241 bp, 20 predicted proteins | sample MalvireepMed_908_FD_83500 | JGI IMG/M metagenome (GOLD analysis project Ga0114910, IMG submission 83500) | Marine viral communities from the Global Malaspina Expedition - Malaspina viral metaG DeepMed_908 | ecosystem: Environmental > Aquatic > Marine > Oceanic | place: Mediterranean Sea...
GGCAAACATCTGGATGAGGTTGGTGATTTCCTTAGGGGTCACCACTTCTATTCTAATAAGCATAAAGAAATATATAATTGGGTATGTAATCAATATTCTAATAATGAACCAGCAGACATAGCTATACTAATAGATTCATTTGGTTCTAATAGTCATCATAAGTATGGTGACATACCATATATATGTAAACTAGGTGATGATGCTGTAGATAGATACTCTCTACCTAGTTATGCTAAGAAGTTAGTTAACTCATATAAACTAAGAACTCTTCAAGATACTATAAAGAACATAGGCTCTAAGTTAACTAAACTAGAAGATACTCCTAGTGAGATTCTTAAACTAGCTGAGTCTAGCATACTAGACATAACTTCCTCTGATGGTTCAACTTCTACCATCATCTCTCTTGCAGATGCTTGCAAGGAGAGGAAGACTAGGTGGGGAAAGATCCTAGCTGGAGATGACACTGAGTACGTTCCAACTGGGTTTGGAAGCATTGATAGGCACTACCATGGCTGGCCAAGGGGCTACATGACTGTGATTGGTGGGAGGCCAGAGGTAGGCAAGACAATGTTCCTTGTATCTGGCGTTCTTAGGGCAGCAGAGACAAGCATCCCACAAGGAATCCTGTCTATTGAAATGCCAAGGTCAAGGCTTGTTGATCGCATGGCTACTATCAAGGCTGGCATGTCAGTAAACCAGCTTCATGGTGGTGATGAAGAGTCAATGGATGTGCTGTCAGAAGCAACCGACAGCCTAAGCTCACTGCCTATTTATATTGATGATAGTTCTGTAGATGCCCTTGCTGTTGAAAGCTCAATCAGAAGGATGGTTAGGCAGCATGGCTGCAAGGTTGTGTGGGTAGACTACCTTCAGCTAATCAAGGCACCAAAGAAGCACCGTGGTGGCAACAGAACCTGGGAAGTAGATGACATCAGTGAGATGCTTCGTATGGTTGCAAAGAAAGAAAACATTGCAGTCATAAGCCTCATTCAGTTGAACAGATCTGTAGAGGACTCGGTTGTGAACCGGCGCTCTGGCGTCCCAATGCAGCACCACTTCCGTGGTAGCGACAAGCCACTGCATGATGCTGCCCTAGCCTTTGGTCTCTATAGACCCTTCATGTACAAGGCTCCAAAGAAGCCAACCTCAAAGAAGAAGTATACAAATGAAGAGCTATCGGACATGCATCAACCGTTTGAGTTGGTCTCTCTAAAGAGCAGGGACCACTCAAAGAAAGACGTTGTGTTTTGGTCTAGACTTAAGGTGCAAAGAATTCATGATGATCATGACGAGGGCTTCTCTCCTCCTGACTGGGGCTTTAATGACCCACGCCACGATGGGACTATGTCTAAATCATCTAGTGATAATGGAGTACAGGAGGCGTACAACCTGTAGCGCCTCGGTTTGTTGGTCAGTCGTCGGCTCGATTCTTGAGGTTCAACCTCGGGTTTCTCGTCTTGGCTTGACACGAAAGTTAACCTCGTGATAGGGTTCGTCCAGTGGCGACAGGAAAGTTCAAGCGGCTACAGCCTGAGTTGCCACCCAAAGAATGGTGGTTTCGTCTACGGTTAATGGCAGAAGCAAGGGGCATAACCCTTGTGGAGTTATCCAATGAAGTAGGAGTTCATCTACAAACATTAAAAGCATATAAGAAAGCAAAGAGAATACCATCCGCAAGCTTAAACCTAAGGTTAATGATGGCTTTAGGTATAACCTGGTCGCTATTCACAGCAGATAGGCCTGCATTTATAGCGGTCATAAAGAGAATGAAACTAGAAAGGATATAAAATGAAGATCACAGATAAGAACTGGAAGAAGACTCACGAGGATCTTACCCGACCCTTTGGGGATGATGACGTTTACTGGCGTGTAGAGCGCGCCTTCGGTAGGAAGGCAATGGTCCTATGCTACCTCGACGCCAGAGCCCTTCAGAACCGCTTAGACGACGTTCTTGGGGCAGAGTCTTGGACCTGCACATACAGGGAAACAAGTAGTGGTAAGAACATCTGCACTCTGTCCATCAAGATCAATGGTGAATGGATTCCAAAGGAAGATGGTGCTGGCGACACTCAGTTTGAAGCTGCCAAGGGTGGTATCTCTGGTGCGCTCAAGCGTGCTGGTGTTGCTTGGGGCATTGGCCGCCACCTCTATGATCTTGGAAACACATGGGTAGATCTCCAAGAGGAGAAGCTACGGGTAGAAGACAGGTACAAGATTACCCATAAGGACAAGGAAACCAGGAAGTACCTGTTTGCTAAGGCCCCGAGCGTTGAGTTTCTTCAATCACACTTGTTCCCAGATGGGCCAAAGTACGCAAGGATTGGTCCCAAGGTTGTGGATAAAGAAGAAGAAAAGAAAGAAGAAAAGAAAGAAGAACCTAAGAAGGAAGCACCAAAGAAGAAGTCCACACCCAAGAAGAAGGCGGCACCAAGGCAGCCCGGGGGCCACCCAGCCGGTCACGCGGCTGTTGCTGATGAAATATCAAAGTTCATTAGCAGGGACGACCCACCGAAGAAGAGGGCACAGCAAAGGATCAAGCTTGTATTCCAGAAGGGAAACATCCCAAGGGAAAACCTACACAAGACGATGCGTGCAGCAATGGCGAAGTGGGAAGACGGCAAGCCAACAGGGTTTGGTTTTCAAAGCCCACTAGAAGCAGAAGAAGATCTGTTTGTTCAAGCATCCATCAACATCCTGAACTGGTTTGGATTTGGTGAGCTTGAGCAGCGAGTAGACCAATACATCGAGTGGCACTACCAGAACAATGGCGACTACGACGAAAACATGGCCCCATTCTAAGGAGAATAGAAATGATTTATCGCGTATCGTTTTATAGAGAACATGTAGATGACATCGATCCCGACGATGATGACTTCAATATCGGCGAAGGTGGCAACCGAGGCTACCAATACTTTGGAAGCAAGGCTGATGCGGTCACGTTCGCAAAGGAGATCTGGTTCGACGGGGATGGGTACACCTATAGCTGGAAAGACTTGATCAATGAGTACCCACAGAAGACACCAAAGAACAAAAACGAATTGCTCAATCTCTTAAACCATTGGGCTTCCCACCCAGACAATGGGTGATCTAGATAAAACAAAGGAGATATAAAATGAAGCTAGCAAAAGGACAGAAGGTGAGGTGGGTTGGCCCCCCGTGCCCAGTCCGAGGTGAACGAGGTATCGGGGTTGTGACCTATGAAACCTGGGAGAATGGCTGCTATGTCAAGTGGCCAGATGGATTTGAGGAGCCGTGCCACCATTTCAACTTGGAGGCACACAACGAAGAAGACACAAAAGGAAAGACACTAGTAGAAGTATTTGAAGAAGAAGAGAGAAGCCTAAGCCCCCCAATGAAGGGGGCATTGGTCTATATGTTTACACTTGAGGCAGAGTGTAAAGACACCGGAATGTGCCCCAATATAGCGAAGTCACAGTCTACCTCTATCCGTCTGGGGGGCCCAAGTGGGCTTCGATTGCATGTCCTAGATATTCGGCCACGGTTCAGGCGGTATGCGTCAAGCACCCTGCGTGCCCTTGTTCGTCGTAGACTAATAGAAGAAACCATATGCAAGCTGGACTATGAGACAAAAGAGTACAGGCTTACTGATGCTGGTAGGTCTGTGGCCGAGGGGCTTAAGCGATGACTGCAAGGAAAAACAACTCAACCCGCTTCACCCCAAGACAGCGAGAAGTCCTGCAAGACTATCTGGAGATCTATAGCTACAACAGCACGGCACCGAGCATCGTGACGAGGCTCGATGCGCTTGGAGCATCCGACATTGCGGGGAAGCTGTGGTACCGGAGGTTTGAGATCTGGTGCGAGGCCATGAACAGAAGTGGGGCGCTCGCCAGCGAAGCCGCGCAAGACGCGAGGTCCAGCCGGCACGCCCATATGATGGCAAGCCTCTACGTCAAGCTCTTCAACCATGCCGTCGAAGGCGGCTGTGCAGTTCGCGAAGCACCGGCTGATGCAGCGTGCGAATCCAACTGGAGGTTCTAAATGACTGCAAGGAGAAAGAAGAGCACAATAGGAAAGCGCTACCCAATCCTATTCAGCGAGCACATGGTTAACTCTACGTTTGATGGAACAAGGACACAGATTAGAAAGAACGTTGTTTTCAACAAGGGATTTGAGAAGCCACTGCCGTTTATGTGGGACGACAAAGACTGGTGGATGGGAGACATTACCCTTCAAAGAAAGCCTGGTGACGCTGCTTGGTGGTGGGTGTCCGATAGAACAGTAAGTAAATATGTGGCAGCAAACCCACAATATGGTGGTCCTGGGTCTTTGTTGTATGCAAAGGAGCAGTGGTCTGATGTTGGACCACGAAACAATGAGCACATCATCCACCGCTTTGGGCCAAGCAATGGAATAGAAGACGATCTAAAAGTAGACTGGAAGCTTTCAATCTCTATGAAAAAAAGAGATGCCAGGCTGTGGCTTAGGATCAGATCCATTAGGGCTGAGACGCTACATGCTATAACTAACGAAGACATGAAGCTATCTGGCTTCAATAATCTAGAAGAGTTTAAGCAGCACTGGCGCAGCGCCTACTTTCGTTCGAGCTTGTGGGAAGATAACCCATGGGTGTGGGTGATTGACTTCACAGTAGACAACAGGATGACAAGAAGATGAGCTTCAAACATGTATATCCAAACATTACACAAGTCATTGGATACTTAAGAGACGCAAAGAAGATTGGAGAAGCGAAAGGAGGTGGACCAAAAGTAAGAGCAATATTGTACAACCCAAGCGTAAAGCATGAGACATTTGACCTGCTTGTACCTGTCATTGCATTTGGAAGATGCGGAGAAAGCGTACTTGAATGCCACGAAGCCGAGTGCCTTACGTCAGTTATTGGAAGGATCTGTATGGCAAAGAACCCACGGGGCTCCAGAGTGGAGATTCTCTGTGATCACGTAGCAAACCTAGATGAAGAAATAGACGAAGGATATAAAGAAAATGAAAACGCGAATGATGAGACAAGGTATTAAGTTTGATAGAGTTGGTGCAGATTGGCTGCCAGATATATCCCAACTGATACGAAAGAGATTAGATAATCCCAAAAGACTTAAGGAAGAGCACAACACAAGGGCTATTGGTGAGACAATCATTAGGCAGCTTTGTGATAATCAGGGCAGTGGGTTGCGCTTATCCTCCTGTGGTTCTTGTATTAGGCAACAAGCCTTTGCACATTACAACTGGGTAAAGGATGGTCACACCATAGATGGTGCAGCAAGGCTAACGTTTGCTGTTGGTGATGCGCTTGAGGCAATGATCGTTGCTTGCCTTAAAGAGGCGTGTGTTGATGTAGATATCAATACATCCTACATGGGAGACGATCAGCTTGAGGTATCTATTGAGGTTCCGTTTGGGGAGTCCGGTAAGCAGGTAGCCAACATTGTTGGGCACCCAGATGGAATGATGAATGTTCCAATCTTTAATGATCTTCTTGGTGAGCAAAGCTTGGACAAGGAGTGGGTAGTCTTAGAGATAAAGTCTATGTCTGACTACGCCTTCAAGAGGTTTAGGGCAGATGGATTAAGTAAGACAGACTCTTACTACTACCAGATTCAAGCTTACATGCTTGCTACTGGAACAAGCAGAACCTACATCCTGGCGTTCGGAAAGGCTTCCGCCGCTAAGGATGCGGTAATAACAGAACACCATTGGGAGCCCCTGTTCCCGTTGGTGGGTCAGTGGATCAAAGAAGACAAGGAGATACAACGAGAGATACAAGAAAACTATAAAACAATACTGACATCAAGATCACCATTTGATCTTAATGTTCCATTTAAACCAAACAAAAAGGGACGTATAGGCTTCCCTTGTGACTATTGTTCATATCATAAACATTGCTATCCCAAATCTTCAGAGGTAGCAGAAACATCTAAATGGCTACAATCAAGTACAAAAGTAAAACTGTACGTGGGAGAAAATGATGCTTAATCGTGTAACTCTAATCGGAACCGTGGTTCTTGAACCAAAGCAAAACAGTGCTGCAACCTACTTCACTCTTGCCACATGGAACCACTGGAACGGCAGGAAGTTTACTACCCGAACCAAGATTGATGTGTTTGGTAAGCTCCGTGAGAGTCTTCCAAACATGTCGGAAGGAGATCTTATTCTTGTTGAAGGAAAGTTAAACAACAGCAGCTATGAGAAAGGTGGACAGAAGGTTTGGGTCACGTCTGTTGTTGCCAACGTCGTGTCGCAGGTGTCTTCTTCTGGTCTGGAAAGCGGGCACGAGGTTGATAGCAATGCATTTGAAAACGCAAAGGAACCAAGCAGCTATCCACCAAAGTCAGACAACAAGAGCAACGATGGTGAAGACTTTCCATGGTAGCTGATTCCACAATGCCAGTGAAGTTCTATCCATTTGACTACAAGTCTTTTGCTATTGAGTCATTAAGGATTGAGCACGATTCAATCATGAGGGTGTTTGTTGATCCAATACTTGGCTCAGTTCACTGCATCCTCCTGGTTGATGGAAACAAGGTTCTTATCTGGCAAAGAAGAGAAAGCGAGGTTTGATGTGTATATCTTAGGGATTGACCCCGGCATGGATGGAGCCATTGTGGCTCTAGACCATAACGGTCAGTGTATTGGTAGTGTCCTTACCAAGAAGTCTTTGACTGTAAGTGTAGGTAAGGGTTCAAGGAGGGAGTATGTGCCGTCCTTTATGGCTGACGCGCTGTCTAGCTGGGGTCCCCTAAGTACCATCAAGCTCGTGGTATTAGAGAAGCAGCAAGCTATGCCCAAGCAGGGTGTAGCTAGCATGTTCAGAACTGGTGTTGGCTATGGCCTTTGGTTGGGAATACTCGCAGCCAAAGGCCTACCAACCACCATTGTGAGACCAGTAGAGTGGTCTAAGACTGTTCTAAAAGGAGTATCTGGTACAGGTAAGGACAGAGCCATTGTCGCAGCTAGCACAAGGGTTCCAGACCTTGACCTAACTCCAGGTAAAAAGAGAGTTCCCCATTCGGGATTAGCAGATGCTGCTTGCCTTGCTCTCTATGGAATAAATCAATGAAAGGTGTGCCGGTCCCCAGGCTGCAATGTTCGCGTTTAATTTTGCGCAGCCCTTTTGTCGTAGGGAAGTAAGCCTTGCGGGGCATAACGGTAGGGACCGACACTAATACTTAGCAATGAAAAGAGGATGGGGATTACTCGCTGCCCCCGTCCTCTTCTTCGCTTTCCTCTTCATCGCCATCCTCTGGGGTTGGCTCTTCCTGTGGCTCTTCGGCCTCTGTGGTGGCTTCTGCCTCCTCAGTGGTGGTGTCCCCCTTGTCTTCGTCTTCGGGGCAGCTACAGGCCAACAGAGAGATGAGAATAGTAAACATATAGTTTTCCTCCAGAGCACCGACTATCACAAACACATGGAGCGGTCTAATCCTTAGACTTCTTGGCTTCTTCTGTGATCTTTTCTATTCTGGCTTCTTGGTAGTGCTCACGCATCTCCTTTAGTCCGATAGATATTCGGCTTAAAGCAGCATCAAGCTTCTCGTACATAGGGTCAAACTTAGAGTCAAGAGCATTAGTTTTATGTATCAGTGACTCTATGGTATCTACCCGTTCGTTTCTCCAATCAGCAAGAAGCTGGTCGTGCTTATCTTGCATTGCATCTAGTCTCTTAGTGTTCTGGATGTGAATCCACATAAGAAACCCGGCAAGGATACCAATCCCGCCAAGGTCCAGTAAAGGACCAAGCAATGTCTCCTCTAGGGACACTAGCTACCAGACCCTTCAACCTGCTTAGCATCAACGTATCCCTGACCAAAGATGTAAGAGATGACGATGGCTACGCTTAGCTGCATGGCTTCTGCCATTTGAATGTCTTCTGTCATTGCCTGGGCAACAACCGGAAGCAGCGCACCAAGGAATGCAAACCAAAACTTACGACTCTTAAGCTTGTCCATCTGAAGACCTCACATGTTCTAGGACGCGGGACATTCTATCACTCATAAGATCAATAGCCTCTCGCATCTGGTGAAGCTCCCACCAAACGATTGTTGCTAAAGCAAGCGTTCCCCCACCGCTAACTAAAGTTTCAATCATTCCGCTCTCCATTACTTCTGGCCCTCTCTCATATCATTGTACATTTGAATGGCAAAATCCACCAAGAATCCAATGACTTGCGCCTCTGCCTTCTCGCCAACAATAGGAATGTTGATTCTATTATTGATCTGATCAATGACCCACTCCCTCTTCTCAGGACCAGACTTGGGAATAGGAAACATCATTTCTGCTGCAAGAACCATGGTGTCAACCAATCTGGCTAGGGTTGCCCCATCCAAATCAAACTTACGAATCCTTTTACCAACCCTACCTTTAGGCATTATTTTAATATCTCCACTAAAAAAACTATAATACAAATAGCAAAAAACGAAAGAACTACTGCAACGCTGAGTATGTCATACCATCGGATCATTGTTGTCATATATGCGAACGTACCCGTTCTTCTTATCCCAAGTAAGAACCTGACCACATTTATGTGAAGATCTATATGGAACACCTAAGCTTAGGTGTATCCAACTAGGTTCTCCTGCAGCCCACCCTTCAAGGATTAGCTGACCAAACTTAAGGTCAGACTTCTTCCAGATCCATTCCCAAGCTTCTTTCAATGGAACACCAACAACATGAAAATCACATGCGGCACCAACTACATGCTGTGAAGATGTTGATCCTCCAACAGCAGAGTTCAGGGCTGGGCATCTATACCCACTATGAACAACTACTGGAGACTTATAGTGATCACGAATAGTTTGAAGCATTTGAGCAGTATCTTTTAATGCTTCTACAACCTCTTCTGGTGGCTTTCTATTCTCAGAAAGGTATCGCCTATGACCAGTGCGAGTAAGCTCAGACAGCGTGAAGTTAGATGCGAGTTTCAACGGTCGGCCCCATAGGCATGAAGAATCAAATCATGGATGGCACTTGCCAAAGAACCAAGCTCGCCAACCTCTGGACCCTCACCATCAACGGTCAAGGTAGCCAGCAGAAACGCTTCAAGCTCGGTGTTGTCGGGATAGGCCCGGTCGCCAAGCGTGGCCAAGTCAAAGCCTTCTGTGCTGATGGAGTAGGGCATTAGGGGTGGTCCCCGCAGAGCAGCAATGAGTAATAAAACTTAGCGACACACGAGATGTCTGACCCTGGGTCCGTGTCGCCAAATGTTCCAGCGCAGATGCCAACGAACATAGGATCACTTGCTGATGCTTTGTTACCGCTCGCGTTGTTGTTCGTGGGTGAACCAGCCGAAATCGCCGGAGATGCCGTGTCAACGGCAGTGGTGCCAATACGTGACACCCACATGTTGGTGGGCGAACCCTGGAAGATCTGAAACACCCCGATTAGATCGGAATAGGCCGCCGCATAGGCTGGTGAAGCGGTGATCGAGCCGTACTGGGTGCGGCTGTTGTAGAAAATCTTTCCAGAATCATTCTTGATGCCCTGTATGACCTGCCCCCCACTGCCGTCGGGGCTTCCAGCATCGGGATTTATTTTGTTGTTAACGAGTATTCCCCAGACCGGCATGAGCGCGGCATCGGCGGGTACTGACGACGTGTCCACCCAGACCCGTACTGCGGATACTTGACCCCAGGTGTGGCCGGTGTTGATTACGCAAGAGGCATACCTTCCGGGATGCTTGTACTCGCTACTTGACCAGGTTTGGCCAGACTTCCATGTAATCGTTGTGCTGGCGCCATCATCAGCAAACGTCACATGGTTGGTATCGAGCGGATTAGTAGACTCCTGAACACCGTTATTCCTGGTCGCACCTACTGGATTTATGCGTATCCATGGTGTGCCATAGGCAGTGGTGTTGCCGGGCAGCCCGCCCGCTACTGGCCCTGGGGATCGTGACCGTCGGCTCATTGATTACGGTGCCGTGGTGGTGAATGTTGACCCGTCCCAGTACCAAGCGGTCTTTGTTTTGGTGTCTGGGTTGTAGAGCATAGGATCAAACGTGAACACGTTGTCTTTGATGACCGTATGGATCGACGGGTCGTAGTGTGAGTTGGTCGTCCAATCCACACAGCCTGTAGACAAAACCCTGCCTGTGGAGGTCTCAACAAGAACTTCGCGCAGTTGCATTAGAGTGTCTCCGTCCAGCCCATCACCAGTGCAGTCAGCGCACTCTGGGCGCCGCCGGAACCATATGTAATGTAGTAAAAACCTTTGGTGCCGCCACAAGGCATCTCGCCAAGAAATCGCTCATCCTCGGTGTCTTTCAGCGA
>Ga0114910_1001708_pt1 | contig 10229 bp, 12 predicted proteins | sample MalvireepMed_908_FD_83500 | JGI IMG/M metagenome (GOLD analysis project Ga0114910, IMG submission 83500) | Marine viral communities from the Global Malaspina Expedition - Malaspina viral metaG DeepMed_908 | ecosystem: Environmental > Aquatic > Marine > Oceanic | place: Mediterranean Sea...
ACGGCGTGCTGGTCCCGGCGGACGATCCGCAGGCGATCGCGCAGGCGGTGCTGGAGATCTGGCCCGACCGGGCCCCCGCGATGGGGGGCGCGGCGCGCGCGCTGGTGGAGCGCGAATATAGCTGGGACGCGACCTTCCACCACCTGTTCAACACGATCTACCCCAAGGCGGTCGCCGCCGCCGAGGCGCGCGTGAAACGCGGCCCCCTGGGCTTCCGCCCGGTTTACAAATTCCTCAACGGAACGGCCTGAGGCGAGCGAGCCCTGACAAGAGCTCTTGACTGACAAGAGTTCTTGACTGTAAAGACCTCTTGTCAGGTGCGATGACTCGCGCCGTCAGGAGGACAGGGCCGGTGAAGAACCGCGTGAAATTCTACCGCGAAGGCGCAGGCTGGAGCCAGGGCGAACTTGCCCGGCGGCTCGGCGTGTCGCGGCAGACGATCAATGCGGTCGAAACCGACAAGTACGATCCCTCCCTCCCGCTGGCACTGCGCATGGCGAAGCTGTTCGCCGTCGCGGTGCCGGATCTGTTTATCGACGATTGGGAGCCGAGCGAATGACGACGATCGAGAATGCGAAATCCAAGGGCAAATTGGTGCCCGGAGGCTGGAAGGGTATCGCCATCATGTTCTTCGGCGGCGGTGTGTTTGGCGCCCTTGTCGGTATGCTAATCGCTAAGTCCGGGCTTGAGATCGATACGGGCATGGTCCGTACGCTTGGGCAGTCGGGCATGATCGCGTTTGGCATCGGCGCATTGTACATGCTCACAGGGGCATTCCTCCTGATTGCGGTCGTAGCGCCGATATTTGGCCAGAACATTCTGACTGGCCCGGATGCGCAGGACCTTGAGGATGCGCGTGCGCTCTATGCTCTGCAGGCGATCGCCGCGCTGTGCATGGGCGGCGCGCTGATCGTGCTGACGCTGTCAGGTCCGGGCCTGTGGCTGACGCGGACGGTCGGCGGCGTCGGCTTCCTTGCGCTTCTGGTTGCGGGGGTGGGGCTTTGGATTCGCAGTTTCCCGATGATGGACGAGCTTGTGCGCGCTGCGACGATGGATTCGGCGGTATGGACATACGGTTTTCTGCTGGCGATCGGCGGAGGCTGGGCTGCGATGGCGCATCTTGAAATCGTCACGGGGCCGACGATGCTCGATTGGCTGAGCATGTTCTGGGGATTTTCCTTGATCGCATCTTACATTGCAGCAGCCCGTCGGGGGATGATGGATAGCTAGCAAAACAAAAAAGGCCGCCGGATCGTGTCCGGCGGCCTTCCTGGTGATCGGTTGCGATCGGCGCGAGGTTACGCGCTGTAGTACATGTCGAATTCGACCGCGCAGGGCGTGGTTTCGAGACGTACGACCTGTTCCCACAGCAGTTCGATGTAGGCTTCGATCTGGTCCTTCGTGAACACGTCGCCCTTCAGCAGGAATTCGTGGTCTTCCTCCAGCGCGATCAGCGCTTCGCGAAGCGAGCCGCACACGGTCGGCACGTCGGCCAGTTCGGCGGGCGGCAGATCGTAGAGGTTCTTGTCCATCGCTTCGCCCGGGTGGATCTTGTTCTGGATCCCGTCGAGGCCGGCCATCAGCAGCGCCGAATAGGCGAGGTAGGGGTTGGCCATCGCATCGGGGAAGCGGAATTCCACGCGCTTCGCCTTGTCGCCCGCACCATAGGGGATGCGGCACGAGGCCGAGCGGTTGCGCGCCGAATAGGCGAGCAGCACCGGTGCCTCGAAGCCCGGCACCAGACGCTTGTAGCTGTTGGTGGTCGGGTTGGTGAAGGCGTTCAGCGCCTTGGCGTGCTTGATGACGCCGCCGATGTAATACAGGCAATTGTCGGACAGGCCGGCATAGCCGGTGCCCGCGAAGGTGGGGTCGCCATCCTTCCAGATCGACATGTGGGTGTGCATGCCGCTGCCGTTATCTTCCTTGATCGGCTTGGGCATGAAGGTTGCCGACTTGCCGTAGGCATGGGCGACCTGGTGCACGACATACTTGTAGATCTGCATCTGGTCGGCGGTTTCGACGAGGGTCGAGAAGGTCAGGCCCAGCTCGTGCTGCGCTGCGGCCACCTCGTGGTGGTGCTTGTCGCAGTTGAGGCCCATCTCGATCATCGTTGCGACCATCTCGCCGCGGATGTCGACGGCGCTGTCGACCGGAGCGACGGGGAAATAGCCGCCCTTGGCACGCGGACGGTGCGCCATGTTGCCCGATTCATACTCCTTGCCGGAGTTGGTCGGCAGCTCGACATCGTCGATCGCGAAGCCCGAACCGGCATAGCCGTCTTCGAAGCGGACATCGTCGAACATGAAGAATTCGGCTTCGGGACCGACATAGATGGTGTCGCCGATACCGGTCGACTTGAGATAGGCTTCCGCACGCTTCGCGGTGGAGCGCGGGTCGCGTGCGTACCAGTCGCCCGTGTTGGGCTCCACGATGTCGCAGAAGATGATCATCATCGGGGTCGCGCTGAACGGATCGATATAGGTCCGCGACAGGTCGGGCCGCAGGATCATGTCGCTTTCGTTGATGACCTTCCACCCGGCGATCGACGAACCGTCGAACATCAGGCCATCTTCCAGCTCGTCCTCACCCAGGATGTTCGCCACCATGGTCAGGTGCTGCCACTTCCCCTTGGGATCGGTGAATCGCAGGTCGACCCACTCGATTTCTTGTTCCTTGATCTGTTTCAGGACATCGCTGGCAGTTGACATGTTGCTCCTTTCGGATGGTGGCAAAGTAGGGGGTCTGAAACGCTCAGAGAGCGTCGTCGTCGCGCTCGCCCGTGCGGATGCGGAGAGCGGAATCGATAGTGGAAACGAAGATCTTGCCGTCGCCGATGCGGCCGGTCTGCGCCGCGGACGAGATCGCTTCCACGGTCCGTTCGGCCAGCGCGTCGGGGACGACGACTTCCAGCTTCACCTTGGGCAGGAAGTCGACGACATATTCGGCACCGCGATAGAGTTCGGTATGGCCCTTCTGTCGCCCGAAGCCCTTGGCCTCGGTGACGGTGATGCCCGATACGCCGACTTCGTGAAGAGCCTCCTTCACGTCGTCGAGTTTGAAGGGCTTGATGATCGCTTCGATCTTTTTCACCGCGAGAGCTGTCCTCCGAAGAACCTGGCCGACACGATTCGGCGAGTTGTTACAGTGAGCCTACTGTAATGTTGCACTGCGATAAAGGGCAAGTTTTTTACCCGGAGAAGGCGGTTTGCAGACCGATTGTGACCTACCGCAGGTGCAGCGAAGCAGTTTCAGGAAAGCCAGCCATCAGATTGAGGTTCTGGATCGCGGCCCCGCTGGCCCCTTTGCCGAGATTGTCCAGCACCGCGACCAGCCGTGCGTTCCAGCCCCCTTCGTTCCCGAATACATGCAGTTCCATCCCGTCCCACGGCGCGGCGCCCTGCTGGAGCAGGAGTTCGGACAAATCCTCATCCTGCAAGACGTCGACGACGGAGGAACCCGCATAGAATTCGCCCAGCGCATCGCGCAGCGCGTCGGCGCGCGGATCGGTCCGCATCGCGCCCAGATGGAGCGGAACCTCGACCAGCATGCCGCGCAGAGCGGGCACGACCGAAGGCGCGAAGAGCACGGGATGGTCCAGCCCGGCATGGCGCTGCATTTCGGGCAGGTGCTTGTGGTCTAGCGAGAGGCCATAGGTGCGAAACGCGATATCGGGATGCGTCTCGAACCGCTCGATCAGCGCCTTGCCGCCACCCGAATAGCCGCTGACCGCATTGACCGTGAAGGGCCAGTCCGCCGGCAGCAGCCCCGCGCGCACCAGCGGCGCGACCAGCGCGATGAAGCCGGTCGGGTAGCAACCCGGATTGGCGACCCGCGTCGCCTCCGCGATCGCAGCGCGGCCGATCACTTCGGGAAAGCCGTAGGTCCAGCCTTGCGCGACCCGGTGCACGGATGAGGCATCGACGATCCGCGTCTTGCTGGCCGGATCGACCAGCGCCACCGCCTCGCGCGCCGCATCGTCGGGCAGGCAGAGGACGGCGAAGGGATTGTCGTTCAGCGCCTCGCGCCGGGCGCCTGCATCCTTGCGCCGCGCCTCGTCCAGCACCACCGGCTCGAAATGCGGATGGGCGCTCAGCCGCTCCACGATTTCCAGCCCCGTGGTGCCGGCGGCGCCATCGATGAAGACGGGGGTGCTCATGTCACCGGGCCATCAGGCGAATGCGGTGCGCTTCACGTAGCCCGAGGGGCCGTCCGGCCCGAGGCAGCCCCACACCCACGTGTTCGTCACGTCGAGCGCCTCGAAGGCGGAGCCCGGCTCCAGCGTGGCGATGACGTCGGCTTCGCCCTTGGTCGAACGGATCAGCTCTGCGGGCGCATCGCCGATATGCATCGTCGAGGGCACGGCATAATGCGCAACGAGAAAGCGCGAAGCGAGTTCGATATGCGCGAGGTCGCGCCGCAGCGGCAGCGTGCCTTTTTCCGGCCACGCGACGGGGCCGCGCAGGCCGAAATCGTCCTGCTGGAGCGGGTGAGCCGGTGCGGCGGAGGTTTTGGGATCGTTCACTTGGGCGCGTCGATTATCATTTGTCTAGCATGCGCGCTTAGCCCGCTGCCGCCGCGCAAACAACCTTGCTGGCCCCCGCATGCGTCGCGCATCCTCGATTATGCCCCGAAACGCGCGCGCAGCATGTGCCAGCTGGCCCGCAATCCGTAGGCCTCGCCGCCCTTCGAACGTCCGGGCTTGGCGGTCGGACGCCAGCCATAGGTGTCGAAATGGGCCCAGTCGATCCCATCGCCCACGAACTGGTCGAGGAACAGGCCCGCCACGCTCGCCCCGGCAAAACCGTTCTTGGGCGCGTTGATGCAGTCGGCGAGCGGGGAGTCGAGCCATTCGCGATAGAGATCGGGCAGGGGGAGGCGCCACGGTTCGTCGTCGTGGTCCTTGCCCGCCGCGATCAGCGCCGCTGCGGTTTCGTCGCGCCGGGTCATCAGCGCGGGATAATCCGGCCCCAGCGCCACCCGCGCCGCGCCCGTCAGCGTGGCGAAATCGATCATGAGGTCGGGCTTCTCCTCGCTCGCCCGGTCGAGCGCGTCGGCGAGGATCAGACGGCCCTCGGCGTCGGTATTGGTAATCTCGACCGTCAGGCCCTTGCGGCTTTTCACGATGTCGCCGGGGCGCAGCGCATTGCCCGAGATCGCGTTCTCGACCGCCGGGACCAGCAGGTGCAGCCGCACCGGCAGGTTCTGCTGCATGACCAGCTTGGCGAGCGCGATGGCGTGCGCCGCGCCGCCCATGTCCTTCTTCATCAGCGCCATGCCGCTGCTCGACTTGATGTCGAGCCCGCCCGAATCGAAGGTGACGCCCTTGCCGACGATCGCCAGCACCGGCGCGTCCTTCTTGCCCCAGGTAAGGTGCATGATGCGCGGCGCATGGTGGCGCGCCGCCGCGCGGCCGACCGCGTGGACCAGCGGGTAGTTCTGTTCGAGCCGATCGCCGCGCGTCACGTCCAGCTTCGCATCGTGGGCCTTGGCCATCGCCTCGATCTCGTCTTCGAGCGCGGCGGGCCCCATGTCTTCGGGCGGCGTGTCGATCAGCCGTTTCACCAGATTGACCGCCTGCGCCTCGGCCATCGCGGGCTCGATCGCGTTGGCATCCTTGGTCAGCAGCACTTTTGCACCGGCAGGCTCGGCATCGCTGCGATAGGCGAGGTTCCGGTACTGCGCGGTCTGCCAGCCATGCAGCGCGGGGCCGGGCTCGCGCCCCTGCAGGCGATACGTGCCCGCAGGCAGCACCTCGGCGAGCCGGGCGAGGCACCAGCTCGAAAGATCATCGGGGTTGGCGACGCCGCCCACCGCGAACCAGGGCGCGCCGGTGCCGGGCGTGGCGGGGACGATCGCGGTGTCGTATCCCTTGCCGGTAAAGCTTTGCGCATCGAGCATCGCGCGCTGCGTGTCGCTGAGCGTTCGCGCCCATTGGTCGAAGCCGGTTTCGTTGACGAGGTGGAGGTCGGTTGCGTTTTGGCCCCGATCGGCCTGTATCAAAGCAGTCTCTGTCATTGTATCATGCATGGCGACGATGGCGCGCATGCTCAACCGGATTCGCGTCGCTGAAAGGGAATTGTGCCAGAATGACCGGAAGTTTCGCGAAGCTTCTGATAGCAGGCCTGCTCGGCCTTGCCGCCTGTACCTCGCCCGAGGAGCTCGAACGCGAGGCGGGCGTGGACGGTGACGTCGCCACCGACGCACGCGGCGGCGAAGGTGCCGCCTCCGGGCGCGAGATTTCGGAAGAGACCGACCTTTACGCCTTCTCGTTCTCCTACCCCGAAACGCTCGGCGCGATCCCCGCGCTGCGCGACCGGCTGGACGAACAGGCCAACCGCGAGGAGGCCGACCTGCAGCGCGCGGCCCGCGATGCGAGCAAGGAAGCGCGCGAGGAGGGTTTTCCCTACAACCGCTACATGGTCACGATCGAATGGAAGCTCGCCGGGCAGACCGACGACTGGCTGAGCCTTGTCGAGAATGGCGCGACCTATTTCGGCGGCGCGCACGGCAATTACGGCCTTTCCAGCGTGCTGTGGCATTCGGGCGCGCAGCGCCTGCTCGAACCGATCAACCTGTTCGAATCGGAAACCGCGCTGGCCGAGGCGCTGGGAGACCGTTTCTGCGTCGCGCTCGACGCGCAGCGCATGGCGCGGCGGGGAGGCGAGGTCGACGCGACGGACGAGATCTTCGGGCGATGCCCCGCGCTCGAAGAGCTGGAACTGGTGCTGCTTTCCAACGGCGAGAAATTCGACCGCGTGATGCTCTACGCGGCGCCCTATGTCGCGGGCCCTTATGCGGAAGGCGACTACGAGGTCGAACTGAGCGTCGACGATGCGATCCGCGCAGCGGTGAAGCCACGCTATCGCGAGGATTTCGTTTCTTGATCTCGCTTTTTGGCCGCTGCGTGCGTATCTAGCCTGCCATGAACGAATATCAGACCATCGACAGCGAAACCGAAGTCTACCGCGACGGCACGATCAAGCTGCACGGGCCCGAAGGGTTCGAAGGCATGCGCAAGGCCGGGCGGCTGGCCGCCGAAATCCTCGATGCGATGCCCGACCTGGTGCAGCCCGGCGTGACGACCGCCAGCATCGACGATGCGGTGCGCGGCATGATGCTGGATGCGGGCGCGGTGCCCGCGACGCTCGGCTATCGCGGCTATACGCATAGCTGCTGCATCTCGATCAACCATGTGATCTGCCACGGCATCCCGAGCGAGAAGACGCTGAAGGATGGCGACATCGTCAATATCGACGTGACCCCGCTGCTCGATGGCTGGCATGGCGATACTAGCCGCATGTTCTTCGCCGGCGACCCGCCGCTGAAGGCGAAGAAGCTGGTCGAAGCGACACACGAGGCGCTGATGATCGGGATCGAAGCGGCAGGCAAACCCGGCGCGCGGCTGGGCGATATCGGCGCCGCGATCGAAGCGCATGCGAAGAAGCACCGCTACGGCGTGGTGCGCGAATTCTGCGGGCACGGGCTGGGGCGGCTGTTCCACGATGCGCCCGAAGTGGTCCATGTCGGGGTTGCGGGCACGGGCCCCGAGCTGAAACCGGGCATGTTCTTCACGATCGAGCCGATGCTCAATGCGGGCAAGCCATGGGCCAAGGTGCTCGGCGACGGATGGACCGCGGTCAGCCGCGACAAGTCGCTCTCCGCCCAGTTCGAGCATTCGCTCGGCATTACCGAAGACGGCATCGAAATCTTCACGCTCAGCCCGACGGGCCGCGACAAGCCGCCTTATTGACGCGCTCGCGCCCCTTCTAACCCCGCGCCGCCCTGATTGCGGCAGCGGCGGCGAAGGGGGCGATGGCGCATAGCACCAGGCTGAAGGCCGCCGCAAAGAGCGCACCGGATAGGTCCTCGCGCGCCAGGTGTCCGGCGCCGAAAATCACCAGCGGCACCGCAATCGGGGCCAGCAACAAACCGGCAAGCGCAGTGCCAGCGCGCAAGCTTGCGAGCAGCGCGGCGGTAATCAGGCCGATGGCGGCGAGGCCCGGCGTGCCGGCGATGAGGCTCACGACAAGGCGCGCCAGCGTCTCGCCGCTCAGCGAAAGCAGCGCGGCGGCGGGCAGGGTGGCGAGGATCATCAGCGGCGCGAAGCACAGCCAGTGGGCGATCAGCCGCGCGGTCATCGCCACCTCCTCGCTGATCCCGCGCAGGCGCAATTGATCGAACACGCCTGCCTCGCGGTCGGCGGCGACCAGCCGGTCGAGCGGGAGGATACTCGCGAGCAGCGTGGCGATCCACAGCACGCCGCCGCCGGTCCGCGCGAGCAGCGTGGGCTCCGGCCCGACGGCGAAGGGGAACAGCACCGCGACCAGCAGGAAGAAGATCAGCGGGAGGAAGGCGGAGCCGCGCGCGCCGCCGGGCAGCAGGATCGCCAGATCGCGGCGCAGCAGGATCGCGAAGGTTCTCACGCCGCATACTCCGCCAGATCGAGCGCCTGTGCGGGCACATCGACCGGCTGGTGCGACACGAACACGCATAGCCCGCCCGTCTCGCAATGTTCGCGGATCAGGCCTGCCAGCATGCCCTGCGCAGCAGTGTCGAGCCCTGCAAACGCTTCGTCCAGCAGCCAGATCGGGCGGTTGCGGCCCAGCAGCCGGGCGATCGCGGCACGCTGTTTCTGCCCGGTCGAGAGATAGCCGACCGGAATATCGAGCAGGCCGTCGATCTGCGTCCTGGCGACCGCGCTCGACAGGTCGCCGCTTCTATCGAGCCGTTCCCAGAAACCCAGCGCGTCGCCCAGCCGCCGGTCGAGGTCGAGCGCATGGCGCGCGTCGACCAGGCCGATTTCGCCGGTGCGCACCACCTCGCCCGCGAAAGGCTCCGCCAGCCCGGCGAGAATGCGCAGCAGGCTCGTCTTGCCCACGCCATTGGGCCCGCACACTTCCAGCATGTCGCCGGGGCGCAAATCGAGGCTCAGCTTGCGGAACAGCAGGCGCTCGCCTCGTCTGCAGGCGAGGTCCGTGGCAGAGAGGCGGGCTTGCATGGCCGTGCGGGTTAGGCGAGGGGGCGGCCCACGGCAATATCACGCGGCAGAGAAGGATCCGGCATGGCAATCGAGAAACTGAGCGAGGAAGAGCGCAAGACCTGGCTGGGCGCGCTCGACGGATGGAAAATGGCGAGCGATCGCGACGCGATTGTGCGGACCTTCAAGTTCGCCGATTTCAGCGAAGCATGGGGCTTCATGAGCCGCGTGGCGCTGATCGCGGAATCGAGCGATCACCATCCGGAGTGGTCCAACGTTTACAACACGGTTGAAATTACGCTGACCACGCATGATGCGGACGGCCTGTCGCATCGCGATGTGCAGATGGCAAAGGCGATCGACGCGCTGGGGTGATCGTCGATTGGCGCTGAGTGGTCTGCTCGGCCTCGCTGGGAGATTTTGAGGGGGTGAGCAGCGCCGATTGTGCGCGCGCACCTCAAGCGTCGAACCCCCACCCCAGCCCCTCCCCGTGGGGAGGGGAGCGGGAGCCCGAAGAGCCCTAGTTCCCCCCCATCGGGCCTTCCGCCCGTGAGCGTGCCTGCTTGCGCACCTGACCCGGCAGCCAGCGCGATGCGAAGTGCAGGCGCTTGGAGGTCTTGCCCACCAGCGTGTGCAGCTTGTCGCCATGCACCGCCGCCCACGCGGCCTCGGCCACATCGCTGACCGGCGTGATTTCCAGCCCCGCAGCCTCCACGCGCTGTTTGATCGATTCGTTGCTCTGCGCATTCGGGTTCTGGTGGATCAGCGGCGTCTCGATGAAACTGGGCATGATCGAGCGGACCTTGATGCCATGCGTCGCCCATTCGCCGTCGAGGCTTTCGGTGACCGCGCGCACGCCGAACTTGGTCGCGGAATAGACGCTCGCGCCGCTGGTGCCGTAGATGCCCGCCGCGCTCGCGGTGTTGAGCAGGCACGATCCGGGCGCGGTTTTCTTGAGGTGGGGCAGCGCGGCCTGCGCGCCGAACAGCACGCCTTTCAGGTTGATGTCGAGGCACCGCTCGATCTCCGCGACGCTGTTCTGGTCGAGCGTGCCGCCCAGCGGAACGCCCGCGTTGTTCGCGACAACGTCGATCCGCCCGCCGGCGGCCGTGGCGAAGGCATCCAGCGCCTCGTCCCACGCCGCGCGGTCGCGCACGTCGAAAGCGTGGGCGAAGCTGAAGCCGAGCCCGATGAGCTGCTGCGTCTCCGCCATGCCCTTCTCGTCGATATCGCCGAGGCCGACGAACCAGCC
>Ga0114910_1001709_pt1 | contig 10217 bp, 5 predicted proteins | sample MalvireepMed_908_FD_83500 | JGI IMG/M metagenome (GOLD analysis project Ga0114910, IMG submission 83500) | Marine viral communities from the Global Malaspina Expedition - Malaspina viral metaG DeepMed_908 | ecosystem: Environmental > Aquatic > Marine > Oceanic | place: Mediterranean Sea...
GGATAATATCTTATTTTCGCCAGGGGTGGTGCCAAGTCTAGCGCTAATGATGCAGATATTTACCGAAGTAGGCGACGCGGTACTGGTCAATGATCCTATTTATACGCCGTTTATGACTAAGGTTGAGCAAAATAAGCGCACGCTTGTGATGTCTGCATTAAAGGAAGTTGAGGGTAAATACCAACTCGATCTAAAAGATATCGAAGCTAAAATTATCGAGCATAAGGTTAAGCTATATCTGCTATGTAATCCGCATAATCCGGGCGGACGCGTGTGGACTGCAGGCGAGCTTAAAGCGCTGCTGGCGCTATGTCAAAAGCATAATGTCGCCATTGTCAGCGATGAGATTCATCAAGATTTAACCTTGACTGGTCATACGTTTACGCCTTTATTAAAGCTAGCAGAAGCCGAAAATTACGCGCACAAGGTGGTCAGCCTGACCTCCATGACTAAAACCTTTAACGTGGCGGGTATCAAAGGCTCAATGATCTTTGCCAAAGATGAGACATTACTGAAAAAGATCAGCCAACAGCAACATTTAAATGATGAATATGAGCTAAACCTATTTGCCTATACGGTGATGCAAAGCGCTTATGAAGAAGGAGGAGAATGGCTTGAACAGGTACTGGCTTATATTGAGAACAATATCGAGATTACGTTAGACTTTTTAGCAAGGCATCTGTCAGATATCAAGGTCATGCGTCCTGAGGCGTCGTATTTGATTTGGCTCGATTGCTCGGCGTACTTTGATGACGATCAAGTGCTGTATGACAAACTGCGAGAGGCGAAGGTTGAGCTCAGTGCGGGGATTCAATATGGCAATGAGGGTCATCTTAAAATGCGCCTTAATGTGGCGTGTCCTGAGGCGCTGCTGCGTGAGGGATTGAATCGGGTTTATGTGGCTTTTAGTAGTGGTTGAACAATGTAATTTTAGGCTAAGTTTGTAGGAAATTAGAATTATATTAAATTTACGACGTCTAATGTCGCCTGAAAAAGTATATAGCTTGCCATCTGTTTCTGTATCATTCAAACTACTTTACTATTATAGTTTTCATTAGTTTATGAGGTTTAGATTAGCCCATGAGTATGGTTCAAGAAGATCTTTTTGAAGTAAAAATACCTTTTCCAACGCCTGACAACCCTGAATTCACATTTATTGATCTATTTGCAGGGATAGGCGGGTTTAGGATTGCCTTACAAGATTTGGGCGGAGAATGTGTTTTTACTTCAGAATGGAATAAATTTTCTAAAATAACTTATGAAGCAAATTATGGTGATGAGCCTTTTGGCGATATAACATTAGAAGAAACTAAACAAAACATACCATCTATATTTGATGTATTGTGTGCGGGTTTTCCTTGTCAGCCATTCTCTCAAGCAGGTCTAAAAAAAGGTTTTGAAGATACTAGAGGGACTTTGTTCTTTGATGTAGTACAAATATTGAAAGAGAGACATGAAGCTGGAAGTCCAGTAAAGGTAGTCTTTCTTGAGAATGTTAAAGGTTTAAGGAATCATGATAAAGGCAGAACACTCGCCGTTATAACTCGCACTTTAGATGAGCTTGGTTATGAAGTGAAGAATGAGGTACTTAACTCCAAGTATTTTGGTATACCTCAAAACAGAGAGCGAATTTTTATTGTTGCTTGGCTAAAAGGCTTGAATAAAGATTTTGAGTTTCCCTATGGAGTTACATCTGAAAGTAAATTGATTTTTGATAAAGAACTGCTTCAAAGTGACGCTAAAAAAGTATGTTTAGGCGATATACTAGAAAATGACGTTCCTGAAAAATACACAATATCTGATAAGTTATACGCAGGTCATTTGAGAAGAAAAGAAGAGCACAAAAGGAAAGGTAATGGATTTGGGTTTAGCCTATTTGATGAAGACTCACCGTATACCAGTACAATATCAGCACGCTACTATAAAGATGGTAGTGAAATAATGATTGACCAAAAAGGCAAAAACCCTAGAAAGCTTACACCAAGAGAAGCTTGTCGGTTACAAGGGTACGATGATAGTTTTGTTATACCAGTATCAGATACACAGGCATATCAACAGTTTGGTAATAGTGTTTCAGTACCAGTCATAAGATCTATATTTTCAGAAATAAAAAGGCAACTATTATGATTCTCAAAGACTTGAGGTTGATTATTGAAAGCATAGAGAGTAATTATGAAAGCTACTTTCGCAACCCATATGAAGTTGTATTATCTGATACTTTTAAGCAAAAATATAGACAAGCTACTAGTTTGGAAATGAATTTTTATGAACATACTTCTATTGCAGTAACATCTAAAGGGTTAAAGATTATAATCCCAAACCAGTGGTTTTTAATTGCTAGTTTCTTCTTAGAGTATTTGGAGGCGTTGAGCGATTATAAGAATGTAGTTAATAAAATAGGTATTTCAAAAGTTATCATAGAGCAATGTAAATCAAGTGGCTCAATACCAGTTGATATTGAGACTGAAATTAACAGCTATTTTAATGATAATGTTAGTAGGGAAAGACTCATAAAGTTTTTGACAGATTATGAATGGTGGTGTGGTAGTAAAACAATTGACAGAGTAGATTATTATGTTTCGCCTATACTAAAAATAGCTAAAGTAGTAAATAATACGCAAGCTTATATAGCAGATATAGGTTATGACTTAACTACCGAATTAGTAAATTTGTTAAATAGTAGCAATCAAGGTGCGGTTAAGTCGGAATTTATAAGAAAGCAAACTATTTACTACGGTGCACCTGGTACTGGTAAATCTCACACCGTTAAAAAGATGCTTAAAGCTGTGCCTAAGGACAATGTAGAAACAGTAACCTTTCACCCTGACTATGATTATGTCTCATTTGTTGGTGGATATAGACCTATTAGTGAAGATAGTAATATTGAATATAAGTTTGTTCCTCAGGTTTTTACTAATTTGTACGTCAAATCATGGCAAAACCCTAATGAACCATTCTATCTAGTCATTGAAGAAATTAATCGCGGTAACTGTGCTGAAATATTTGGCGATATATTCCAATTATTAGACCAAAACCAAGATTATACGGTAACACCATCAAGTGAACTCGAATCCTATCTAGATAATGAGTTGTCAGAAAGTCATGAAGGTATTATCGATGGTTTAAAAATGCCACCCAACCTGTCTATTTTGGCGACTATGAATACCTCTGATCAGTCACTATTTCCAATGGATAGCGCTTTTAAGCGCCGTTGGGACTGGGAGTACATACCCATAAGCTATAATAGAGACGATGAAAATAAATCATCAAAATTTATAGTTGATCTCGATGATGGAACATACTTTTCTTGGTTAGAATTTATTGAAAAAGTAAATATTCGAATCAAAAGCAACCCTAATTTAGGTATGGATAAATGTATAGGTAACTACTTTATTAATCCTACAGACAACACTATCAGTTTAAACACCTTTATTAATAAAGCTATATTTTACTTATGGAATGATGTGTTTAAAGACGAGTTCGGCAGTAACTCTATATTTGCCGAAAACGTCACTTACGAGGACTTTTTTCCTGTCAAAGACAATGGCGCTAAAATGGTGATAGCACTATTGGAAATGTTAAATTTCAAATTATCGGATGGTAAATATACGGTCTTAAATGAAGATACTAATTGAAGGTGAAGCCTACCCATTGTTGCTTTTAGAAGAAATATTAGAAGATGCTAGCTTTTATACGCAAGATAACTCTAAAGGAACGATAACTACAGTAGGCTACTACTACTCGTCTGAGAAGAAGTCTTTAGTTTATATGTTGCCCAAAGTTTTTATGCGTGAAAATGGCAATACTGTATTCGATATTGATGTACTAGAGCTAGCAGATATAGACTCAGATGTTACTTTTAAGCATGATGAAAAACATCAATGGGTACGCCAATTATTGGTTTATTTCTACAACAGTCTTAAAGAATTCAAACGCAGACATAATGAGAGTATTTTACTTCATAAAAGCGACCAGACTCTATTAAACTCAAATATTCCTGAGCAAGAATACACTTATTTGGACTTACTGCTCACGTTCGTAAACTTCTATAAAAAAAACAAGAACCCAATTCTGTATAGACACATTCAATCAGTCTCTAAGACAGCTAAACGCACCAACTGGCCTAAAACTATTCGTAAGCAGCAGCCTTTGATAAATAGCGCAGGACAACCCGTTTATCATCAATTCTTAAATAAAAATAAAGCAGTAAATAGCCAAGAAGAGCTATTAGTATATTTCTTCTCTATTTTAGAGCATTTTAATCAAGAACATGGCTTGAGTATAACCATTGATAAAAGCTACAACCTTATAAAAGGCAAAGCTTTTGAAATGCTTAAACATAATGGACTTCGTAAGCTAAGAAAAATAAAATATCGCTACTTTTCAGATATTTATAAGAAAATGTATCGTTTGTGCGAGTTATATTTTGCTAAAAATGACCTAGGAGCAAAATCAAGTCTTAGTCAAGAATTTCTAACGATTGACAACTACAATATAGTATTTGAAGATATGGTGGATAAGCTGTTTTCTGACCTTATTAAAGACAACACCTCTTTAAAAGATATAGAGGGGCTTTCACTTAAGAAATTAAAGAATCATCCAGATGGGAAGATTTTAGATCATATATATTCCGATAAATCATTGATAGACAACTCTAACATTTTTTATATTGGTGACTCTAAGTACTATAAATCTGTAAATAATGCAGGACAAAGTTCAAAATTCAAACAGTTTACCTATGCCAAAAATGTCATTCAATTTAACATAGATGTTTTAAATCAAAAATCGAAGCTACCTAATAATTTAAGATATAGAGATGATATTACAGAGGGTTATAATATAAGTCCTAACTTCTTTATTTATGGGTATATAGATAATTACCGTGTGTTTGAAGACCCTTTGCTAGCAGTAAAAGGCAACAAGCCTACTAAATCAGCCCATTTTCCTGAGCGGTTGTTTGATAGAGATACTTTATTTATTCGTGAATACAAATTAAATTTCCTATACGTTCTCAAGTCTTATACTTCAAGTGATGAGTTGTCTATGCAAGAGTTTAGAAATAAAACTAAAAAACAATTTCGAGAACAATTCATACGGTTTTTTAACTCTCCTAGTGACTCTGAGTTTTTCGTTATTCAAGAAGAATTTGAGGATCAGATAAGTCTTAAACGGTACGTTGATGCTAACTTCAAAGGCTTAAATGGTCGATGTATAAGCGTTGGCAATACATTATTAATAGCTAAACCCTTTAGGCCACCTATGGAAGAAGACGATATTAATAAGCAGTTTATTTTTCAATAAATTCTTTGTTCTATCAGTAAACTTCGCTACGAAGGAGCGGTTTAGCCGTGACTGACGCGGTATCCTGTGCGACTAAGCGGGTTGCGGGCACTTGGCTGAGGGTAGTATCGAGAATACAGGAATGCCATCAGCCGTTAGTGCCCGCCACGCTTAGGGGTACAGATACAAGCAGAAGGCGCGATTAGCTCCCACATATTACCAACCACAATACTCCCACCTTTTGACCACTCCCAATACGCCGACACCTTAAACCTGCGCAGACTACTTGGCGGGATATCCTGTGATGTCTTGAATGCTTTGGTATAAGGGTTTTAGGCGCTCGTACATCTTGAGATAGACCTCGTTATACAGACGCTTATAGAGTTGCACATTGGCTTCGATGGGGATGAATTCGTCGCCTAAATGGGTCATGGCGTCGCTTGCAGCCGCGTGGTCGGGATAGATGCCGAGACCCACCGCGCAGTTGATGGCCGCGCCAAGTCCAGTGGCTTCATAGGTGTGCGGGCGGTAGGCGGGCATGGCAAAGATGTCGGCGGTGAGCTGCATAGCGGCGTCGCTTTGGGAGCCGCCGCCTGAGACGCGCAGGTGTTTGATGGGTTTGCCGGTACGCTTTTCAATCGTATCAAAGCCAAGTTTAAGCTCGTAAGCCAGCCCTTCCAAGATAGCGCGATAGACGTGCGCGCGGGTATGCACATCACCAAAGCCAATGAGTGCGCCTTTGCCCTCAAGCCCCGGATGACGCACGCCCGGTGACCAATAGGGCTGCATGATAAGTCCCATGCTGCCGGCTGGAATGCCTTTGACGGCTGCGTCGAGGAGCTTTTCGGTATCGATGCCTTGGGTTTTGGCAAGTTGCGCCTCAAAATGGGCGAATTGTTCTTTAAACCAGCTGACCATCCAAAAGCCGCGATAAATCATGTACTCGTGGTTGTAGTAGTGCGGGGCGGCGGCGGTGTAGGCGGGCATGTGTTTGAGTATCTCGATATAGTCGGGGGAGATGGTGTTGATGGTGGCGGTGGTGCCAAAGCTAAGACACGCAGTATCGGCGGCAAGTCCCGCTGCGCCTAGGGCTTCGCAGGCTTTATCGCTAGCGGCGGCAATCATCGGCGTGCCCTCTGGGATACCTGTGACTTTGGCAGCTTTGGCGCTTATCTCACCAAGAGTTTGGCCTGGCGGGACGATTTTGGGCATTTGCTCGGGGGTACAGCTAAACAGCCGCCATTTCAGGGTGTTGGGTTTGAGCCATGTTTGCGCTTTGTAGTCATACGGCAGATAGCCGACCGAATGACCATTTGAGTCGATAAGTTCACCCACTAGCTGATAGGTGAGGTAGGCGGAGAGGTTGACGTAGTGCGCGGTCTGCGCCCATATCTCAGGCTCGTTTTGCGCGAGCCAATTACAGCGCGCTTTTTGCTGGGCGTCTTTGACTAATTCGCCCATGCCGATGAGTTTAGTCAGCGGGTGTAAAAAACCAATGTTATGAGTCTCAGCGCGGCGCAAATCCATCCAGACGATAGCGGGACGTAGCGGCTGCTTGTCTTTGTCCAGACATATCATAGTATAGCGCTGGGTGGCAAGGCTGACGCCGGCGATTTGTTCAGGTTTAATCTCGCAGCTTTGCCACAGCTTTTGGCAGGCCTCTGTCAGCTTTTGCCAGTAGTAGTCGGCGTGCTGCTCAGCATAATTGGGCTGTTCAGAGAAGTACGGCTCGATAGGCACGCGGGCTTTGGCGATCTCAGTACCAAACTCATCAAAGATAAGCGCGCGGACGCTTTGAGTGCCGTTGTCGATAGCTAAGAAATAAATCGGGTTTGCAGAATTATCGGTCATAGTCGTCCTTAACTATACTCAGTTCTAGTTAAAACTGATACACATTTGCTATGTGCTGCTGGGATGCTCCTTTTGAGATAGTTGCGCAGCATCGAAAAGTGACGAAGTCGCACAGCAAGCAAGGAAGATTTATACCAGCCGCACAGCATAACTCTTAAAATATCTTAAATGTAGGTATAAAAAGCACTAAGCCGCAGGCAGATGATAATAACGTTGCCATAACTCGCTATAGCGAGCGACTTCTTGTTGCCACTTTTGCTCATCCCAGCCCAGCTCCTGCTCGCAAACTTGCTTCAGTCTGGCACTAATCAAAGGTGTCATCGCACCATGCGGGAGGATTAAGCCTACGCGTGTACGCCGCAGTAGTAAATCATCTAAATGTATGACCTGCTCATAGCGCGCGGCAAAGCGAATCTCCGCCCAAATGGTGTTGCTATCGGTGACATAAGCTAAGTCTTCTTCATGCGCTAGCTCAAGTAGTTTATCAAGCTTACGACCATAGAATCCTTGCAAGCGCTGTTGTAGATCAGAGGGTAGCGTCGCAAACTTAGGATGGATGGATGCTACTTTACTAAAGACCTGATCGCCATTTATCGCTTGGTTGTGAGTAGCAGAGTTATCAAGGTCAAGCACTTCTTGACATTTTGCCAGCACATCAAGGGCAATCAGGCGAAAAGTGGTGAGCTTGCCGCCGCTGACGGTCACCAGATTATTATCGAGCCAAACGCTATGATCGCGCTTTTCTTTACTGGGGCTGACGCGTTTGCCATCACCGCTATCAGAGATCAGCGGTCGTACGCCTGCCCACGTGCTGATGATATCTTCTCGATTGAGATCGGTATCATCAAACAATGAGTTAGTTGCTGCTAGTAGATAATCGACCTCTGCGCTAGTGATACCGACTTCTTCGTCATTAAGTGGCGGATGATCTAAGTCGGTGGTGCCAAGTACCGTACGGTTCTCCCACGGGAAGACAAACACCGCTCGTTTATCAGCAGGATGCAAAAAGGTATAGGCTTGCGAGGTAGGTAAGCGCTCTTGACTGACGACTAAATGACTGCCGCGTGAAGGACGAATTTGCTTATGAAAGCTTTGCTCGGGCTCATTACTGGCTTGCATACGCAAGTTATCCGCCCACGCGCCTGTCGCACTAACCACCACTTTGGCATGGACGTCGAAAGTCTGATTGCTATTGTTAGAAGCCGTGTCTTTAAGCGTAGCACCGATGACTAAGCCTTGCTCATTAGTAATTAATGGCTCGGCTTTAAGATAATTAATAGCGTGCGCGCCGTCATGAATGGCTTCGTCAAGTACGCGCATGACCAGTCGCGAATCATCGGTGATCGCATCGCTAAACTGGCTGGCACCCAAAAATTTATCTTGCTTGATATTAGGGTTTAGCCGTAAAAAAGCGTCCTTCTTAAAGTATTTAAAGTAGCGTTTGCCCGCTATCTTGTCGTAGACGCGCAGCAAGGTATTAAATATCCATGGCGGCGGAAACTTACCTTTGTAATGCGGCATGACGTAATGCATCTCGTTAACTAGACCTTCTGCTTCGCTTAGCATACGCTCACGCTCACGCACGCTAAGCAGTGTCGTTTTGTAGTCACCGGATGCAATATAACGCAGCCCGCCATGTACCATTTTGCTTGAGCGGCTAGAGGTGCCCCAAGCAAAGTCTTTTTGCTCGATAAGCAATACGGCAAGGCCACGCCTTGCTGCCTCGCGGGCAATGCCGGCACCCGTGATACCGCCGCCGATAATGAGCATATCCCAAGGTTCAGATCGTGCTAGGGGAGCGAGTGCTTGCTGGCGTTGTGTGAATTGGGTCATAGAAGACTCATCTTAATTGTTAATTAATTTTAAGCTAAGTAGTTTATCTAGAAGGTTTAACTTATAGTCGTTACTAAATAAAGTAGATACGTTATATTGTGATGCGCGACTGATATTCATTTTTCTTGCGTGCTGTGCTTACGCCGACAGAGGCGGCGCAAAACAAATATCAGTCACGCTGTAGCGCTCTTCCACTAAACTGTCTATAAAAAAGCTCTTAATTAAAATTAATCTTCAAGCAATACCCCTGGATTCATGCGCTGCTCAGGATCTAGACTTTTGAGCATATCATGAGTCACTTGAATCCCAAGCTTACCTTTTTCAGCCGCAAGGTATGGGGCATGATCACGGCCAACGCCATGCTGATGCGATATGGTCGCTTCACCATGCGCAAGGCTCATACTGGCCGCGTGTTTGATTTTTTGCCAGCGCTTTAGTGTTGCTGCATGATCTTTGGCGGCTCGGAAGAAGTAAGTGGTGTATAGACTTGCGCCTTGCTTATAGACGTGCGAGATATGGGTAAAGGCCATCACCTCCTCTCCTTCGTCCGCTAAGGCCGTTTTTACCGCCTCTTGCATCTGTGCCATTTGCTCGTCAATACGGCTCCAGTTGGTCGCAGTCTCAAAGGTATCAACCATAATGCCTTTATCCCAAAGCGTACCGCGCAGATACGGGAATTTAAAACGCCCATGCGCCCATACGCTACCCATAATATTGGTGATCTTACCGGTGACACTACCGTGCTGTTTTAATAATTTATTAAACTGCATCACTGCCAGTTTATTCTGCGCTTTATCTCCTGAAAAGCCATAAGTCAGCATCACCTTATCTGAGCTTAGCCCGCGCGCTTTTAGATAAGTGCTAATGGCTAAGAACTGACTCGGCGTAGTGCCTAGATGCAAGTGCGCGTCAGTCTCGACGGCATTGCTTAGACGTAGCATAGAGAGGCGAACATTGTTTTGCACCGCTTGTTTGAGTACCGCTTTGCCCGCTTCCCAATTCGGCAAAAACGCCACTTTAAATAGCTCTTCTTCAGGTTGTGATTGCACGCGCATCTTGACTTCGGTAAAGATACCTACGCGGCCCTCAGTACCCATCATCATCTCACGCAAATCTGGCCCTGCTGAGGATGCAGGAATGTCAGCAATCTCTAGCACGCCTTGCGGGGTCACTAAAGTGCCGCTAGCAAACATTTGCTCAATGCGCCCGTAGCCCAAGGACTGCTGACCACTAGAGCGCGCGGCAATCCAGCC
>Ga0114910_1001714_pt1 | contig 10191 bp, 9 predicted proteins | sample MalvireepMed_908_FD_83500 | JGI IMG/M metagenome (GOLD analysis project Ga0114910, IMG submission 83500) | Marine viral communities from the Global Malaspina Expedition - Malaspina viral metaG DeepMed_908 | ecosystem: Environmental > Aquatic > Marine > Oceanic | place: Mediterranean Sea...
GGCTGATGGGGCGCGACCGGGTGGGGCGCGATGTCTTCCTGCGTGGCAATCCCGAAGGCCTGCGGACCGATCGCACGATCAGCTGGCAAGTCGGCTATTACGATCTGGTGCGCGCCTATGGCCAGGTGAAGGCGCGCAATGCGCCCGCGCTGCACACCGTGCGCGACCGGCAGGTGATGACGCTGGAGAGCGCGCTCGACCGCGTCTCGTCCATGCTCGGCGTGACGCTCGACTGGATGGAGCTGGTCGATTTCCTGCCGCCCACCGCCGATGCCCGGCTGCGCAAGTCCGCCATGGCGAGCAGCTTCGTCGCCGCGCTCGAGCTCGCGCGCACGGGCCGCGCGGAACTGGCGCAGGACGATATTTTCGGCCCGCTCAGGCTGCGCCGGGTGCGCGCGGCCGCATGAGCGGGGCCGAAGCGCTCGACCGGGCGGTGGAGGCGGCGCTGTTCGCCGCCGAGGAACCGCTCACCGTCGATCAGCTCGCCACCCATCTCGGCGATGCCGACAAGGGAGAGCTGCGCGCCGCGCTCGCCCGCCTGGCGGATTTCTATGCCCCGCGCGGCATTCATCTGGTGGAGCGGGGCAGGCGCTGGCATTTTCAGACCGCGCCCGATTGCGCGCATCTCTTGCGCAGGGAGCGCGAATCCCTGCGCAAGCTCAGCCGCGCGGCGACCGAGGTGCTGGCGATCATCGCCTATCACGAGCCTGTGAGCCGTGCGGAAATCGAATCGATCCGCGGCGTGCAGACGTCGGGCGGTACGCTCGACGTGCTGATGGAGGCGGGCTGGGTGAAGCCTGCGGGGCGCCGCGAGGTGCCGGGCCGCCCGCTGATCTATGCCACCACGCCCGAGTTCCTGCGCCATTTCGGGCTCGAATCGCGGCGCGACCTGCCGGGAATCGACGAATTGCGCGCCACCGGCATGCTCGACCCGGTGGAAGAGGCCTTCGAGGCCGAGATGGCCGAGACCGAGGGGGAGAGCGACGCGCCCGACGCGGACTAGTGCGTCGGACCATCGCTCTTCGCTGGAAGTCGCGCTCCGCAATCCCTATAGGAAGGGCCGGATCACACAGAGGCACTTATGTTCGGTCAAATCGGTATCTGGCAAATTCTCATCGTCGCGCTCGTCGTGCTCGTGCTTTTCGGGCGCGGGCGCATTTCGGAAATGATGGGCGATTTCGGCAAGGGAATTAACAGCTTCAAGAAGGGCCTGAACGAAGAAGAGGGCAAGAAGGCGGACGAGCCTGCGGCCCGCATCGAGGGGCCGGCCCACGAAGCCAAGCCTGCGGGCGAGACCGTGAGCGAGAACGCGCCCGCACCGACGCCCGCCCCGGCTCCGGCCCAGACGAGCGATCCCACCTCCTGATCTGAAAGGGGCTCGCCAAGCCCATGTTCGATATCGGAGCCGCCGAATTCCTGGTGATCGCGATCGTCGCGATCCTCGCTATCGGTCCCAAGGACATGCCGCTCGCCATGCGCACCGCCGGTCGCTGGATCGGGCAGATGCGGCGCGTCTCCAGTCATTTCCGCGCCGGGCTCGACGCGATGGTGCGCGAGGCCGAGATCGAGGAAATGGAGAAGAAATGGAAGGAGCGTAACGCGCAGATCATGCGCGATCATCCGGGCGAGATGACGCCGCTGCCCCCCGCTCCGCCCGAAGGCGAGCCCTTGCAGGATCACGATCCCGCGCAGGACGATCCCGCACCCGCAACCCCATCGACCCCCGCACCTGCCTCCGCATCGGCCGAAGCGCGCATGAATGCGCCCCGCGCAAGCACCGCCGACGAGGCCGAGAGCGAGGCGAACGAACCGCTCTTGCCGCTGCACGACGAGCATGCGGCGAAGGACCGCAAGGCCTGAAGATGGGGATCTTGCGCGATATCGACGAGACCCAGGCTCCGCTGATGGAGCATCTGGTCGAACTGCGCGGGCGGTTGCTCCGCTCCGTTCTCGTCCTGGCGATCGCCTTTGGCGTATGCTTCTATTTCGCGGACGATATTCTGGCATTCCTCGCCCGCCCGCTGGCCGAAGCCTTCCCGCCGGGGCAGGGACGGCTGGTCTATACCAAGCTGTACGAGGTCTTCTTCGTCGAGATGAAGGTGGCGCTGTTCGCGGCCTTCTGCGTCAGCTTCCCGGTGATTGCGAACCAGCTGTGGGCGTTCGTCGCGCCTGGCCTCTATGCGCGCGAGAAGAAGGCTTTCCTGCCGTTTCTCATTGCCACGCCGCTGCTGTTCACCGCCGGGGCGTGCCTTGCCTATTTCGTGGTCATGCCGACTGCGTTCCGCTTTTTCCTCGGCTTTCAGGGCGAGGCGGGCGGATTGCCGATCGAGGCTCTGCCCAGCGCGGGGGATTACCTGAGCCTGGTGATGCAATTCATCCTCGCCTTCGGGATCAGCTTCCTGCTGCCCGTGCTGCTGCTGCTGCTGGAGCGTGCGGGGATCGTTTCGCGCAAATCGCTTGCCAAGATGCGCCGCTACGTCCTTGTCGGCGTGGTCGGGGTTGCGGCGGTGGTCACGCCGCCCGATCCGGGCTCGCAACTGATCCTCGCGGCTCCGCTCTACCTGCTCTTCGAAGGCTCGCTGCTGCTGATGCTGATCCTTGAGCGGCGCGAGCGTGACAGCGCCGGCGGTGCGAAGGGCGCGGCAGAGCAGGGCGAGGACCGCGAGGCCCCCGAAAGCAGCTAGGCGGTCCGGGCGACGCAAGCGGGGTTTTCCACGCAATCCGCGCGGGCCGATCGAACCTTCGTCAGCGGCGATCGAATCGCACTGCGTCTGTCCGGCACATGCCCCATTCGCGATTCGCCTGAAACGAATCGTAGGCCCGTCGCCCGAATCGTCATCCGCTATGCGCGGACGCAGGTGCAGCAGGCACAAAAAAAGGGCCCCCGGAAGGAGGCCCTTTCTTCTAACTGGCAAGTCGCTTGGACTTAGGGGCTCACGCCTTCTTCGTCGTCGCCGCCGATCACGTCGGTCGCGATGAGAATGCCGGTGAGCATGAGGCCGACGGCGGCGACGCCGAGGAGCACGCCGTTAGAGCCTTCGAGGTTATCTTCACTCTGAATGGGAGCCGCGGCGCGGTCGAAGCTTACTTCAGCGACGGCCGGAGCGGCGACCAGCGAAAGTGCGGCGGCGGCAGCAGCCATGGTGCGAATCTTCATAACGTACGTCTCCTTGCGGGATATTCTCGATTTAAGCCCTGAACGGTCGTGGCTGGTAATGGTTTCATTTGCGGGCGAATGCAACCCAAAATCTGGTAAATTTCAACGACAGAGCGGGCTGTTGCCGTTGAGCAACTCTATCCGCGCCAGCAACGAATTGCGTCGACCGGACAGCCTAACTATAGCAAAAAATGCCGATTGTGCAACGCACAAATCCAAATCGACTGCAGATCGTTCGCGCGCCGGTTAAGATGCGAATGGGAAAAACCGGGTTACCGGCACTGGAATCGGAACATCGGACGCAACCGGATCAACGTTCGTCGCGCCGGTAGACCTGGATACCGCCCACCCACGTTTCGAGGACCTGCGTGTCGCGGATCGCTTCGGGCGCGATGCGCGAGATATCCCGGTCGATCACGAGGAAGTCCGCGCGCTCTCCCTTCACAAGGCGGCCGAATCGCCCCTCGGCGAAGCCTGCAAAGGCGGCGTCGCTGGTGAAACCACGCCACGCGCCCATGCGCGAAAGGCGCTCTTCCGGCATCCAGCCGCCCGGCGGCATCCCGTTGCCATCGACGCGCGTCATCGCGACCGCCATGCCGACGAAGGGGTTGGCCGATTCGACCGGCGCGTCCGAGCCCAGCGCAAGCCGCGCGCCCGCCTCGGCAAGCGCGTCCCACGCATAGGTGCCTGCGAGACGGTCCGGCCCCAGCCTTGCTTGGGCCATCAGCCGGTCGGACGTCTGGTGGACCGGCTGGACCGAGGCGATGATCCCATGCTCGCCGAATCGCTCGATATCCTCGGGCGAGACGATCTGCGCGTGTTCGATCCGCCAGCGGCGGTCGCCGCGATAGCTTTCCGACAGTTCCTCGATCGCCGAAAGCGCTTCGGCATTCGCAGCATCGCCGATCGCGTGCACCGCGACCTGATAGTTTTCCATCGCGGCGCGGCTCATCAGGTTGCGCAGCTGCGCCTCGCTCAGCAGGGGCAGGCCGCTATTGCCCGGATCGTCGGCATAGGGCGCCTTGAGCCACGCCCCGCGCGAGCCCAGCGCCCCGTCGAGATAGAGCTTCACGCCGTTCAGGCGGAGGCGATCCTCGTACAGCCACGGGGTCGGCCCCGTTCCGCCGATCACCTCCATCGCGTCGATCCCCGCGGCATAGGCCATGATCCGCATGCGCAGCTGGCCGGTATCGCCCGCGCGGCGATAGGTCTGCCAGTCGGCCAGCGTGGTGCCCATGTCGGCGGCAGCGGTAATGCCTTGCGAGAGCAGGATTTTCTGCGCCTCCTGCAGCGCGAGGTCGCGATCGAGCGCGCGCGGTTCGGGCACGACCTTGTCGATCAGGCTGCTCGCCGCGTCCACAAAGACGCCGCTCGGCGCGCCGTCGGGCCCGCGTTCGATCCGGCCGCCGGCGGGGCTCTCGGTCTCGGCGGTGACGCCGGCCGCCTTGAGCGCGAGGCTGTTGGCCCAGGTCGCGTGCCCGTCCACCCGTTCGAGCGCGACGGGCCGGTCGCCCACCGCCCGATCCAGCTCTTCGGCGGTGGGAAAGCGACCGAGCCCCCACTTTTCCTGGTTCCAGCCGCGCCCCAGGATCCACGGACGCCCCGGATTGTCGCGCGCGAACTGCGCGATCAGCGCCAGCGCTTCGTCGAGCGAGGCGGTCTCCGACAGGTCGAGCGTGAGCGCGCCGAAGCCGATCCCCATGACGTGCAGATGCGCATCGATCATGCCGGGCACGACGATCCGGCCATTCATGTCGGCAAGGAAATCGGGGCGCTCGGGCCGCTTGTCGCGCTTGTCGAGGACTTCGATGATCGTGCCGTCGTCTTCCAGCCACAGGCCCGTAAACCGGTCGAGATCGCCGTCCTCGTCGATCCGCAGGCCAGCGACATTGTCGATCAGGACATCGGCATGGGCGGGGCCATGCGCGCCCGCAAGGAAAGCGGCGCACAGCAGGGCGGCCTTGAATGCGTGAAGCTTCATCAAATGGGTTCGATTTCTTTCAGCGAGTGTTTCGCATGTCGGCGTACCGCCAATGCGTGTGCCTGCCAATGGTCGCCACGCCCCGCCGCGATGCACAAGTTTTGCACCTTTCAGCGACGCTTCATTGCGGGGCGGCGCAAGCGGCGATAGGTCTGCCGGCCATGACAGACCCGGCCAAAGACCCGCTTTCCCTGCTGACCATCGATCATGTGCGCGCCGCGCACGACCGGATTCGCGATGCGGTGGTGCGCACACCGACGCTCCATTCGAAGACGCTGTCGCAGATTACCGGGGCCGAAGTCTGGCTCAAGTTCGAGAACCTGCAATTCACCGCCGCCTATAAGGAGCGCGGCGCGCTCAACGCGCTGTTGCTGCTGAGCGAAGAGCGGCGCGCGCGCGGCGTGATCGCGGCCTCGGCGGGCAATCACAGCCAGGGCCTGTCGTACCACGGCACCCGGTTGGGCGTGCCGGTGACGATCGTCATGCCGAGCACGACGCCCGCGGTGAAAGTGATGCAGACCGAGGCGGTCGGCGGCAATGTCGTCCTCCATGGCGAGACGTTCGACGATGCCTACGCCCATGCGCGCGCGCTGGAAAAGGACGGCGGGCTGACCTTCGTCCATCCGTTCGACGATCCCGATGTGGCGGCAGGGGCGGGCACGGTCGCGCTCGAGATGCTCGAAGACCAGCCGGACCTCGATGGTATGGTCGTGCCGATCGGCGGCGGCGGCCTCATCAGCGGAATGTCCACCGTCGCCCGCGCGCTGAAGCCGGACATGCGCGTGGTCGGAGTGGAGGCGGAGCTGTTCCCCTCGATGCATTCGGCACTCACCGGCAACGACCTCCCCCTGGGCGGCGACACGCTGGCGGAGGGGATCGCGGTGAAGGAGCCGGGCACCTTCACCCGCGCGATCATCAAGGAACGGGTCGACGAGATCCTGCTGGTGGGCGAGCCCGATCTGGAACGCTCGGTCGCGCTGCTGTTGCAGATCGAGAAGACGGTGGTGGAAGGCGCGGGCGCCGCGGGCCTCGCCGCGGTGCTTTCCAACAAGGAGAAGTTCGCGGGCAGGAAGATCGGTCTGCCGCTGTGCGGCGGCAACATCGATTCGCGCCTGCTCGCGACCGTGCTGCTGCGCGATCTCGCGCGCGAGGGGCGGCTGGCGCGGCTGCGGATCGCGCTGAAGGATCAGCCGGGATCGCTCCACAAGCTGGCCAGCCTGTTCGAACAGCACGGGGTCAACATCATCGAGGTCTATCACCAGCGCGTCTTCACCAAGCTGCCCGCAAAGGGCCTGATTACCGACATCGAATGCGAGGCGCGCAACCGCAGCCAGGTCGACGCGCTGGTCGCCGATATGAAGAACGCCGGATACAAGGTGCATACGATCGAGCTGGAATGAGCGGCCGGTATCGGGATTTGCCGGGATCGGGACCTGCGGTGGCACAGTTGTGCAAAATAAGCTCAGGTTAACCCTACTTCGTGGTTAAGACCCTTTTGTGATAGCAACGGGTCGGGCATAGCCTGGGCCACCAGCCGACCCGACGATTCATCCGTTCGACAGGAGCGTAAGGCAGAGCCGTGACAGCACCCGTTCGCTTTCCGCGCTTCTTCGTCACCAGTCCCGCGCCGTGCCCCTATCTGGCCGGCCGGACGGAACGAAAGGTCTTTACCGAGCTGAAAGGCCCGCATGCGGACCATTTGAACGAAGCGCTGGGCCGCATCGGTTTCCGCCGCAGCCAGACGGTCGCCTACCGGCCGAGCTGCGTCGACTGCCAGGCCTGCGTATCGGTTCGCGTGGTCACTGCGGAATTCGCGCCTTCCAAGGCGCAGAAGCGCATCCTCAAGCGCAACAGCGACCTTGTGGTGAACGAATGCCGCCCGTGGGCGACGCCCGAACAGTTCGAGCTGCTGCGCAGCTATCTCGCCAAGCGCCATCCCGAAGGGGGGATGACGCGCATGGACGAGGTGGACTATGCCGACATGGTGGAGCATACGCCGGTAACGAGCTATGTCGTTGAATACAGGGAACCAACCGATGATGGGTCGGTTGGGCGCCTGGTGGGGGCGTGTCTCACCGACCGTCAGGGCGACGGGCTGTCGATGATCTACAGCTTCTACGACCCGGATATTGAGGTGCGTTCCGGCCTTGGGAACTACATCATTCTCGATCATATCCAGCGCGCGGCGCAGGAAGGCCTCCCCTACGTCTATCTCGGATATTGGGTCGAAGGCTCTGCGCGCATGCAGTACAAGATCCGCTATCGGCCGCTCGAACGGCTTGGCCCGCGCGGATGGCGTCGCCTCGGAACCGAAGAGCAGGATGCTCTCATCCGTGCCGCCGTGCGCGGGGAAGAATCGGCACCTGCTGCCGGTTCGGGCGACAAGGCTCTCGCCGTCAGCCGGTAAGATCGCCAGCAGGGTTTGCCTTTCCGCACTTGCGGTGGTTCTCGCGAGCCAGCCCGGTCTTGCGCTGGCGCAGGATCGCAACGCGAATCCCGAACTCGAAGCGCTGATACCGGACGAAGCGCTCGACGATCCCGAAAGCTGGGCCGCCGATGGCGTGCCGCCCGAAGAACCCACGCCCATCGACGGGCCCGACCCCTTCGCGGGCGAGACCATCGAACTGGGGCCCGAAAGCCCGCTGGCCGAACTGCCCGGGCTGACGATCGACTGGCCCGATCCGCTCGAACTGGCACCGGTCGAGCAGATCGAGGACGATGGGTCCGCGCAATTCGCCGATGCCAACCCGCTCGAATCGGGCCCGCTGCTGATCGACCCGGTCGTCATCGACCTGACCGAGCAGCTGGCGCTCGCCTTCCCGTCGGAGAAGGGGGCGTTCCCGCAGCAGGATGCCTTCGTCGAGCAATTCGCGATGCTCTCCTCGATCGAAGCCTATGGCGATACACAGGCGAATGTCGGCCAGCTGGGCGCGCGCGCGCGCGAGGATCAGGAAATCCTCAACCGCCTGCTGCGCGCCTACGGCTATTACGATGGCGAGGTTATCCGCGAGGTCGGGCCGAACCTGATCGACGGGTCGGACGAGCGGCCGCAGGTGCGCTTCAACATCCTGCCGGGGGAGCGTTTCCGCTTCGGCCGGATCGATCTGGGCGAGCTGGAGCAGGCCCCCGACTCGCAAGAGCTGCGCCGCGCGTTCGAGCTGTATCCGGGCGATCCGGTCGACAGTTTCGACATCGTGCGCGAACGCGGCGACCTCGACACCGCGCTGGGCAATACCGGCTTCCCCTTCGCCGAGATCGACGGGCCGGAACTGCTGATCGACTATGCGCGCACCGAGGGTGATCTGACGATGCCGGTGCGCCCCAACGGGCAGTACGTGTTCGGCAACGTCGTGTCGGACAAGCCCGGCTTCCTTTCCAGCGAACACCTCGCCTCGATCGCCCGGTTCGATCCCGGCGACCTCTATCAGCGCAATCTCGAGCTGGACCTGCGCCGGGCGATCATCGCGACCGGGCTGGTCTCCTCGGTCACGATCACGCCGGTCGAAAGCGAGGCTCCGGCCAGTGGCGAGCCGGGTGTGGTCGACATGAAGGTCGGCCTCACCGAAGCGCGGCTGCGCACGATCGCAGGTGCGATCGGCTATGGCACCGAAGAAGGCTTCCGGCTCGAAGCGAGCTGGGAACACCGCAACCTCTTCCCGCCAGAAGGCGCGCTGCGGGTCCGCGGCGTCGTGGGCACGCAGGAACAGCTGGCGGGCGTCACCTTCCGCAAGAGCAATTTCGGCGGGCGCGACCGCATCCTGACGCTCGACGCCTTTGCCAGCTCGCTCGACAACCGCGCCTTCGCTGCGGACACGGCGGGCTTCATCGCGAGCTACGAACAGCTTTCGACGCTGCTGTTCCAGAAGCCCTTCAGCTGGTCGATCGGGGTCGAGCTGATCGCATCGGACGAGCGGCTGGCCTTCGATATCGACAATAGCGACCGCACCGATCCCAATCCGCCCGCGCGCCAGGCCTATTTCGTCGCCGCCCTGCCGGGATATGCGCAGATCGACACCAGCGACAATCTGCTCAACCCGACAAAGGGCTTCCGCGTCGGTGCGCGGGTTTCCCCCGAAGTGTCGTCCACCAAGGGCGTGCAGAGCTTTTACCTGCGCAACGAAGTGGACGCGTCCTATTACCGCCAGATCGGCGAGAATGGCCCGATCCTGGCCGGGCGCGTCGGGCTCGGCTCGATCAACGGCGCCTCGCTCGACAATATCGCCCCCTCGCGGCGCTTCTTTGCGGGTGGCGGCGGATCGGTGCGTGGCTACGGCTACCGCGAGATCGGCCCGCGCGATGAATCGGGCGATCCGATCGGCGGGCGCTCGCTGATCGAACTCTCCGCAGAAGCGCGCATCCCGACGCCGCTGTTCGATGGTGCGGTGCAGGTCGTGCCCTTCGTCGATGCAGGCTCGGTCGGGACCGAGGAGTATCCCGACTTCGACGATATCCGCATCGGTGCGGGCGTGGGCGTGCGCTATCTGACCGGCTTCGGGCCGCTGCGCCTCGACGTTGCGTTCCCGGTCACGCCGCGCCCGGGCGACAGCTTCGTCGCCGTGTACGTCTCGCTGGGTCAGGCCTTCTGATGTCCGAGGCCGAGGCATCCGTGGACCAGCCCGAAGGCGAAGCGCGCCGCAAGAGCGCGGGCGGCCGGATCGCGAAATGGGGGATCGGCATCGTCGCGGCGCTGGCGGTGCTGGTGGCGGGCTTCCTCTTCGGGCTCAACACCCCGGTCGGCAAGCGCTGGATCGTCGACCAGATCGAGAATATCGAGCCCGCGTCGGGCCTGCGCATCTCGATCGGGCGGATCGAGGGCAATATCTTCGACGATGCGGTGATCCACGATCTCACGCTCGCCGATCCGCAGGGCGTATTCTTCACCCTGCCGCGCGCGGAGATCGATTGGCGACCTTTCGCCTTTGCGAACAACACGCTCGATATCCGGTCACTGGAGGCACAGCGCGGGGAGTTGCGGCGGCTGCCCGAACTGAACCCGGGCGACCCCGATTCACCGACCCTGCCGGGCTTCGACATCCGGATCGATCGCCTGAAC
>Ga0114910_1001717_pt1 | contig 10182 bp, 8 predicted proteins | sample MalvireepMed_908_FD_83500 | JGI IMG/M metagenome (GOLD analysis project Ga0114910, IMG submission 83500) | Marine viral communities from the Global Malaspina Expedition - Malaspina viral metaG DeepMed_908 | ecosystem: Environmental > Aquatic > Marine > Oceanic | place: Mediterranean Sea...
AATCAGCGGAATAGCGGTCGAGCCAAAGGCCAATCCCACCCCGAATAATAGCCCAACGCCGATAGCAGCGATAATCGGACTATCTACACTGGCGGTCATGGCGGCAAGAAGTGGCAGCTGAATAATACAAGCAATGGCGTGAGAGATAGCCGATAAGGATAAAACGTGTCCGGCCTTAAGTAATGCCTGTCTTGGGGTGTGAATATCTTGTGAGAGACGACCGCCATACCAGTAACCTAAGGCAATGGCGATCAGCACCATCGCGAGGATAACGCCAGTAATAGAGATGGACGCGCCGATATAAGTGGCGGAGATACGAATGGCATATATCTCAATCCCTAAACCGGCAAAACCCTCAAGCAGGGCGATCGCGAGACAAACACCTAACACCTTTTTTTGCATAAAATGAGTCATCATTATAATTTTAGATGAGGTGATTTTACACTATTGGGGTGTAGGCGTGTTTGGGAAGTGGTTATTTGGTTTGGTAGGATGCGCTTGGTTAATTAAGGTAATATTCGACAAGGCGAGCCATTAGGGATATCGCATTCAATGCGGGCGTTTGAAGGCGGTTTAACAACTGCTATTATTTTTTGTTATGTTACTATTGTTCAACCATTGGTATCAGTAGTAGATATGCTAGAATTAAAGGTCGACTCTGTTGGTAGTGTATTGATATCTGCATTATTGCGTATAAGAAGTATTACATTTGCATAAATTTTTGTTTCGGATAGAAAAGCTATACATCATACTTTGCTTGAGTAACTACAATAAGAAAATACCGCTAAAATTGAGATGATAGCAATCACTATACTCTATAGTTATTTGAAGATATAAAAAAGCCAAACTTATTGTTTGGCTTTTTTTTAATATTAATATGTAAAAAATGTAAGTTAAAATTAATTAAACACCAGTTTGTGCTTTAGTACAATCTGTACCAGATGTTGCAGCTGACCAATCTATTGCATTATCATTAACTGTAGGTGTCCAAGTAACAACACAAGAGCCAACCTCTGCAGTACCAGTAACCACTACAGCTGCAGTACTCTCTGTCAAAGTTACAGTACCATTTGTCGGATTAGGTAAAGATGGATATCCAGTAGCTGCTGTTAATTCTGCTAATGTATCGCATGAACCTAGAGCACCTTGTTTATCTTGAGCACATTCAGCAATAGCTAACTTCAAAGGGGCAATTGAAGTATTATTTTCAGCCCATTTAGCGCGAGTAACATAATTCTGATACTGAGGAATAGCAATCGCTGCTAGGATACCGATAATAGCAATAACGATCATTAGTTCGATTAAGGTAAAACCTTTTTGAGCAGTGTTCATAAGAACTCCTTAGGGTAGTATAGAGACAGTCGATTATAGACGACCTATCTTTAATTTACAGATTAAAATTAGCTATTACGCCTTACAGTATTAACTGCATATTACATGCCAAATCTCAAAACTCACTGACTTTATTAAATATAATAGGTTTTACCCTATTTTTTACCGTTTATAACAGTATTTCGACCATCTGTTAGTGTAGCGTTAACATAATGTTACTGTCAACCTGCTAATTATTGTCAGCTCAGTCACTTAATATAACAAAGCGTAACTTTGATTGACATTTTTTGTCAGTAAACATCGTGAACTGACATTTTTAGTCTATCTAGACCATTCCTGCTCAGTACCACAAACGCTATTTCGGCATTTTACACCCCAAGGATTGAGAGTCATCGTCCCATCAGTAGCCATTCTAGTACCTGCTATTGGTGTCGCGGTCAATGTCCAGTTTCCACCACCTAAGTTATTACCATTAACTGGCGCTACAGTCACAGTATATAGCGCTGTACCCTCATTAGGATAGGTCGTACCTGCTCCGTTGACCGTATTACTGAATACCTCACTCAATGGGATACGATCATAGCGCCTATAGTTTATCTTATTGGCCTCGATACGGCTGGCTATCTGCTGCATCTCACTCATCATGTCCGCGCGATTAGTACGCTCGATGTAACCTTGATAGCTGGGATAGGCAATAGCGGCCAATACTCCTATGATAGCGACTACTATCATCAGCTCAATAAGCGTAAAGCCTCTTTGTGTCGGTTTTACCATGTGTTAGCTCCTGCTCCGCAGTTAGCAGCCGTTATCACTATCGCCGTGTTATTACCACAGCGTAGACCGCGACTATTAAATAAGAAGCTATCTGCTCCTGTTATATTGACTGGGGTGGCAAGCATGACCCAATTATTGGCGAGCTGACCCGCTCCTTGTAAAGTACTAAAAGCACCACCGTTTATCGTCCCTAATCGAATAGTGTAGCGTGGATTGGCTGCTGGTAGATTGATCATCCCTGCATTGTTTATAGTATCAGTTCTAGGCTCAAACCCTCTATAAGTGAGCGCTTTGGCACGCCATTGTTCAAGCTCCACACTCAGCGCCAACATTTTTCGCTGAGCGTCAGACTCAGCGTTACGCACTTGATACGCGCGGTAGCTAGGTATAGCGATAGAAGCCAGAATTGCAATGATGACAACTATAATCATCAACTCTATCAGCGTAAAACCTGATTGACTATCTGCTTTAAGCGTTAGTAAAGTTTTAAGCTTACGCGTATGAGTCATGGTTAGCCCTTAGTATTCCATCCACTGTAACGGATTTAAGCGCTTATCAGTGTTGACTCCGCTATTGGCATCGCAATCTGGTCCAGTACAAGTATTTAAAGCGAAATCATTACCATCGTCATCTACATAGTTCGTATCGCAGTTACCGTCTGGGCAGATGACCTTAGGTATACACTCAGCCCCTTCACATCTATTTTTGATTAAAGTAAAGATGGGTGTATTGTTATATTGCCCTACTATGCTATCGACGATACCTAAGCCAGAGGTTATATTGACTCGCGGCGTCAGCTCACCACACGCACCGTAAGGCAGACAGGTTCTCTCTCGCTGAGTAGCACCGATAATACCTGCACTACATTCTTTGATATCTTGACCTTTGTCAGGATTGTATGAGGACGATATCAATATGCCATCTAGCGCATCTGGCTCATTAAACATTTTTAGCTTGTAGACACCATTGGTCTTAGAGTCTACTGGTGCATCTGTCGGTGTGTCAGCAGCCCAATGCGTAAGAGGCATATACCAGCCTTGTATATCGTTGTTTTTCATACGCGTCTCAATGCCAGAGTTACCCAAGTCGGCACTCGTAAAAGTTAACTTCTGTAACTTGCCATTGCGATCATTTCCATTGACTTTAATTAAGGGGGTGCGCAGACTCATAGCTGGAGCCGTAGTAGTCTCATAATGAAATAGATCACTACGAGAGATATCCTTATCTATAATACTGTATAAGGCATTAGGCGTTTTTCTGCTCGCATTGACGGGATTACTACGATCACCTGTACCTACGGTGACCATGACTTGTACCCCAGTGTAGTTACGCTCTATATTGCTAGCTACATCGTTATAGGCATATTCACCATTATAGAAGGTTACTAGTGGACGCTCATAAATACGCGGCGGTGCATCAGTACCGCTCGCTTGATCACTGACGTCTAGCACTCTTACGACACGATCAACCTTGAAATTACTGGTATCCGCTGTGTTATTGATATCTGCACGCCATACCTGACCGCCCAAATCAGCAAAATAGATATGATCGGTAAGACCATCATAGTTGCGGTCCATAGCGCGTACTTGTGTCACAACACTATGCTTAAGCTCTGATGATTTTGAGTACTGTAGACCTGATGAACGCGAAGTACTATTAGCACTTGAGCCGTTATTACTTGTCCACCAGAGTAGCTTACCGTTATTATCACTGATATTGATTTTGTCTTTTTTGTTAGTCGCAGACTGCACAGAGCCCATTTGTACCATATACACTGAGTTGCCTTGTGCATCAGCTTTGTTACTACAGCGTGTATTATTAGGATAAGAGGTATTTAACTTAAATTTGGCATCCTCATAGCAGGTATCGTAGCCGCCTGGTAAAAAGCTAACCATGACTCGTTTACCACCACTCATCACATAACCTAGCGCAGGCTTACCCCATGTCTGACCCATTTTTGCAAATGCTTTTTGTTCTGCGGTTGCAGTAGCATTAGTCACGCCGTTCACAGTACCAGCGATATCTATTGCATTATTCTGTAATTTATTAGCATAGTTTGAGCCTATGCTATACACCATCTTTGGCGCTGTTACATCAGTAACATCTAACGCATAGTAAGTCGAACCGCCCATACGTAGACCACCCAACGCCAAGCTTTGGTCTGCTTCATACGTATTGGTTGTAACATTATTAGATGTAGTAGAGTTTGAGTTATAAGATACATAAGTCAACCAAGGCGCATCGACACCATAAGGATAGCTACCATCCTTGGCTGAGCCTTGACCGGCTAAAGCATCAGGCTGTAGCTCTAATATCTGTTTTGGCACAAATGTAAAGGTCTCTTTTCCTGTATTGTCATCTACCATGTGCAGTGCACCATCCATAGAGCCATAGATGATATAGTCTTTACGCGTACTGGGGTTGAATCTACCTGAGGTATCGACTTCTATACTCTTAGTAATAAGCTGAGGTATAGAATGCAAAACCCCGCCCACGTTCTTAAGTGCAGGATCCTTTGTCGACGTTAATCTCGTTGTATCTGCTATAACTGCATCGCTAGGCTCACTAAAGCCCATAAATTTGAGTAAGGCTACTTTTTGCGGATTGGTATAGCCTGTCAGACTAGTAAAATTGACAGGCTTATCTGACACAACTTTTAGGTTAGTTAAGTTGTTACCGTTATCGACAAATAAATTACGAGTACCAACAGCCGTACCCGCGTTTTCGAATATCTTTTGATATGTACCGCCCACCTGTGGCAATCCCATATCTGGCCTTAGAGTATCAGGGCGACTAGTATCAGTTATGGTGTTCCATAAGTCATGAGTATTTTCAGCAAAGTTACCTTCATTATCTTCAAATACAAAATTACCATCAGCGCCTACTAGTGTCGCATTACTGACTTTATACTTTTTGAGATTACCATTCCAAAGATTGTTTGATCCTGGAATAGGTTCTAGTATTGGTAAATAAGCACGTTGACGCGATCTGAGTCCACCTAAGCTATCAAGTGGAATGGACATCGTACCGCTCGATATAGGATCAATCTCAGAGGTGCTAACATCTTCAATAAACTTTCGAACGCTTTTAGCAATATCTTCTGAGTCTTGAGTATAATAGAACCCGCCTTCTCCAAAGCCTTCGCCTTTTTCGCCAAGTTTACACAGGTTCTGTGCATCTACACTAGTAACATTTGGATGATCACACTGATAAACTTGAATGGTTTCAGATACACCATTTGATCTAGTAATAGTTCGAGGTACTTTGCCTTGCGCTGCTAACTGCTTGTATACACTACCGAAGCCTACTGTTGCTGTAGCAATAGGAACGCCTTTAGCATTGCTATCACTAAATAATGCTTTTGAATATTCTCCAATACATTCCCATCCAGACGTACTTCCAGTGTCGCTTAGTGTAGAGTTACAAGTGCTTCCTATATCTGCGCCTCCTACCAGACTTTGATTCATCAAATCTTTAGTACTGCTATAGGAGTTATTTGGCTCTCCATCCGTCAAAAAGTAAACGCCGTAACCATCACACTGCGTTGAATCATCAACGACAGGAGACTGATAGTTAGTTTTTCTTGGTGATTGTTTGGTATTATCTGCTGAAAGGGAAAAACCACTCCACTTATCATCCGTCCAATCTTTTGTTTCTTTTTTATAATAATACCGTCTGCCGTTACGATCGTAATACTCGTCATAGTTTCCTATCAGACTGAGATTGACTTGCCAACTCCTAACTTCATCTTGACGTTTTCTATATCCTCTGTTGTTACAGCTATAAACCTTGGCTCCGTCTATCGTCTCCAACTCTGAGCTAACGTTTGTACATTGATATAAATCGTATTCATCATCATCACGAGTCAATACACCAACTTCGGTATAACGTGTCTCATTTACTGAGCGTACAGTAGAATTACCTAGCATATAAGCACCAGCCTCAGCATAGGCGTTGGCAATTGGTGTATTGGTTGTTGGCTCTAAGCCTTTAATCTTATCTAGAATTTTTTTACGATTCGCTAAGGTAAGATCTAGTATTGGTGCTTCAATTTTGCCACCGCCCTCATTACTAGAGCGGTAGAAGAAACTACCCATGCCAATTTTATACTTGGATAAGTCAACTTGCTCGCCAAAAGCGCTTTCACTTTTTGGATTCGCAAATAATGGCATTAAAGCCATTTTTAGGCGAGACATACGGTCATAGTATTTTCGTCCATTTACACTACAATAAGTTCTAGTATAACTCTTACTTTCTGAAGTTATATTACCATTATCGTCATATATGCGTTCAGGAATACTCTCAAGAGAAACAGGGTTGCTTAAAGAGTAGCCATCATAATTACAATAGTAGAGTCCATTACTAGCTTTAGTTACGTTTAGTCCTAAATTACTATAATCCTCACTAATGCTTCTAGGATCCATACTTCCTGAGTTATCTAGCATCATCATGATAGAAGCATTACCGTAGGTCGCGCCTTGATATATCTCAAGATCCGAGCCGTTAGACATACTGCTAGTCATACAGCCAAACACTACTGTTGACAGTACTTTTAGATGCCATCCTTTTGTGACAACGGATACATCGTGATCTTCTCTATTTTTTAGGACTTTCATGCTATCTACTCCTATTACTTCTATATACATACGGCTATGTTAGAAAAGTCACATCCGCTCTGATGTCCGTAACGTTTGATATTCTCTTACTCTCTAGCGAGTATTTTTAAGTAGTGCTAGAGATACAATTGGGTCCGACAGACTGGTTGGAATAGGTTTGTACTTGTGTCTGAAAAGGTATATCTAATGCTTCAAGGCACGTATCTACTGTATCGGTTCCTATACGAGGCTGTTTGAGACATCCTGAGAGTGTGTTAGTCCCTGTGCTACTAGCATTACCTAATGGGGCTTTTGATAACGCTGGTACGACTGAGGTTGCGTACCCGATCACTTGAGTGCACTCAATAGTACCTTTACCACTAGCATTCGGCTTTTCGAGATCATTAGATGATGTGCCTTCTACTTCTTGTATCCAAGCAAGTTGCGTGTCTGGATCGATAGGCCTCACAAAAGTCATTTGCGTCATTAGACGACCCTCGCTTACGTAGCTATCGCTATTGTTTGGATCGCAGTAACCATTGCTAGACTCAAGGCCACCTGTTTGATTTCGCTTGCTGATTTCAAGAACACTGAATAATTTGTCACCACGTGGTCTCACACAAAAGCTAACTTCTGAGCCTTCCATACCTGCCTGAGACATATATTCGTTAAGGGTGTCAGTACTACTCACTTGACTACTCAAAATACGATCTTCTTTTTCTACCTTCATAAAAGCTGCATCGTTAGATTGAAACAGCAATTTACCAACTTGATCTGCTGTAGCGACTTTTAGATCAGTCGTACTTTGTCTGACTGCGATAACTCCTAGACTTATGATTAACACTAGCACTAATAAGACGACAATGAGTACCGCACCAGACTGTGTGTGCAACCCTGTAGATGGTGCTCTTTCTCTCATATTTGGTTGCTTCATCACAATCCTCCTCTTGCGTTTCGTAACAGTACCGTGCCTTCATAAACATTTCTTAAAAACTTTTGATCGTCTGCAGTCACCGTATTCAAAGCTACGTTTGATTTATCCAATACTGTGAAGCGCAAGTCACTATTATCTTGCTCAGTAATTGTAGGAGCGTTTGAGCGAGCAAGTATACCGATCTGTAATTTGACTATACGGTTTGCACCTATCGCTGTAGCCAAATTCGACGTATCAGGGATTGATATATATGCGCTATTAGCTCTATCAGGGAAAGTAGCAAAATCTCTACTATCTGCTAGTCCTAACTTGACTCTAAAATAATCAACGTTAGGTATGATAATTGTACCTGAACCAGCTAAATTATTATTTTTGTTGCCATCTACAGGATGTTCATAACTAGCGATCTCTATACCTGTTGCACTACTAGCTAAAGCCTCATTGTAGTCATATATTGCGGAGGCACAGGCTAATGCAGGAACATTTGGAGTGGTAGTTGTATCTAAACGTACAAAATAACGTTCAATTACATAAAAATTATCGGGTATAGGATCTCCCTCGCAATCAAATAATCCAGCTTGGCCTACTTGATACTGAATTGTAAGTTGATCGCTATTGGCTGTGCCAGCAATGTTACTAACGCTATTAGATGACGCATTACGACTTAGTAAGTTGACTGGAACAGCGCTACCATTTAGTACTAAACCAGATAAGTTGTTTTCTAGCCAACTGCCACTGCTACCATTCGGTGCAGTTAGCACCACACCACCTTGAGGGGTTTGGTGGTTTAAAAAATACTTATCATTAGTAGCTGTTGAACGTGCACCAAAATTAGCGCGTCTAAGATGACGCTTTACTTGAGATAAACCAAATATGGCATTATCTTGAATCTGCGAGCTTGCCTGTTGACGACGACTATTGACTGAGCTTGTATAAAAAATTTGTAAAGCAGCTGCTGAAATCAAAAGTCCTAATATTAAGGCAATCATTAACTCTATTAAAGTAAACCCTTGCATGGATTTAGCATAAATAACACTATCAGCTTCGTATGTCTTTTTCGACCTATGATTCGGGAGCATCATAACGCTATATCTCCATCATCAAGCATGTGGATCTAGGATGATATCTTCCACCTGCCTCAGTCACAACGTTATTAGCACTCACTCGATTAGTAAGGCAATCAACCTGAGCGTTTGTCCCTATAGTTGGAGTCGTGCGTCCCCATGCTGATATCAAACAATAAGAAAACATAATATTATTTACAGCATTCGTGCCAGATCCACCCGTATTAGGACAAGGATGCATTTGTATTTCAAAGTCATAGTTTGCCAAATCGGTTTTGACATAGAAGCTTTCAGCTCTAGCTAGCTCATCTGGAGTACAAAATGATGCCGTTGTTACGGCTTGACCGTCTAATCCGCATTTTTTGCTAGGCACACTGTTGGTTGCTAAGTTTATTTGGTTTTCATAAATTGATATAGCGTCAGGGTTTGCATGAATTTTTTCAGCAATATTTCGCATCACTACCAAAGACTGGGTACGCTCAAAGGATTCGTTTGTTGCCTTTATAGCTTGTCCTTGCAAAGCACTGTATCCTAATACAGCTACTGTCAGGAGCAATAGAGCAACCATCACCTCAACTAACCCTATCCCAGTCTGTGTGTTTTTGATGCTCATTAGCAACTCCCATTAGTTATCGTGCTAATATTTGCAATTTTGGTAACTCGTACCTCTCTTCTAGTTTCTGCAGTAGAAGCACTATCGCAAACACCATAAGTCACTTCTACTCCATTAGAGATAACTTTATTTGGCTGAAATATGACATCTGAACCTACAGGTACTACATTCATCGTCACCTGACTACGATCATTGAGAGTAAAAGTTGACACAGTATTATTACTAGCGTCTCTCAAGGTCATAGTATTATCAGTATTGTCATAGACGACTCTTATGTTAGTACGAAGAATAATACTTTCAGCCTTTGCTTCTTTAAGAGCACTTTCAATAGATGAAGTCGTAGTATTAACGCGTTGATTAGCTAATTGAGTATTAAAACTAGGCGCAGCAATACTGACAATGATAGCAAGCACCGCAATCGTCACCATCAGCTCAATTAGGGTAAACCCTGCCGAATGATTATTGTTATAAGACGAATTAGATAAAGCAGTGGTCACATCCAAATCCTAAAACCTTATAGTTAGCGCTAAGTTGACTAGTAATAATTCGCGAAATGCTATTGTTTTTATTCTGTTATAAAAACAGTCATATCTTATCAAGATGCAATATTTGTTCCGTTTATCTAAGCTATTAGCCACTGACAATACGGCCTGAATACCTTTACACATTTAAGTAATACAAAAACAATCGAGGTTTATTATATACAAAAATAACACTAAAAACGTCAAGACTCTAGTCATCTTTGCTATAGCGGTGGATATACAGTCTGTAAGAATTATTGGTTTTGACTACCGTGTGCTAGAGCGTACGCTGAAATATGGTACTTATTAGTCTTAACATCAGCAGTCTGGCTGGCGCTATCAGTAGCGT
>Ga0114910_1001718_pt1 | contig 10178 bp, 6 predicted proteins | sample MalvireepMed_908_FD_83500 | JGI IMG/M metagenome (GOLD analysis project Ga0114910, IMG submission 83500) | Marine viral communities from the Global Malaspina Expedition - Malaspina viral metaG DeepMed_908 | ecosystem: Environmental > Aquatic > Marine > Oceanic | place: Mediterranean Sea...
CCTGTTCATGCTGCCCGCCATCCGCCGGCTGGCGGGCGCGCGCGATTGCCTGCCGCGCGGGGTGCCGATGGCGCTGGGCGCTCCTCTGCCCGCAGGCGGCAAGCGGCGCGAGTTCCTGCGCGCTTCGTGGAGCGGCGATGCGGTCATCGCGGCCGATGTGCAGGACAGTTCGGCCCTGCTTCCGCTCGCCCATGCGCAAGTATTGATCGACTGGCCTGCCGGAGCCGATGCCGCCGAAACGGGCGCATTTGTTCCATGCTACCTGTTGGAAAGTGGCGGATATGCTTGACTTGCAAAAATGGGTTGCCTAATTGTTCCGCATTCGTTCGCATTTCGCGCGAACAGGTAATGCGGAGAACTGCCCGATGTTGACGGTGAAGCAGCATGAACTGCTCCGGTTCATTCATGAACGGCTCGAAGAAACCGGCATCTCGCCGTCTTTCGAAGAGATGAAGGATGCGCTCGACCTCAAGAGCAAGTCCGGCGTGCATCGTCTGATTTCGGCGCTGGAGGAACGCGGGTTCATCCGCCGCCTGCCCAACCGGGCGCGCGCTCTGGAAGTGCTCAAGATGCCCGACAGCGCGGTCGCCGGTTCGATGCCCAAGCCTGCCAACGATCTGGGCGCGCAGACCACACGGGTCCCCGCGCAAATGCCCGAAGCGGCGAACGACGTGATCGACATTCCGCTCCACGGACGGATTGCGGCGGGTGCCCCGATCGAAGCGTTCGAGGATCACCAGAGCCTGCCGGTGCCCGCCGCGCTGCTCGGCCCCGGTGAGCATTTCGCGCTGGAGGTTTCGGGCGACTCGATGATCGAAGCCGGCATTTTCGATGGCGACTATGCCCTGATCCGCCGCGCCGACACCGCCCGCGACGGCGATATCGTGGTCGCGCTGGTCGAGAACGAAGAGGCGACGCTCAAATATCTGTGGCGCGAGGGCGGGCAGGTCCGGCTCGATCCGGCCAATGCGAGCTACGAGCCGCAGGTGTACGACAGCCGCGCGGTTCAGGTGCAGGGCAAGCTGGCGGGGCTTCTGCGCCGCTATCACTGAACGCCCGTTAGCGGGCGCGGTCGGACCGAGCGGGAGGGGGATCCTCCGGTTCGCGGGCGACCCCGCCCTCCCCGTGCCACCAGCCATGCGCGCCCTGCCCCTGCGCGACGGTCTGGACGTCGCGGTCGGCGAGGCGGATCGCGAGGCCGCCGGTGCGTGAGAGCATGCGCCGGTCCGCCTTGAGCCAGCGCGGACGGCAGCTGCGCGGCAGCCAGCGGTCGGCGACCACGATATCGACCCGCGCGCAGGCTGCGGCAAGGTCTCGCTCGGTCACGTAGTCGCGCCCGCGGGCGAGCAGGAGGTGATAGGTCTCTCCGTCGCGCGCAATGCTGGCGACGCAGAATTCCGGGCTGCACCGCGCTCCGGGCCACTGGGCGAGCGGCACCGGCTCGCCATCGAGCGCGCCCAGTTCGGCGAGCGTATCGCTCGCATAGGAAGACCGGCTTTCGCGCAAGGTCAGGAGTTCGCCCCCCTCGATAATCCCCACATCGCGCCCGTCGCGCGAGACGAGGATGTCGGGCCGCGGGGTGGCGATAGTCAGGATGGTCGCGACGGCAACGGGCACCAGCCCTGCGAACCGCGCGCGCCCGCTCCACAGCGCCAGCCACAGCCCGCCGCCCACGAACAGCAGGAAGGCAAAGCTGCCCATGTGCGGCGCCAGCTTCACCGCGCCCGGCTGGCTCGCCGTGAAATGCGCGATCCCCAGCAGCAGGTCGAGCGACTTGCCGACCAGCCACCAGACCGGCGCGCCCAGCCCCACGAGGTCCGCCACCAGCGCGAGCGCGATGAGCGGCATGGAGACGAAGGTCACAAGCGGGATGCCCACCATATTGGCGAGCGCGCCGTAAAACCCGGCGCGATGGAAGTGGAACAGGACGATCGGCATCAGCGCGATCTCGATCACCAGCCCCGTCACCAGCAGCATCGCCCCGCCGCGCAGGGGCCGCATGAACCACGTCTCCTCTCGCGGCGCGAGGAAGGCGCGCACGGGCCCGCTGTTGTGCAGGGCGACGATCGCGAGAACCGCGGCGAAGCTCATCTGGAAGCTCGGCCCGGCGACGCTTTCGGGCCACAACAGCAGCACGAAGCCCGCCGCAACCGCCAGCAACCTGAAGGTCAGCGGCTCCCGCCCCAGCGCAAGCGCGATCAGCACGAGCACGGCGGCCGCGCAGCTGCGCACGGTCGGCACTTCAGCGCCGGTCAGCAAGGTGTATCCGACGCCCGCCAGCGCACCGATCGCCGCCGCGACCACCGGCAGCCGCACGCGCAGCGCGAGCCATGGCCACAAGGCGAGCAGCTTCAGGGCGAGGAAATACGCCGCCGCGATCACCGCGCTCACGTGCAGCCCGCTGATCGAGAGCAGGTGCGTCAGCCCCGCATCGCGCATCGCATCCTCGTCGGCCTGCGCGATCGCGCCGCGATCCCCGCTCGCAAAGGCCGCCGCGATGCTCCCCGCCGATCCGCCAAGCTGCGAGCGGACATGGGCCGACAGGTCTCGCTGGACCTGCGCGATCCCGCCCCAGCCCGGCGGCGGCGGCGCGAGCACCTCGACCTCGCCCACCGCAGTCCCCGTCGCCGCGAGGCCCTGGAACCATGCGGTTCGCGCGAAGTCGTATCCGCCGGGCACCAGCGGGGCGGCGGGCGGCATCAGCCGTGCGGTCAGCCGGACCACCGCGCCGCGCTGCATGCGGGGCTGCGCCTGCGCGATCGGCACGTTGATCCGCAGCTTGATCGCCTCTCCGCTCGTCGCGTCGCGGGTTGCGACGATCAGCCGCACGCGCTCCCTGGCTGGTTGCTCTTCGCGCTCGAGAACGGCGACGTCCATCGTGCGCATCTGCGGATATTCGATGGAGGGCGCGCCGACCGTGGCCGAGCGGGCCCAGATCAGTCCGATACCGAACGCCACTGCCAGCCCCACCGCCAGCAGCGCCAGAGCGAGGTCGGGAACGCGCTCCGCTTTCATGAGCACGAAGCCCGCGCCCGCAAAACACAGCGCCAGCAGCACCGCGCCCACCCATGCCGCAGGCGTCGGCAAAGCGAGCCACAGCGCGATCCCCGCGATCACTGCAACCACCAGCCACGGGCCCCGCTCCAGACCGGTTCGAGAAAGGCCGGCATCGACCCGTCGCACCGCGTGCCTCACCGGGCTGGACACATCGCGAACCACCTGCCAAAGCCGCCGCTGCGCTGCACCATGACCTGCGCCTGCCGAACGGTCGGATCGACCGCCTCGGCCGGGCGTTACGTCATCGGACGGTCCGGGATACATGGGCTGCGCAGCCATGCGATCAAATGGAAAGGAAGCGCGCTTAGATGGCAAGCGAAACCGGCACGATCATTACCCGCTTCGCTCCATCACCGACCGGCTATCTGCATCTGGGCGGCGCGCGCACGGCCCTGTTCAACTGGCTCTATGCCCGCCATTACGGCGGCAAGGTGCTGCTGCGGATCGAGGATACCGATCAGAAGCGCTCCACCCAGGACGCGATCGACAAGATCATCGACAGTCTCGACTGGCTCGGCCTCGATTTCGATGGGGACACGGTGTTCCAGTCCAAGCGGGCCGAGCGGCACGCCGAAGTCGCGAACATCCTGCTGGCCAATGGCCATGCCTATCGCTGCTACGCGACGTCCGAAGAGCTGGAGGCGATGCGCGCCGAGCAGCGCGCCAACAAGCAGCCGATGCGCTACGACGGGCGCTGGCGCGACCGTGAGCCCGGTCCGGAGCAGGACGGCGCGCCCTTCACCGTGCGGCTGAAGGTGCCCAAGGATGGCGAGACCGCGATCGAGGATGCCGTTCAGGGCCGCGTGACGGTCAAGAACGAAGAGATCGACGATTACATCCTGCTGCGCGCCGACGGCACGCCGACCTACATGCTGGCGGTGGTGGTGGACGACCACGACATGGGCGTGACCCATGTGATCCGGGGCGACGATCACCTGAACAACGCCTTCCGCCAGCTGCCGATCTACCGCGCGATGAACGCCATCGAGGGCGGCTGGCCCGACCCCGTCTACGCCCATGTGCCGCTGATCCACGGCAGCGACGGGGCCAAGCTTTCCAAGCGCCACGGAGCGGTGGGCGTGGAAGCCTATCGCGACAAACTGGGCATTCTGCCCGAGGCGCTGTTCAATTACCTTCTGCGGCTCGGCTGGGGCCACGGCGACCGCGAGGACATCACGCAGTCCGAAGCGATCGAGCTGTTCGATCTGGACGGCGTGGGCCGCAGCCCGGCGCGCTTCGACATCAAGAAGCTGCAGAACCTCAACGGCCACTACATCCGCGAGGCGGACGATGGCCGGCTGGCAGAACTGGTCGCGCAAGAAGTGTCGGGCAGCGTCGCGGGCGAGATCGACCGCGATCTGCTCGCGCGCGCCATGCCCGTCCTCAAGATCCGGGCGAAGGACACCCACGAACTTGCCGACAACGCGCGCTTTCTGTTCGTCACCCGTCCGCTGGACCTGACGGACAAGGCGGCCGCGTTGCTCGACGAGGATGCTCGCGCCCGGCTGGGCGAGGTACACGATGCCCTGGCCGAGCAAAACGACTGGACAATCGAGGCACTGGAAGCCACTACCAAATCGCTGGCCGAGCGGCTTGAACTTGGCCTCGGGAAACTGGCCCAGCCCCTTCGGGCCGCCCTCACCGGGTCCACGACAAGCCCCGGAATTTTCGATGTTCTCGCCCTTCTCGGCAAAGAGGAGTCGCTTGCGCGAATTGCAGCGCAGGCCGTTTCGGCGAACCCTAAACAGGATTGAAGGAGAACCCCCATGGCAGACACCACAGCAAAGCTGGATATCGGCGGCAACACGCAGGAATTCCCGGTTCTCGAGGGGACCTGCGGGCCCGAGGTCATGGATATCCGCAAGTTCTACGGGACGACCGGCAAGTTCACTTATGATCCCGGCTTCAAGTCGACCGCCAGCTGCGAAAGCGCGCTGACCTTCATCGACGGCGAAGAGGGCGTGCTGCTCCACCGCGGTTATCCGATCGGCCAGCTGGCCGAACAGTCGAGCTTCATGGAAGTCGCCTACCTGCTGCTCAACAGCGAGCTGCCGTCGCAGGACGAGCTGGACGACTTCACCTACACGATCACGCGGCACACGATGCTGCACGATCAGCTGCGCCAGTTCTATCAGGGCTTTCGCCGCGACGCGCACCCGATGGCGATCATGTGCGGCGTGGTCGGCGCGCTCTCCGCGTTCTACCACGACAGCACGGACATCGCCGATCCCGAGCATCGTAAGATCAGCTCGCACCGCCTGATCGCCAAGATGCCGACCATCGCGGCCTGGGCGTACAAGTATTCGATCGGCCAGCCTTTCATGCAGCCGGACAATTCGCTCAGCTACACGGGCAATTTCCTGCGCATGACCTTCGGCGTTCCGGCAGAGGAATACGAGGTCGTTCCCGAAGTCGAAAAGGCGATGGACCGGATCTTCATCCTGCACGCCGACCACGAACAGAATGCCTCGACCAGCACCGTGCGGCTCGCCGGTTCGTCGGGCGCGAACCCCTTCGCGTGCACCGCTGCGGGCATCGCCTGCCTGTGGGGCCCGGCGCATGGCGGCGCCAACGAAGCCGCGCTCAACATGCTGCGCGAGATCGGCCGTCCGGAAAACATCCCGCACTATATCGAGCGTGCGAAGGACAAGGACGATCCGTTCCGCCTGATGGGCTTCGGCCACCGCGTCTACAAGAACTACGACCCGCGTGCGACCGTGATGCAGGAAACCGTGCGCGAGGTGTTCACCGCGCTCAAGGTCGACGATCCTGTGTTCGAAACCGCTCTGCGGCTTGAGGAAATGGCGCTCAACGATCCGTATTTCATCGAGAAGAAGCTGTTCCCCAACGTCGATTTCTACTCGGGCATCATCCTGTCGGCGATCGGCTTCCCGACCACGATGTTCACCGCGCTGTTCGCACTCGCCCGCACCGTCGGCTGGGTCGCACAGTGGAACGAGATGATTTCCGATCCCGCGCAGGTCATCGGGCGTCCGCGCCAGCTCTACACCGGCCCGACGCAGCGCGATTACGTGCCGGTCGACAAGCGCTAGAACGAGCGCGGGCGCGACCGCTCTGGTCTGGTTGGCCGGTTTCTCGAGAGAAGCCGGTTGGCCGCGCCAGCTCTACACCGGCCCGACGCAGCGCGATTACGTGCCCGTCGACAAGCGCTGATCTGGAGCGAATTTATAAAGGAGGGCCGCGGCGAAAGCTGCGGCCCTTTTTGCGTCAGCTGCCGGCGGGAACCGTCAGGGTAAAGGTCGCGCCCTCGCCGGGAGTGCTGTCGATCGTAAGATCGCCGCCCATCGCCTGTGCGAGGCGCTTGGAAATATAGAGGCCCAACCCCGAGCCTCCGCCGTCGCTGCGACCGAGGCGTTCGAACTTGTCGAACACGATCCGCTGGGCCTGCGCGTCGAGACCGGGCCCCTCGTCGCTCACCGAAACCCTTGCCTTGCCCCCGTCCTGACCGAGCGAGACCGTGATGGTCGATCCCTCGGGCGAATAGCGGATGGCGTTGCCGACCAGGTTGAGCAGCACCTGAAGCGCGCGCCGAAATTCGGCGATGGCGGGCTGGCTTGCATCGGGCGGGGGCGCGGCGATCGTGATCCGTTTTTCCTGCGCGCGTACCGCCAGAATACCGGCGGCACGCTGAGCGACGTCGGCGAGGTCGATGTGGTCGGGTGCGGCGCGGAAACCGTCCGACTCGACAACTTCCAGATCGGTCAGATCGTCGACCAGCGAGAGCAGATGCTGCCCCGCATTGACGATATCGCGCGCATAATCGCTGTATTCGTCGCCCAGAGGCCCGGCGAGGCGCGATCGGATCGTCTCCGCATTGGCGACGATGCGGGCGATCGGCTGGCGCAGGATCGGCGTCAGGTCGCGGCCGATCGAGGCTCCGTCGTCGATCCGCCGGTCGCGCCGCTTCTCCCGCCGGACCCAGGCGCGATTGGCGATCAAATACAGCTCGAACCCTTGCGAACCGGGGTTGGGAGCGCCCAGCGGAATAAGCCGCGCCGTCCAGTTGCGCGGACTGCCGTCGATCGTGACGCGCGCCTGGTCGAGCAGACGCCAGTGGAGCGGCTGCGCATGGCTGTTGCCGTCGATACTGACGAAATCGGTCCATACCTGGCCCAGATTCTCGCTCATCCGCTTGAGCAGCGGCTGGAGATCTTCCGCTTCGGTGTGGACGGTCAGCACCTTCTGTTCGGGGTCGAGCCGCGCATGCAACTCCGCCAGCGCATCGTCGATCGCATCGCGCCGCGCGGCGGCATCGTCGTCGCGCTCGACCGGCGGCGGGCTCGCCTGCCAGGTCACGACCCCGATCGAACAGCCCGCGCTGGAATCGTCGCCCCCCTCGTCCGCCGGGACGATTTCCATCCACGCCTTGATCCGGTCCGTCCCGTCATAGGCATGGATCGTGCGCCCGAGCCGCAGGTTCGTGCGGCGGGCCTTGCGCACCTGCTCGCGCAGTTCGGGGATCGCAATGGTCCCGGGAATCTCGCCCCCGCAGCGGCGCTGGAGGGTGGAAAGCGGTTCGTCGGCGGCGACCAGGCGATCTTTCGCATCGGTCCGCGCACGCGCAATATAGGTTTGTCCGTCGTGTTCCATGGAGCTCTTATTCGGCTTGCCCATAGGGCGAGGATTCCAGCAATGCGCGGGCATCCGCCGTGCTCACATGGGCAATGCTGGCGGGCATTGTCGCATCGGGGTGCAGGCAGCGAAGCTGCGCGCGCGCTTCGGCGGCGCTCAGCCCGGCGGCGCGAAGCGAGAGCGCAAAGCGCACCAGCTGGCGATCATTGGTCGAAACGACCGCGATGTCGCGATCCTGCCCCGCGCGGTGCGAGAGCGCGGTAAGGAACAGCGCCGCACCCGCATGGGTCAGCGACAGGGCGGCATCCGCGCGCGAACCCAGTCTGGCGACCGTGCGGTCGAGCAGAGAGAGGCGCGCTTCGTTTTCGGCGCGCATCTGGCGGATGCGCCCTTCGATCGTGGCGGCCAGATCCTCGCTCACATCCTCGCGCTGACGCCGCCAGGTCGAGATGAAGTTCGCGAACTGGTCTTCGGGCAGTTCGGCCAGCGGCATTTCCATCCGCTTCTGCTGCTCGATAAAGCGCGCCTGCGCCGCGAGCGTCCCCATCGCGGCGTCGGCCAGCTCGGCATCGTCGGAAGCGATCAGCGACTGCAGCAGCGGCGAGAGCACCGGATCGATCCCGTTGCGCCCGCGCAAACGGTCCGCCAGCTGCCATTCGATGGCCAGCGCATGGCAATGGCCCAGATAGGCCGCGTGGCGGGCCAGCTCCTCGGCCAGTGCATCCGCCCGTGCCTCGGCATAGGCGAAAACATCGTTCGCGCCGATCTCCTCCCCCTCGATCCGCAGCAGGCGGAAAGATGCGCTGCGAAGCATGCCGCGCACCCGCGCCACGATCGAGTCGCTGAACAGCGAACGATCCTGCGTGTTGAGGAAATGGGTGAGCACCGGCGTGAGTGTGGACAGCGCCATGTCTCCACGCGCCAGTTCGGCGCGCAGGCCAGCATCCACCGCCTGATCGGTGTGGATCGTACCCGGCATGGATTCCGGAACGCTGGTCATCTGTCCGTCCGTCACCGCCCTTGCTTAGCCCGCGATCGTTAAGGGCGCATTATCCCTGCCCGATTGCCGTGGTGCTTTAGCACAGGCGCAGGCGCCTTGCATCGCCGCACGCAGGCCGGGCGGGCCAGTTTTCACTATATTGCGATTTAGGGTGAAACGCGGGCGATCCAATATGCGGACCGTGCGAAATTCCCGCTCAGCGGGTGGCGATCTCGTCGAATTCGGCGAGGAAGCCTTCGAGCCCGCGCAGCGCCACCGGATCGCCGGGGGCAGCCTCGATCGCGTTCTGCGCGAGGGCCAGTAGTTCCTCGGCATGGAAGCTTGCGGCCAGTCCCTTGATGCGTTGCGCCGCAATCAGCCAGTTGCCATCGCAGCGTGCGCGGCGCAGAAGGTCGATCTGCTGGGCAAGGCTTTCACGAAATGCGCCGCGCAGCTCGCCAAGCAGTGCGGAATCATCTCCCGCAGCGGCGGCGAGCGTGGCGGTAAAGGCAGCATTTTCGAGAGCCATGATGCCGTAAGTAGAAGCCGAAGGGTTAAGGCGGGGTTTATCCGTATGCGAAAGATGATAGGTCGCCGGGCATGAGCGGGGGTTCATCGATCAGAGCCGTGGACGAGGACGGCCCGGCCGCCCACGGCGAGGAGACGCCGCGCGTCGAGCAATCGGACGCGTCCTCGCCAGAAGCGGATTTCCCGGCAGACGAAGACGGCGACGACGCGGAGCGCATGCCGTTCTTCGCCAGCCCCGTCGCGACCTTAATTGCCGCCCTCGCCCTGATCGGCTGGACCGTTTTGTTCACGATGGCGCGCGGGCCCGCCAGTTTCGCCGCGCTCGATCCGGCCGGCTGGAGCGCGGCAATCGTCGAATGGTCGGTCCCCGCCCTGCTCATTGCGTTCGTATGGTTCGCGGCGAGCCAGCGGCTCGGGCGGCAGAGCGCGCGCTTTCGGCACACGGCAAAAGCCGCGGCGAGCGATATTGCCGAACTCGAAACGCGCCTCACGGTCGTCAATCGCGAGCTGAGCCTTGCGCGGGAATTCCTCACCCGCCAGTCCCGCGAACTGGAATCGCACGGCCGCGTTGCGGCATCGCGCCTGTCGGAAAATGCCGACCGCATCGAAGCGCTGGTGTCCGAAAATGGCGAGGAAGTGGAACGGATCGCGCGCATTTCCGAAACCGCGCTCGCCAACATGGCGCGGCTGCGCGACGACCTCCCCGTAATCGCCAACGCATCGCGCGATGCCGCCAATGCGGTGGGCTCGGCCGGTGAACGGGCGCAGAGCGCGCTCGACGGGCTCGGCGAAGGCCTCGTCAAACTCAACGAATATGGCGAGGCGAGCGAGCGCCATGTCGCACATTTCCGCACGCATGTAGACCGCACGCTGACCACGCTCGGCGATCGGGTCTCCGAACTGGAAGCCATGGCCGACGCTCGTTTCACCGCGCTACGCGAACGCAGCGAGAGCTTCCGCGCCGACCTCGACGGGCGCGAAGTGGAAGCGCTCGCCGCCGCGCAGGCGCGGATCGACAAGC
>Ga0114910_1001719_pt1 | contig 10177 bp, 16 predicted proteins | sample MalvireepMed_908_FD_83500 | JGI IMG/M metagenome (GOLD analysis project Ga0114910, IMG submission 83500) | Marine viral communities from the Global Malaspina Expedition - Malaspina viral metaG DeepMed_908 | ecosystem: Environmental > Aquatic > Marine > Oceanic | place: Mediterranean Sea...
CTGCACCCAAGGTCCAGGCGCGAGGCGTGGTATAGCTTCTGGCAAGAAATCAGCGGTGGACTGTTGGAAACTTGGAGGTGGTACTAGCGGCGCCATACTCGGGGTAGGTAGGGCTGAGGCCCGCGGGTCTACCCCATAACCGAGTTCTTCAGCGGGCGGCGCCATACTCGGGGGAGTAATAAGCGGGGCTTCTGCTCTCTTGGACGCTTGTTCTGTGCCTGCCTGACGGTAGAAAACTTCGAGTGCTTTGAGTTCTCTATTTAGCTCCTCGGCGCTGACCCCGAACTCGTCGGCGTACCTTTGCACCGCGTTGCTATGCGGGGCTAGCGGGCTAATGCCTAAGATAGCCTCGGGGAACGCTCGTACTAGGGCTTCGGCTGCCTTTCTCACCCTGTTCTTGAGCGTAAACTGCTCTCTGCTTATGGACTTCAGTGCGTCGGTCTCTGCGCCTGCGCGGGCGCCTTCCTCAGCAAGGGCAAAGGCTTGGCCTGGGGACACCCCCCCCCTCTGTGCCTGCGTGACGGTAGACATCTTCGGCGGCGGCCCGACGGGAGCGGGGGAGGCGTTCATTGGCCCAGTATTCCCCGGCGGCCTGAGATAGTTACGCACGAAGTCGGGCGTGGTACCGGACAGGAGGTCCTGCGATATAGAGTTAAAGGCGTTGAGGAGATCGCGTTCTTCGGAGGTAGTTGCCACTTCGTTTTATCCTCTCGGGCCTGCGAGCCCGATTCTTCGGAGGCGTTCCTCGTCCGACTGCGCTCCCGGCCTGGGCTGTCCTGGCGGGACGACGGGTCCTGCCTGCGGGGTAGGCGCGGGCGGCGGGACCCCGGCCATTGCTGGGGGAGCGACCCCTGGCGGCGGCATGGGTGGTGGGCCGGGTAGCCCGGCTGGTGCTCCGCCGGGTTCCGGGGAGGGAGGTCCGGGTGGAGCACCCGGCCCACCACTTTGCAGAGTATCTGATAATTGTCGCGCTTTGGCAAATAGCATTGTTACCAGTTCGCCGAAGTACATCTGTGCAAGGTCTTCCCTGCCCTGTTTCATGGCGGCCTGGTACAGGGACCATATCCCTGCTTCGGGCAGGGTGCGTTCGGCTATTTGTTCCTTGACGGCGTCCTCGACCTGGTCTGCGTCTTGGATACCGAGGATATTGTCGCGTATCCACAGGTCTGGCAGGAGTGGTGTGGGGCCTTCGCGAGCGATCTGTGCCATGCCATAGCGGGACATATCGTCTGACGGCAGTTGGGTAACGATCTTTATCTCTGGGTCTCCGCCGTTGCGTATTTTGGCGGGGGTGATCTCCTCGGAGAAGTACATCCTGTTATTGTCTTGCCCGCTCAGTTCCACGGCCTTGAAGGCTCCTGTCTGGTACTGGTCGCAGAGCAGGTTGGATATCTGCACGTAGGCGCGTTCCATCGCCTGTATTCTCGGAACCAGGACGCTTTCGACGCCTTGCCGTAGGGTATTGATGGCAAACCCTGACAGTTGGAACGGTAGTTCGCCATAGACGGTATGTGGTATGGAGCCCCGTTGCATCTCGCCTGCCACAAGGCCCATAAATGCCCCGGACTCCTGGGCCATTTCCAGCAGGCCGAGGGGTTGTATCTCCTCGCCTTGTCCCAGGGATATCTCGGTACCTTCCTTATAGGGGTCTTCATCGAGGGTTTTGGTGCCGTCTCTGCTGTGGACTTTCAGTCCTTGCTTACGCGACCTGGCGGTAAGCTCCAGCATGACGGACATCATAAAGTTATGGTTTTCGTATATGTTCCGGGTGGCCTTGAAGACGGATTCGCCATAGTCTTCCAGGGTATCGTCTATGGAGGACCACTCCATCGACTGTATGAGTGGCGTAGACCCAACGGGGCCGAGGAAGACGGGCACATGCCCGTCAGAGCCGTGCGGGGTGCGTTTCTTGATAAAGCGTCCCGGCACTACGACTGTGTTGTACTCCTTGTCATAGTAGTCATAGACGTTAATGCCGTCCGTATCGGGCTGTGACTCGCCGAGTCGAACGCCGTATTGGGCCTCTATCTCTTCCTTGGTCTTCTTAACGCGATAGCAGGCCCATGCGAGGCCATCGGGTCCTACTCCCCAGTAGGTGTGCATAGGGTCCCAGGGCGTAACGTCGATGCAGGTCTTATCCTCCCCGTCTTTGGTGAGGATAGCTCTGCCTGCGTACCATCCTCTGATGGCGATATACCATGCGAGTTGGTTCTTAATGGGGGGTACCAGGCGTGTGGAGAGTCGTTCGTTAGCGGAGCGTAGGGCTCCTATGATGAATCGTTCCTTGTCGTTATTTATCTCACGGGTATTACGGGGGTTACCGCTGGGGGGTATTCGGATCACGAGGTCTGCGGCGGTCATCCACGCGATGACTTTATCGGCATATGTCTGCGGCTCGTTTGAGGTATAGGATTTATAGCCATCACCTGCGTCGTATGGGTCGAGTTTATATAGTTGGTGATCGGCGTCCATGCGAGCGCGCAGGGTGTGTGTGGCCTCGTAGTGGCCGTCTACCTTCTCGATGATGTCTTCGGGTTTCAGTCTTGGCATAAGTTATTCAACCCACCGTTTGACCTTAATGAACTCTTTTGAGCTAACGTATCCGTACCCGAACCGGCTGACTATGCCATAGATAGCGGCTTTGATGGCGTGGTTATTCTTATCGTCGGGGGTATCCCCGACTATATTGCCTTCTCTATCGGTCTTCCATCGATAGGCCCGTGTCTGTCCGTCGAAGGGGCTGGGTACGGCCCCGAACTCGGACAGTGCGCCTTTACACGTTGGGGAGAAGACCATTTTAGGGGCGTTAGTAATAGGGTCGGGTTTCAGGAAGCCTTTGAGTCTTTCGGTGCCTTCGTTGATGCGTATTTTCTGAGCATCTAGGTATATGCCGGTTCTATCCATCCACAGTTCTGCGGGCGCTGACATAGCCTGGTGTTGGTATCCTGCGATGTCGATGGTGCCGGAGTGGACATCTTTCCACCAGGGTTTATTAGTAACGATATCTATAATGGCGTCGGTAGTAAGGCCTTGCTCATAGACCTCATCGAACGCGCATATCTGGCCGTTTATCTCTTGTACGGCGAGCACTGCGTAGGCTCCGGCGTATCCGGGGTCCATCCAGAGGTAGACATCTTCTCCGGGCACCCATTTGGCATCCTCGTCTACGTGTATATCGGCTCTAAACTCTCCGAATACGAGTCCAGCGGGCGGGGACGGTATGCCTTCGATGCGTTCCATGAAGAAGTCATCGGAGGCCATTGCCTTCAGTCGGAGTATCTCGGGGTCTTGTGCTCCCTCGGGATACAGGTAGGTATTAGAGAAGGCGGGTAGGGAGAAGGATTTTTCGTCCTCGGAGGGCACCTGCCAGGAGGAGAAGAGTTGTGGGTACCACCCGAGGGAGCCTTCGAAGGTACCTGACAGGAAGAGCCATCCTCGTTTGGGCGCGACCCTTCCTCTGAGTCGATAGAAGGAGTCCAGGTCTAGCTGGGACGCTTCGCAGCCGAGTATACCGTCGGGCGCTCTCATAGCCAGGGTACGAGGGTCTTTTGCGGATTTCGTCTCTATCTTGGTCCCGTCCGCAAGGATAATGCGTCCTGGGTCTACTCTTTTGGTAACTTCCGCAAGTATCCCAAGGGTAGCGAAGTCTTGCACGAGGTAATCGAACTCTGCGCGTGTGCGTTCGTAGTCAGCGGCCACGAGCCAATACAGTCCTGGCTCTTCGGTTTCCAGGAACCTGGATATAAGGTATTTGGAGGCGACCATAGACTTCCCGGCCTGTTCTCCGCCCGCAACGAGTACGAATCTCTTGCGGCAATTGAGTATATCTGACTGGAGTGTGGTAGGCAGGAAGTCCAGCTTAGAGAATATATATTCTGTTACGGCCCTCTGGGACGGGCCTTCACGCTGGCTGGTGAGGGTTGTCACCGAATTTCCTCGACAGAATCTTCTGCGCTTCCTGTATGGCCTCTTCCTTTTCCGTATGCGCTATCGACTTCTCGTCCTCTCTTGCTTTCTTGTTTTCGGCCTTTTTGCTGTCTTTGACCCACTTCTTCCACTCGCCCATTATCTCCTTGGCCGCGTTATCTGCATGGTAGGCGTCCCTGCGATACTTCTCGGGCCAGTGGGCGTTGAGCAGGGTAATGAGCAGCACGGGATTATCGTTAGGTTTCTGGTCCTTGACCCTTTCTACTGCGATATCCTGCAAGAACTCTCTGAACTCTTCCTGCGCCTCCCTGTACCTTGCCTTGAATCCCTGCTGATCGGTATGTATCCACGACCTAACCGTGTTTCTCGATATATCAATGCCTTCACAAGATTTCCTGAAAGACCCTACTAACGAATATGCTGAAATAAAAGCGTCCTGACGAGCCCTAGTCTCCGCCGCACTGCTACCCGGCATCCTGTATTCTCCTGTTACTCTTCCGAGACACTCCCCGGCCCACACTCAACCTGCGAACTATCGCCCCAACACGCTGACGAGATACCCCAAACCTGGACGCGATCTCCCCGTAACTCGCCCGAGGCTCTAAAAGCGTGGCACGAGCTATGTCCTTGGACTTATGGCTCATTTGGCCTAGCCCCTGTCGCGAGATATAGACGGAATACCTACTTTTGCTATCCAATATTCGCCCAACGTACCCGAAAATCCCCCAAATGTCAATTTCTGTACCCGGTTTTTCCCTAAGTGCGCCCCGTTTTCCAACGCCCATAACCCATAATCGTATCTGAGAAAGAAAGAAAAGAAAAAAAAGGGGGGAAAAAAAGAAAAGAAAGAAAAATACTAAAATATTAAGATACTAAGATATTAAGATACTAAGAACGTATAAGACTCTTAAGACTTACGCGCCCGCGAGAGGAAGGGGTCGTCACACCCACCTCGTTGTTGGGGGCCTCTAGGACCCCCTGGGTGTAACTTCCCCCTTCAAGATATACAGAACCTACACGCTAAAAGAAGACTCCGGAAGATAATGCTAGCTACGAAATACCCGCTACGAAATCACTGCAATTTACATGTAATTACATCGGTTTACACTGTAAACGCTGTTCTGCTGGCTGTGTCCCGTATTTACTAGCCCCTACCTTTCACTGCCCCCAATCGTTTCTATTCCCTCTTCCCCAATAGGGCTGGGAAAGGCGGAAAGGAAACTGTTTTCGGGGTCTGCACGGCTTGTTACAGGGCTGTATTCTATTCCCAGGTTGTTTTCAACACGCGCTACAACATTACCAATGCCCACTCACATACGCACGCCCGCCCGAAACGCGACTATTCACTGAATTTCTGGCACGGGTACCCATATATGCTATACATAAATCCTAAGCCATCCCCCTCCCAAGAGGGGACGCGCGTTCCTATCTGCCGCGCTGAGCTCGCGCTGAGCAGCACGCCCTAGCAGCGCGCCACCCTTGCAACATTACGCGCTTACACGCTGACGCGCTTGCACGCTTGCACGCTTGCGCGCTTGCGCCGCGTCCCTTTTGCTCGGGCCTGGCGTGGAGTGTGAGCACCCACGCGCCCCCATCGCGCCTGCCACATACGCGCGTTCCTACGGCAAGCGCGTGCCAGGTGACGCGCTTGATCCAGGCCACCACGCGCTGGAGCTAGCTACGCGCACCACCCGCACCCGACCAATTTGAAATTGAATTTACGCCTGTATACAGGGACGCACGGCAAATCGGGTGCAAATATGGGGGCTGGGGGTATTGACACATGCTCCGCCATGTGGTCTAATAGCTCGTGTCGATTAACAGTCCGATGAAACTACGAAGGGACTGGGGCGGGGGAGCAAGGCGGTAGCTGCAAGTCAGCGCAAGGCCGTCAAGCAAGCCAACCAGATCGACGCCAGGGACGAAACGCTAATAGAAAGGGGGAACAGCCATGGGACAGACCGGAAGGCGTGGTAGCGGTAGCGGTAGCGGTAAACGTCGAGAGATGAGCAGGATTGACGTGCTGAGATACGCGAGTGGACGCGGCGACTCGATAGTGCGACCGCCGGTAAAAAGCCGTTTTCACCTAGACACGCACGCGAACTACGAAGCTACGAAACGCGTCAACCGGAAAGCATAGATACACGCCTAAACATAGCCGCACGGGTGCGCTTATACAGCGCATGGCGACCGGAATAAGAGTCGCGACGTAGTGCTAAACACAACGACGAGTCCGCTTGCGTGGTATGGAAACACTGCACGCAAATAGCAGATCAGGAATAAGGAATAGCTAAACATGATATCCCGAAGCGAAGCGATAACAGCGGACGTTTTCCACTATGGCGAATGCGTCCGGCGTGTAGGCCCTAGGGGCGGAGTAACAGAACGTGTTGAAAACTGGCGACGTAATGGCAAGACGCAAACGTGGAAAACTCGACCGGACGAGTACCGAATACCTGTCAAGTACGGCATGTACAACTACTCGCAGATCACGCCAAGCGACGATTTCCATACGGCACACGATTGCCCACTAAGCGAATAAGCGACGCCGTAATGCACTATCACCCTGGTGCCGTAATAATCCTGGATGGGAGCTAACCAATGACAGTATCAGAACGTCAATGCGCTTATAAATGTGGCGCGTTCGTAGAATCGCCGGACGGTTACGCATGGGGCGGTATACCGCTTGCACAAATGCGGAAAGGTATGGGGCATGGCGGGTTACTAACAGAGTGTAGCCATGAATCCGACCACTTCAAATGCACCGATAAACGGCTAGCGCTAGCGTGCTTTCATTGCTACAACACAAAAACCCTACGCGGAATAACTGTAGCCAACGGCTACGGTAGGAGCTAACACAATGGCATATATGGCGATTCAAACCAAATACCTTGGGCCGACGGACTACCGTGGTGCGCGTATCAAGGCGACCGGGATGGACACATTCCATAGCGACGAGCGCAAACGTACCGTCACCGTGCCGTACGACTACGGCGCGACGACGGAGAAACGGCACCTGGAAGCCGCCGAATTGCTGCTACCTCAGATCGTGAGCGAACCGGAACGGGTGCGTCTGGTCGCTGGCGCGTGGGAACGCGGATACATATTCGTTCCGGTTCTAAAGGCGGACAACGTCACCTACGAGTCCTTCCCCGAGCATGAGAGGAGCTAACCCATGAAGACCGCATGTGGACGCACCGATAGGCTCATCTATTTCGTCCGTGGCCGAACGGCCTATCACTACAACTGTCCGGCGTGTCAGATCGCATTGCGGATAGCGTGAGCGATCTACGTGACTATGTATAGCAGTTTCACGCAACTGGACAGGCGTGACAAGATAGTTCGGCGGGACAACAAGAGAGAGGGGTAGGCATGACAAAGCAATTAAGCAGACCGAAACGGTGGGAGGAGGCAGCGTCGAGGGCGGTGCAAGCACTGGAGGAGCTGGTGGATATACAAGCAGAGTATCAAGACTGGTACGACTCGATGCCAGATGGCCTCCAGACCTCTGCTACCGGGGAGATGCTGTCGGAAATTACATACCTGGATATCGATGGCGCCAAGGACATTGCGGACGAGGCCGAAGGCACCGGGTTGCCCCTGGGATTCGGTAGGGACTGACGCATAGCAACCACTAGCGCCACCCGCCGGGCTACGGCGGGGGAGGATGAACTAGACATAAGCGAGTATGGGGTGAGGAGCTAACCATTGAACAAACAAGAGGCCATCGGCACGGCAGGCACGCTATCAAGGCCGGGTAAGATGCCGTGCCACGCCATATCTATTCCGGCATCAGAATGCAACGTAGGCTCTAAGCTTGTGAGTGTACCTAACAGCGTATGCTTTGGGTGCTACGCCCTGAAGGGTAATTATCGTTTCAGCAACGTCAAGAGTGCGATGCAACGTAGGCTGGACGGTATCACTCACGATCATTGGGTAGACGCTATGGCGTTTCTGATAGGTGACACCGGCGACGATTACTTCAGATGGCACGATAGCGGCGACATCCAAAGCCTGCAACACCTAGATAAGATATGCGAGGTTGCAAGGCGGACACCTAGCGTCCGCCACTGGATACCCACTAGAGAATACGCATTGGTAAAGGAGTACAGACAATCGCACGAGATACCGGAAAATCTGGTAATCAGACTGTCAGCGCACATGGTAGACGGTGAACCGCCTAGTGGGTACGGCTTGCCCACATCGACGGTAGTTACTGACGGCAGTGAAACTTGCTATGCGTATAAGCGAGGTGGTAAGTGCGGACCGTGCCGGGAGTGTTGGGACCCTAACGTCAAGAATGTGGCCTATCCGAAACACTAGCGCCGGGTTTACGGCGCGAGGAGTACATCATGGACCAGCCCACCGGCGACCCCAAAACACTATTCGACGCCATAGTGACCGACGTGGAGCTACGCAAGATGGCGCGTGAGTTCGACGACGTGGACCACTCCGACGGCCAGAACATACCGGATGCGGTCCAGCTGGCCGATGCCTCCGCCATCATGGCGAAAGCACGCGAACTTCGCCGCATCCTGAGCAGCTAAACACAAGCGGACGCGCGGATCTTGCGACGCGCCGAGATGACCTTGCACCGATGGGATGAAGAAATGTGCAACGGTACTATTCAACGGCCCTGGCAAGAAAATAACGGCGATCCCTACGCTTACGTTGGTGATAGGCCAGGGCGAAGTATTGGGGGCTACACCGATGATGACGGGACATTCCAAGAGGAGTGGATGTTCGTACCAGATCGTGAACGTGGCGCACTCAAGCGCATCAAGGCCGTATGCAAGAAATACGCCGCACCGAACGGGTCACCGTTGAAATACTATCACCAGAGTGACCCTAGGGGCGCGGCGCTCTACATTGAAGCGCCGCACTACAGCATGACCGAAACCAACTATACCCGCGCCGTATGTTGCGCCGTTAGATAGCGCCAGCGTGGCGGCTGAGACCACGCGAGGGAGATACGAAAATGGAATGTCCAGAATGTATTGTCGGTGAATTGAAATGGGTATGTGCAAAGGGTATTGGGAGGATGATGTGGGAATGTACTGATGTCGGTCGAGGATGGAATACGAATTATCCCGAACGATCTGTAACCCAATATGGCTATTGTGGAATAGCACTAGACTACCCTCAAGATTTCGGCATCGCTGCGAGGCGGCGCGATCACCAAGGCCCGATAGCCGCCACAATGCGATTGGATGGGGCCCTGGGAAACCTACCACGACGCCCTCACCCATAGCCGATTAGTTTTCTTTGTGGAATAGAAACACAAGCGCCCACGCCAGGGGCCAAGCTGGCCAGGAGGGTTCAAGATGAAATTCTACAGCGGATCGAACCGGATAGACGCGGCCATCGAACGGCAACAAGGGCGCATCGACAAGTTGATCGAGAGCGGCGTTGACCTCAAAGGACAGCCCATAGAGGCCAGTCTGGCGAAGAACGATGAGACCCTTGCCCTGACTGTCAGCGAACACGCTGACTTCCAGAAGTGCCAGTCAAGGGCCAATGCTATGGGAACACTCAACACCGATGAGGCGCTGACTATCTACAACGCATTGGGCGAATGGCACAACGCGGACAACGGCGGCTGGCAGGATGGCGTGACCCTCGCAGCCAAGGTCATCGTGACCCAAGCGATGGGAGAGCTGCTGGAACGCCGCATCAAGGCGGCATAGACACACATAGCGCCAGCGCCGTGGCTAACGGCGCGAGAAGGAGAGCGACATGGCAGAGGCTATGGCAGAACTCAGGATACTGGCCGAATTTGGACTCATGACCGAGAGGGAGGCTAGTCGGATCATCGAACGGATGGAGGATGCACGATGACACACATGGCAGAGGAACGCCGTAACGAGGTGTACGCCATCGGGCTGGACGGGTGCGAGGGTAGCGAATACCTACGCAACCTGATCGATAACGCGCTAGACACCCTAGAGCCCCAGGGTGACACGTCCGACGGGCTCCGACAGTGGCTCAGGTCGGCCCCCGCAATCGGGGACACGCTGGACGCTGACTGCGGCGCATGTGAGCCCATAACACGCATAGCCTGATACAGGAGGATACAGATGGCGATCAATTACGACTACGTTAACCAACCGGACGATAGGCTGAACGGCGATGGTGTTTGGCGTGACACAAACGGGGACGACCTCCATGTCGGTGACATGGTGCGGTATGGCGTGTATCCAGATGGCATGGATATCCCCGCCATCGTTACTGAGGACGGATTTGAGGCCCA
>Ga0114910_1001721_pt1 | contig 10171 bp, 6 predicted proteins | sample MalvireepMed_908_FD_83500 | JGI IMG/M metagenome (GOLD analysis project Ga0114910, IMG submission 83500) | Marine viral communities from the Global Malaspina Expedition - Malaspina viral metaG DeepMed_908 | ecosystem: Environmental > Aquatic > Marine > Oceanic | place: Mediterranean Sea...
GCGCGAGACGCTGCGCTGGCTGCTCGCCAACGATCTGGTCGAGACCGCGATCATCTTCGCCAACCGCAAGACGACCGTGCGCGAGATCAACAAGAGCCTCCAGAGCTACGGCTTCGCCAGCGGCGAAATTCATGGCGACATGGACCAGTCGAGCCGGATCGCCGAACTCAACCGCTTCAAGTCCGGCGATATCAACATCCTCGTCGCTTCGGACGTCGCGGCCCGCGGGCTCGACATCAAGGGCGTCAGCCACGTCTTCAATTTCGACACCCCCTGGCATCCGGACGACTATGTCCACCGGATCGGCCGGACGGGGCGCGCCGGGGCCAAGGGCCGCGCATTCACCTTCGTCACCGAAGAGGATGCGGAGGCGATCGCCAATGTCGAAAAGCTGACCGAATCGAAGATCAAGCCGTTCGGCAAGGAAGATGTCCGGGTCGAACTGATCGAGGGCAAGCCTGAAGCCAAGCAGGACAAGAAGGCCAAGGGCAAGCCCCAGCGCAAGGACGATGACCGCGAAGACGATCGCAGGTCCGACGAGGTCGACGATCGTGCCTCCGGCCGCAACGACGATCGCCAGAAGCCTTCGCGTTCACGCTCGCCGCGCAAGGGCGACGACAAGCCCGATCGCGGTCGCGGCGGCGGGCGTCGCCGCGACGCCGACGACGAGGTGATCCCCGCAGGCGAATGGAACGGGCCGAAGCCCGATTTCCTCTCGGTCAGCGCGCTCTAATCGCGCTCTTTCAGGCGGCACCCTCGCGCGCGCCTTAGGGCGGTTTTAACCATTTCCCGTGCACAGCTCCCTCGATTCAAGGGAGTTGCAATGCCGCGCGAAGATACGAACCCGGAAGCGATCCGTCAGCACAGTCTGATGGCGCTGAGCATCCTCGATACAGCGCCCGAAGCCGAATTCGATGCCATCGTTCGGGCGGCGCGCCGCATTTTCGGTTGCCGTACCTCGTATATCTCGCTGATCGATACGAAGCGCCAATGGTTCAAGGCACGCGAGGGATTCGACCCTGTCGAGGTGCCGCGCGAATGTTCGATCTGCGCAACGGCGGTCGAGGAAAACCGCGAGATCGTGGTCGAGGATTTGCAGGCCCATCCGCACTACGGTTCGATGCCGGAAATCGCTGCGATGCCGGACCTGCGATTCATCGCGACGATCCCGCTCATGGGGCCGCGGCCCGAGGGCGAGGCCGTGCCGATCGGTGCGCTGTGTGTGATTGACGACAAGCCGCGTATCGCCTCGCCGCAGGAACTGACCGAGTTGCGCCAGCTTGCGCATGTTATCGAGACGCTGTTCAAGACCAGGCTCGACGCAAGGATGGCGGCCGACGCGCTTGCCGAACGCAAGGATCTTGTCGAAGACCTGCGCCGGACGCAGCGGCAGTTCGAACTGGCCGAGCAGATGACGCAGAGTGGCCACTGGCGCGTCGATCTGAAGACGGGCGAGATTTTCTGGTCGAAACACACCTGCGAAATCCACGGCGTGGAGAGCGCCGACCAGGAAGTTCTCGACCACGCGCTCGAGTATTTCCTTCCGCATGATCGCCCGCGAATTACCGCAGCTTTCGAAGCATGTTTCACCGATGGCACGCCCTACGATCTGGAACTCGATTTTCGCGATGCGAAAGGGCTGCAGAAACGGGTCCGCGCGCTTGGCGAGGTCGAACGACACGAGGGTGAAGCGATCGCGGTTATCGGCGTGTTCCAGGACATTACGGAGCGCTACAATCTGGAAACGCGCTTGCGCACGGCCGCGCATGTCGACGAGTTGACCGGGCTGCCGAATCGCGCGCGGCTCAATCAGTTTCTCGATTCCGCCATCGATTCCGCCTGCAGTGCGGGCAGGCCGCTCGCGTTGCTGCTGATCGATCTCGATCACTTCAAGGCCGTCAATGACGAGTTCGGACACGAGGCGGGCGACCGCGTGCTCATAGATGCAGCCGCGCAGCTGGTGGGTCCCCCCTTCGGCGGGCAATTCGCCGCGCGGCTTGGCGGAGACGAGTTCGTCATGGTGATCGAAAAAGAAGCGCTGCTGCAGGATCTGGACGAAACGCTCGCCCTTCTGCTCGAAAAGCTCAAGTCGGAGGTAGGCGAGGGCGAGAATCGCCTGCAGGTGAGCGCAACCATCGGCGCCGCCTGGCTGAGCAAGGACAATGGAGAGCGCAGCGCGTTGCTGCGCTGTGCCGACCACGCCCTCTACCAGGCGAAGCGCGCCGAGCGCGGAACGGCGGCGATCTGCTCCGATGCGATCGCCGGCGAGCGTCTTCGGGTGCGGCCGAACCTGCGCGCAGTCGGTTAGGCGATCAGTCCGCCAGTTTCACGAAGCTGTCGATCACGCGCTTGGTGCCGCTGGTCTCGAATTCGATCTCCAGCTTGTTGCCTTCCTGGCTCATCACCGTGCCGTAACCGAACTTGTCGTGGAAGACGCGCGCCCCCAGCGCCACGTCGGTGCGCGGCTTGGCGGCGAAGCTGGCGGCGGAGCGGCGGCTTTCCTGCACGCGGGCGGGCCTGGTCTCGTAACCGGTCGCCAGCGCGCGCTGCCAGCCGGGGCCACGCTTGTCCGAACGGTCGGGCCGGTCGCGGGTGACATGGGCGAAGGGATCGTCGCTCTCGCTCCAGTTCGCGCGCCATAGCGAAGCGCCGCCCGACATGGTCGTCTCGCTCTCGATATGGTCTTCGGGCAGTTCCTCGATGAAGCGGCTGGGGATCGAGCTGGTCCACTGCCCATAGATGCGCCGGTTCGCCGCATGCAGGATCGTGCAGGCCTTCTTGGCGCGGGTGATCGCGACATAGGCGAGGCGGCGCTCTTCCTCGAGGCTGGCGAGCCCGCCTTCGTCGAGCGAGCGCTGCGAAGGGAACACGCCTTCCTCCCACCCGACGAGGAAGAGGTGGTCGAATTCGAGGCCTTTTGCGGCATGGATGGTCATGATCGTGACCTTCGCCTCTTCGGCGTTCGCCTCGTTGTCCATCACCAGCGCGACATGTTCGAGGAAGTCGCCGAGCGTCTCGTAGTCTTCCATTGCGCGCGCCAGCTCGGACAGGTTTTCGAGCCGCCCCTTGGCCTCCACCGAACGCTCGTTTTCGAGCATCGTCTGATAGCCGCTTTCCTCCAGCACGGTGCGCAGCAACTCGGCGGGGGCAAGGCTGCCCGCCTGTTCGCGCCATTGCAGGAACTGGCGCATCAGGCCGCCGATCGTGCCGCGCGCGCGGGCAGGCAGTTCGTCGCTGTCGGCTAGATCGAGCGATGCTGCGGCCAGTGGCATGCCGGTGCGCCGCGCATGCTGGTACATCTTCTCCAGCGTCTTGGCGCCGAGCCCGCGCTTGGGCTGGTTGTAGATCCGCTCGAAAGCGAGATCGTCCGCCGGTTGCGCAATCACGCGCAGATAGGCGAGGGCGTCGCGTATCTCGGCACGCTCGTAGAAGCGGAAACCGCCGATGATGCGGTAGTTCATCCCGATCTGGATGAAGCGGTCTTCGAATTCGCGGGTCTGGTACTGCGCGCGCACGAGGATGGCTATCTCGTCGAGACCCGTGCCGCCGCGTTCGAGGCTCTCGATCTCCTCGCCCACGCGGCGGGCTTCTTCGGGCCCGTCCCACACGCCGATGATCCGCACCTTGGTGCCGCCATCGGCCTCGGTCCACAGCTCCTTGCCCAGCCGCTGGCTGTTCGCACCGATCAGGCCCGACGCCGCGCCCAGGATGTGCGGGGTGGAGCGATAGTTCTGCTCCAGCTTGATGACCTTGGCGCCGGGAAAATCCTTCTCGAACTTCAGGATGTTCGCGACTTCCGCACCGCGCCAGGAATAGATCGACTGATCGTCGTCGCCCACCACGCAGATGTTCTTGCGGGTCTGCGCGAGCAGCCGCAGCCACAGGTACTGGACCTGGTTGGTATCCTGATATTCGTCGACCAGGATATATTTGAAGCGGTTCTGATACTGCGCCAGCACATCCGAATGCCGCCGGAAGATGTTGAGCATGTGCAGCAGCAGATCGCCGAAATCGCAGGCGTTCAGCGATGCCAGGCGCTTCTGATAGGTCTCGTACAGCTGGCTCCCGCGCCCGTTGGCGTAGGATTCGTTCTCCACCGTATCGAGATCGCCGGGGTTCAGGCCGCGGTTCTTCCACCGGTCGATCAGCCCGGCAAGCTGGCGCGCGGGCCAGCGCTTCTCGTCCAGTTCTGCCTCGGAAATCAGGGTTTTCAATAGCCGCAACTGATCGTCGGGATCGATGATCGTGAAGTTGGATTGCAGGCCGACCAGCTCGGCATGCCGGCGCAGCATCTTCGCGCCGATCGCGTGGAACGTGCCAAGCCACGGCATGCCTTCCACCGAGTCGCCGATATGGCGGCCCACCCGCTCGCGCATCTCGCGCGCGGCCTTGTTGGTGAAGGTGACGCACAGGATCTCGCTGGGCCAGGCGAGCCGCATCGCCACGAGATGTGCCAGCCTTGCGGTGAGTGCGGACGTCTTGCCCGTGCCCGCCCCCGCCAGCATAAGCACCGGCCCCTCTGTGGTCAGCACCGCCTCGCGCTGCGGCATGTTCAACCGCGCCGCGTATGCGGGGATCTCCGCATCTCCGGCGGCTCGGGCAAGGGGGTAGGCATCATTCATGGCTGTGCCGAACAGGTAGGGAACGCGAGGTTGAGGGGCAAGGCGCGCCTTTGCACGCATCCACCGCATTCGGAACTTCGCGCAGAAGGTCTCGTTGGTTGGGCAAGGACGAGGAAAAAGGAATAAAGATATGAAAAAGCTGATTATCGCTTCGACTGCCGCCTGCGGCCTTGCCATCGCAGCAGTGCCCGCCATCGCTCAGATGAACGATGCGGATGCCGAATCCTACATGATGACCGATGCGCAGGAAGCCATGTACATGAACTGGTCGGCGGAAAACCGCATGACCTATCAGGCTTGGCCGATCGCAGCCCAGGAATACTACTGGACACTCAACGACAGTCAGAAGAAGATCTGGTGGGATAGCCTGAACAACGAACAGCGCGTGCGCATCGTCGAAATGGCACCGGCCCAGCGCACCGCCGCATGGCAGTCGATCAATTCGCAGCTTTCCGGCAATATGTCGGCAACCCAGACTGCTACAACGTCGTCCAATGCTCGGATCGTCTATCGCAGCAACGCGGTCGTCCAGGCGACGCCGGGTGACGAAGGCCCGCCGCCGGCGAACCTTCCGATCTGCGAGCCGATGCAACAGGATAACTGCATCAACCGCGGCGCACGCTAAGCACCGCGCCACTGATCGAAAACAAACAGGTGGCAGCATTCGGCAGGGCCGGGTGCTGCCACTGGCACGTCTGGGCGATATTTCGGCTAGGTGGTGGGCGCCAGGCGCAGCAGGTAGAGTTTCGCCTTGCCGACCTTGCGCTCTGCCTCGATTTCCAGGCCGCGAATCGCGACCTCGTCCTTCGCAGACACTTCCAGCGACACCAGCGTCGCCGGGCCGACCCAGCCGAGCCGCACCAGCCGGTCGATCGCCACCGCGCCTGCATTGGTGCCGTAAGGCGGATCGAGCATGATCAGGTCGTGCGCGACCTTCGCAGGCCCCAGCCGCAGCACCGATGCCTGGTTGACTGAGCAGCGGGCGTTTGCATCGAGCGCTGCGATATTGGCACGGATCGCCTCTATCGCGCGCTTGTCTTCCTCGACGAACAGGCACGAGGCACAGCCGCGCGACAGGGCTTCGAGCCCCAGCGCGCCCGAGCCTGCGAACAGGTCCGCCACGCTCAGCCCTTCGAAAGTACCGAGCCGGCTTGCGAGCATGTTGAACAGCGTTTCGCGCGTGCGATCCGCCGTCGGGCGGGTCGTCTCGCCCGGCGGGGCCTTGATCGACCGCCCGCGCCATTCGCCCGCGACGATCCGCATCAGCGCTTGTCCTTCTTCGCTGCAGAGCGGAAGCGGCCGATATCCTGCTTGGGAACCTCCACCGCCTGCCCACGCGGGAGATCGCCCAGCGCGATAGGGCCGAAGGAGGTGCGCATCAGGCGGTTCACCTCGAGCCCGAGATGTTCGAGCACCCGGCGCACTTCGCGGTTCTTGCCTTCGGTGATCGTCAGTTCGATCCACTGGTTGGCGCCCGTGCGCCGTTCCAGATTGGCGTCGATCGGGCCGTAGTGAACCCCGTCGATGGTAATCCCCTCGATCAGTGCTTCGAGCTGCGCCTGGCTGACCTCGCCATGCGCGCGGGCGCGATAGGTGCGCTCCACCGCGTTGGCGGGCAGTTCGAGCAATCGCTTGAACTCGCCGTCATTGGTCAGCAGCAGCAGCCCTTCGGTGTTGAAGTCGAGCCGCCCGATCGGCATCACCCGTGGTGCACCCTTGGGCAAGGCATTGCGCAGCGCGTCGTAGATCGTGGGGCGGCCCCTGGGATCGCGCTCCGCAGTCAGAAGCCCGGTCGGCTTGTGAAAGGCGAACAGGCGCGTCGGCTCTGGCTTGGCGACGGCTTTGCCGTCGACCGTCACGCCGCGCAGATGTTCGAGCAGGGTGTTGGGCGTTTCCACCGTCTTGCCGTTGATGGCGATGCGCCCGTCGGCGATCATTCGCTCCACCTCGCGGCGGCTTGCCACGCCCGCGCGCGCAAGCAGTTTGGCGATGCGGTCGCCGGTTCTTTCCGTATCGGTCATGCGGGCCCGCTTAACGGCGCGCCGACGATCCTCCAACCGAATTGCGACCTAGGTGTCGCTCTCGGTATAATGGGGATGCGGCTTGCGACGGGGATCCATATCGGTGTCGGAAGAAAAAGGCCGCCACTCCTCGCTATCCTTGATCAACGGGCTGCCGCAGCGCCTACAGGTTGTGCGATGATCGAAACCATCGTGCCAGACGCGCAAGCGATCAATATTGTGCCCCCGGATCAGGCAGAGAAGGCGACCAAAACTTGAACCCCGGTGTTCCGTCCCCATTGTGCCGCGCCCCATATGTCCCGCGCCTTTTCTGTGTCCCGCGCAGTTTTTACGCCTTATCCAGAGAAAAGTAACGCCGGAATTCGCAACGGTTGCGCCGGTTTCGGCGAACATGTTGGAATCTGCGGAGAGTTTTTTGCACCGCACAATCGCGGCGGGATGCGCCTATCGTGCATCGGGGCTAGGATTGGCGCGGAACTTAAGGTTAGAGAGGGCGCAGGATTTCAGGAGGGTTGCCCATGGCCGATGTGAAGAGCGAGAGCACTCGGGCCGACAAGAAGAAGCCGGGCTGGCGTACGCTGGCCCGATCGCTGCGCAATCCCAAGAGCGGGTATATGGCGCTGTTCGGCTTTGCCAGCGGGCTGCCCTTCGCGCTGTTCCTCGGCACGCTCTACGCCTGGCTGTCCGAAGCCGAGGTGGAGCTGGAGACGATGGGCGTCTTCTCGCTCATCGGGCTCGCCTATGCCTTCCAGTTCCTGTGGTCGCCGCTGATCGACAAGGTCTCGATTCCCGGTTTCAGCAAGCTGGGGCGGCGCAAGCAGTGGATCGTGCCCTCGCAGATCCTGCTCGGCGTGATCCTGATCGCGCTCAGCCTGTCCAACCCCACCAACGAGGCGATCGGCTGGTTCAGCCTGCTCGCAGGGATCGGTGCACTGGCGAGCGCGACGCAGGACATCGCGATCAACGCCTGGCGCATCGACGTCGCCGACGAAGAGGCGACGATCGATATCCTCTCCACCGTCTATCAGATGGGCTATCGGCTGGCGGCGCTCGTCGGCGGGGCGCTGGGCCTTATCATCGCGGCGCGGATCGGCTGGCCGCAGACATATCTGATGATGGGCGCGATCCTGCTCGTCATCGGGATCGCCGGGCTCTTCGCGCCCGACAGCAAGGCGGGCGAGAATGTCGACGGCACTGTCGACGACGAACTGCTGCTCAGCCTGCGTCTCAAGGGCGAGCTGAAGCCGTCGCTGCGCGCCAAGGCGCTGGGCGCGGTGGGCCTGCTGTGGGCTGTCGCCATCGGCACCGTGCTCACCTTCATGTACATGTCGCTGGCCTTCGCGCCGGAGGATCGGCCCAATCCGACCGAGTTTACCGTGAACTACGGGCCGTGGATCATCGTCGCCACGGTCGTGATTCCCGCGCTGATCGCGGGCTGGCTCGCTTCCAAGAAGCAGCGCGGCGAATATGTGATGACCGAGGATCTGCCCGAACGGGAGGGCAATTCCTATGCGATCGACCACCTCTATCGCGCACTGGTGATGCCTCTGGTCGAGTTCGTCGGGCGGATGGGCTGGTCGCTGGTGCTGATCCTCTCCCTGGTGCTGACCTACCGCATCTGCGACGCGATCTGGGGCACCTTCGCCTATCCGTTCTATCTGGGCGAATTGCAGTACACGAACGACGAGGTTGCCTTCGCGTCCAAGTTCTTCGGCGTGGGCGCAATCATCGCGGGGCTTGCCATCGGCGGATACCTGCTCACCGCGATCGGCCGGATGGCGACGCTGACGCTGGGCGCGCTGATCGCCGCGCTGACCAACCTGCTCTATGCCGACATGGCGGCAGGCGGGGCGAACATGCAGGCGGCCAGCGACGCGATCGGTTTTTCCGCCATGATCGGCTTCATGGCCCCCTTCGGGTCGGAGGCTTTGCCGCGCCTCACCTTCACGATCATGTGGGAGAACCTCGCCATCGGGATCGCCGGGGCGGCTTACGTGGCGTGGCTCAGCTCGATCGTGTCCAAGAAGTACTCCGCCGTGCAATATGCGCTGCTGTCCTCGCTCACGCTGCTGGTCGGCACGCTGGGGCGGGGCGCGTTGGGCGAGATGATCGAGAATCGCGGCTATTTCGATGTGTTCGTCCTCACGACGCTGATCGGGATGTTCGCGGTGGTGCTGTGCGTGGTGGAATGGGTCCGCGTTGCCCGCAGCGGCCGGTCGGAGAATGCGCCGCCGCCCGGCGGTGATGCGGTGGTGGTCGACTAGTCAATCGGGCAGCGCGCCGCTCAGCCGCAACACATCGCCCGCGAGGTAGAGCGAGCCTGCGATCAGCACCGGCAGGCCATCGTCGGGGATGCTGGCGAGCGCTTCGGCGACCGTCCCGGCGGCCTGGGCATCCGGTCCGAAGGCGCTGGCCGGGTGGTGATCGTGCCCCGGCACGGGCACCACGGTGATGCTGGCGATCGTGCCCGCCAGCGGATCGATCAGCGCGCGAGCATCCTTGTTGGCGAGCATCCCGAGGATCAGGTGCAGCCGCTGGCCCTCAAGCTGCTCAGCAAAGTGCCGGGCCAGCGCTTCGCCCGCGCTGGGGTTGTGGCCGCCATCGACCCACACTTCGCGCGCGCCGGTGAGCGGCGAGGCCGGTAGCCGCTGGAGCCGGGCGGGCCAGCTTGCGGTCCGCAACCCCTCGGCCATCGCATCGCGCGACACGCTCACGCGGTCCTGATGGCGCAGCATGGCGATGGCGAGCGCGGCGTTCTGTGCCTGATGCGCCCCCGGCAGTGCGGGCAACGGCAGGGCGAGTTCGCCGTGCTCGTCGGCGTAGTGCAGGCCGGTGCCGGTTGTGCTCGCGTGCCAGTGCGCACCGCGCATCGCGAGCAGCGCCTCGCGCGCAAGCGCCGCGCGCTCTACCTCCAGCGTGGCGTTTTCGGGGTAGGACAGCGTGACGAGCGGTGCGCCGCGTTTGGCAATGCCCGCCTTCTCGAACGCGATGCGGGCGAGCGGCTCGGTCGGCGTATCGGCTTCGGGTGCGAGCAGGAACTGCTCGTGGTCGATCCCCAGCGCCGCAATGCCGCCCGCGGCGAGCACATCCGGCCCCAGCACATTGGTCGCATCGAATCGCCCGCCGAGGCCAACCTCGATCACGCAGGCATCCGCCGGTTCGCGCGCGAAGGCCAGGAAGCTGGCGGCGATGGTGACTTCGAAGAAGCTGGGGTTCAGGTCATGGCCACCCTCTTCACTGGCATCCAGCACCTCGGCCAGCAGCGCGGCGAGCTGCGCATCCTCGATCAGCTTGCCGGCGATACGGATCCGCTCGTTATAGCGCACCAGATGCGGGCTGGTGGCGACATGGACGCGTTTGCCATCGGCCTCCAGCATCGCGCGCAGGAAGGCGCAGGTCGAGCCTTTGCCGTTGGTCCCCGCGACATGGAACGTGGGCGGCAGGCGGTCCTGCGGATCGCCGAGGCGCGCGCACAGGGCACGGATCGTCTCCAGCCCCAAGCGCCCCTCGGGCACCGAGAGCGCGGCC
>Ga0114910_1001724_pt1 | contig 10161 bp, 12 predicted proteins | sample MalvireepMed_908_FD_83500 | JGI IMG/M metagenome (GOLD analysis project Ga0114910, IMG submission 83500) | Marine viral communities from the Global Malaspina Expedition - Malaspina viral metaG DeepMed_908 | ecosystem: Environmental > Aquatic > Marine > Oceanic | place: Mediterranean Sea...
ATGAACCGGATGAACAGATCGCGCGGCGTCAGTTCCGGCGACACCATCGAGGCGATCACGTCGCTTGTCGCAACCCGGCGCCAGTGATTGACCATCGCAGCCTGCAAGCCTGCCAGATCGGTGAAATGCCAGTAGAACGAGCCCTTGGTCACGCCCAGTTCGCGGCAGAGAAAATCGACGCGGATTGATTTGGGTCCGGCGCTGGTCAGCAGCTTGAACGCAGCGTTTATCCAGTCTTCAGGCGTAAGTGTCGGTTTCGTGCTCATGGCGCAACATACCCAGGGTATTGAGTTGATCAATCGATAGATGCGCTGTCATGCACAGAGAAAAGACCGGGATGCCCGGTCTTTTCACGCTTGTTTACTGCCAAAGTTCATCAATTGCAGCTGGAGATCTGGTTCAGTGCAGCAGTCACGCCCTTGAGCGAGTAGCTGTAGGAGGTGGCCGTGCCGCGGCGAGAGGTTGCCTTGACCGACATCGAAGTGCCTGCCTTCATGGCTGCGACAAGCTGCGGTTCCTGAGCTGCGTTTTCCACCCAGGCCGAGTTGCCCCGGGTAAACAGGGTGAAATCGCGGCCGTCGATGTTGACCTGGATCTTTGACGATTCCTGCAGCGGATACCCCATCATCGCCTGCGGCTCATAGCTGACATTCTGGCCAGGCCGCTGCGAGATAAGAAAAAAGATGTCGCCGTGATCGACATTGGCCGGTGCAGAACTGGTCGGCACCGAAAGGACATAGCAGACTTTGCCGCCTGCCGAATTGTACGAGTAAGCCCCCCAGGCATCAAACTGCTGGATCCTGGTGGGCGATTGCGCCGCCGCGGCGGCGGTCAATGCGAAGAGCGCCGTCACTGCGGTTGCGATTGTCTTCCCAAACATGGCTTCCCTACCGGTTCGTGGTCCTGTGTCACGCGCTGAACGCGATGACATTTCCCGCTGATTGCGAGTTGATTGATTCATTTTGACTTAATCCTGGTTACCAAACCGTCAATAAAACCCGCAGAAAGCCACTAATCATGTCCCGCTGCGGGGCGGCGCGTCCCTTACTCACCTTTTGTAACAACGTGAATCCGGCAACAGTTTGACCTTTATCGATTCCGTTGTACGTGTTGATATATTGGCTGCATGGCGGCGGCTGATCGCAGGGAGTTCACGGGGTTGCGCGCAGTTAATGTCGAATGAGATGAAAGAGCAGCTTGCCCGGCTCGCCTCGGCGGTCGCTGAAAGGCGGGATCAGAAAGCATTTGCGGAATTGTTCGACCATTTCGCACCGCGCATCAAATCCTATCTGCTGCGGCTTGGGATGGAGGCCGGACAGGCGGAAGAATTGACCCAGGAGGTCATGATCGTGCTTTGGCACAAGGCGGCCCTGTTCGATCCGGTCAAATCCTCCTTGTCGACCTGGCTGTTCCGAATTGCACGCAATCGCCGCATCGATGCGTTCCGCCGCGATAAATCAGCGCTGCTTGATGCCGATGACCCTGCATTGCAGCCTTCACAGCCCGAATCAGCCGACGACATTGTCGAGGCCGAAGAAAGGGACGAGCGCGTGCGCAAGGCGATGCTCGACCTTCCGGAGGAACAGGCGGTGCTGGTCAAACAGGCATTTTTCCTGGGGCGGTCGCACAGCCAGATCGCCGAGGATACCGGTTTGCCGCTGGGCACGGTCAAATCCCGCATACGCCTGGCGTTTTCGCGGTTGCGCCGCAGTCTGGAAGGCGATGGCGGCGAGATGACGATGCATTGACGCGGGGCCGGGCCAGCCAGGCGCGAATCCGGTCTCGATACTTCAAGAAAGGCCCGAGGCCTCAGGCCCTGGTCTTGCCGGCGGCCAGGTCGGCGATCGATTTGCGCGCGGCGATGCGGTGCGCCTCGGTCAAATGGCTGCGAACCGTGGCGATCGCCAGCGTCAGAACCGCAATGTCATCGGAAAATCCGACCAGCGCCAGAATGTCCGGCACAGCATCCATCGGCATGATGAAATAGGCCAGCGCACCCAGAAGCACGGCCTTGGCCTTGCCCGGGGTCTTCGGATCGAGCGCACAATAATAGGCGGCAACGACATCTTCGGCCATGGGGATCTGTTTGGCGGCCTTGCCGAAGGTGCGCCAGAACCCGGCGCGCACAGAGCTTTCGTCCGCACCCTTGGTGTTGTTGCCGGAAAGATCGTCCGGTTCGAGGATTTCGCCATCAAGGCCGGTCATTTGCAGGCCTCCCGTGCCCGTGTTTTGGCCAAAGTCACCTGCCTGATATGGTTGTTCTGCTGATCGGCTTCAATGTCAGGGGGCGGTTTTGCCGCCGGTTCCGGCTGCAATCCGGTCCATGGCGACCGCCAGATCGAAGTCGAGACCGGTCAGGCCAGAGGCGTCATGGGTGGTCAACCGGACCTCGACCGTGCGGTAGGTGTTTTTCCATTCCGGATGATGATCGAGTTTCTCCGCCACCAGGGCGGCGCGGGCCATGAAGCCGAAGGCTTCGCTGAAATCGGCAAATTTGAAGGTTCTGGTGAGCGCAATCTCACCGGCGTCGATGTCCCACAGGGAGACATCGGCAAGCTTTTCGGAGATGGCTGTGCTATCGAGTTTCTGGCGCGGCATGACGTCCTCCAGGTTCCGGTTCTTGATGAAAGCGGCAGATTGACAATGACACCTAGCGTATCAGGCGACGGAGAAAAGGCGCAAATTTCGGTGCTTTTTGTCTGCATGGGAAATATTTGCCGCTCGCCGCTGGCGGAGGGCATTTTTCGGCAGGGTCTCGCAGACGCGGATTTGTCTGATCTGGTCACAGTTGATTCGGCGGGAACCGGCAGCTGGCATCAGGGGGACGGTCCGGACAGCCGTTCGGTGGAGACGGCGTTGCGGCATGGTATCGACATTTCGGGCCAGCGGGCGCGGCAGATCACGCCGGAGGATTTCGACCGCTTCGATCTGATCTTTGCCATGGACCGCTCCAACGAGGCGACGATGCGGGCCCGGGCGCCGTCCTCACGGCACGGCAGGATCATGCTGTTTCTCGACCACACGCTTGGCAGCCGGGCCGATATTCCCGATCCCTATTATGGCGGCGGCGACGGTTTCGAGGAAGTCTATCAGCTGTTGCGCGAGGGCTGCAGTGCGCTGGTCTCCAGGCTCGGGAAGGAATTGCGCCAGCCCAGCGAATAGGCCTCTTCGACAAGGTAAGGCCCGCCGCCGACCGAATCGCGTGACGACATCACCACGAAGCGGCCGACATCGAAGGGAAGCGTGTTGAAATCGCCGCGCCCGCCGAGATATCTGACCACATCGGCCACCCGTGCGTTGCGCAGCCGCGCAAGTGTGACATGCGGCGAGAAGCGGCGAGGATCAGGCGCCAGACCGTGGCGCTGGCAGATCCGCTCGATCTCCGCCTGCAGCGCCATCAGTTCGGGCGAGGGCGAAACGCCGGCCCATATCGAATGGGGTTTCTTCGATCCGAAGGATCCCATGCCGGAGAGGGTCAGGGAAAAGGCCGGCCGGTCGATCCGGTCGAAGGCTGCGATCAGCTCGTCAGCGGTGTGGCAATCGATGTCGCCGATAAAGCGCAGGGTGATGTGGTAGTTCTCGCCCCGCATCCAGCGCGCGCCGGGCAATCCGCCGCGCAGGAGTGAGAGGGACAAGGCCGCCTCCCGGGGAATTTCGAGTGCGGTAAAAAGTCTGGGCATTGCTGGTCCCCCGAATCACCGTGTGATCCGAGCGAACCACTTCCCGGGCAGGAGGGCAAGCTCCGAGATTTCGGATATCGTTCAGGCGGCGGACCTATTCGGCCTCGATTTCCGACAGGAACTGCTCGGCGGTGGGCAGTATGTTCTCGACCATCGTATTGATTCCGTTGGCATTTGGATGCATTCCGTCGCTCAATACCAGATCCGGATTACCGGTCACGCCGTCGAGGAAAAACGGATAGAGCGTCAGCTCATGTCTGGCGGCGAGGTCGGGATAGATTGCATTGAAGCTGGTTTCATAATCAGCCCCCATGTTTGGCGGCGCCAGCATGCCCGCCAGCAGCACTGCAATGCCGCGCTGCTTGAGCCGTTCGATCATTGCCTCGAGGTTTTCGCGGGTCTTTTCCGGCGGCAATCCGCGCAAGGCATCATTGGCGCCAAGCTCGAGAATGACGCCGTCGGTGCCGTCGGGAATCGACCAGTCGAGCCGGGCCAGACCGCCGGATGTGGTGTCGCCGGACACGCCGGCATCGGTGATCGAGACAGTGTGGCCGCGCTCGCGCAAGGCCGCTTCTAGCCGGGCCGGAAATCCCTCGCTTGCCTGAAGATTGTAGGCCGCCATTAGGCTGTCGCCGAAGCCGACAATCTTGATTTCCTCTGCGGCGCCGGCCTGCATGGGCGTGGCCGCGGAACCAAGAAGCAGGCACAATGCGGTGATCAGGGCCTTAAAACGCATGGGGTAAACCTTTAAAACGCACGGGGTGGATCCTAAGTGCTCGACATCAGCCGGTTCTCATGCCCGGCAGCTTCTTTTCCATATAGGATGTTCAGCCCGTGTCTCAATCCATAGCCAAATCCATTGTCACATTGCGGCAGGCCAATCTGACACTGGGTAACGGGGCATCCTCGGTTCATGTGCTCAAAGGTATCGACATCGATATCAACCAGGGTGAATCGGTGGGAATCGTCGGGCCGTCAGGGTCGGGCAAATCCACGCTTCTGATGGTCATTGCCGGACTGGAACGGCTTGATTCGGGCGAAGTCCATGTTGCCGAGCAGGCCCTGCATGCGCTCAGTGAAGACGCGGTGGCGGCCGTGCGCGGCCGTTCCATCGGCATCGTGTTCCAGTCCTTTCACCTGATCCCCAACATGACGGCGCTTGAAAATGTTGCCGTGCCGCTTGAGCTTGCCGGCAAGGCCAATGCCTTCGAGCGGGCGCGCGAGGAGCTGGTCGCGGTCGGGCTTGGCGAGCGTCTGACCCATTATCCCGGCCAATTGTCCGGTGGCGAGCAGCAACGTGTCGCCATAGCCCGGGCGCTGGCGCCGGATCCGGTTCTGATCGTCGCCGACGAGCCGACCGGCAATCTCGATGGCGAGACCGGCCGGCAGATCGCCGACCTTCTGTTCGCCAAGCAGGCCGAGCGCGGCACCACGCTGCTGCTTGTCACCCACGACCCGGTGTTGGCGGAGCGCTGCCAGCGGCAGATTTCGGTGCGCTCGGGACGTATTGTCACCGCTGACGAGGCGCAAGCTGCCGCCAAGGCCATCGCCTGATGGCGCCGGCGGCGAACACAACGGGCGCGAACGGCCTGCGGCTCGGTCTGGCGGCGCGGCTGGCATTGCGTGAATTGCGTGGCGGCCTGTCCGGATTTTATATCTTTCTGGCCTGCGTGGCGCTTGGCACCGGCGCGATCGCCGGGGTGAACTCGGTCTCGCAGATGATGACCGGCTCGATTGCCTCTGAAGGCCAGACCATTCTGGGCGGCGATATCCGCTTCGAGAGCGACAATATGGATATCGGCGAGGCGGAACGGGCTTATATCGAGAATCTGGGAACGGTCTCGTCAGGCGTCAACATGCGTACCATGGCGCGCACACCCGACGGCTCGGACCAATCGCTTGTCGAGTTGCGGGCCGTGGACGATGTCTATCCGCTCTATGGTGACTTCCAGACGGTTCCATCAATGCCAATTGACGCGCTGTTTGCCGAAACCGATGGCATCCATGGTGCCGCCGTGGCCCAGATATTCCTGGACAGGCTGGGACTGGAGGTCGGTGACACGGTTCTGGTCGGCGAGGCAAATCTGCAGATTCGCGGCGTCATTGCCGCAGAACCGGATTCGCTGTCTGAAGGGTTCGGTTTTGCGCCGCGGCTGATGATGTCGCGTGCAGCCCTTGATGCCGCCGGGCTGATCCGGCCCGGCAGCCTGGTGGAGTTCAGCTACCGGGTGCGGCTTGATGGCAGCGCCGGGTCCAGGGACCTGGCTGCCCTGCGCGAGGATGCCACCAACCGCTTTCCCGATGCCGGCTGGTCGATCCGCACCAGCCAGAATGCTGCGCCTTCGCTGACCCGCAATATCGAACGGTTTTCGCAGTTTCTCACGCTGGTCGGCCTGACGGCGCTGATCGTCGGCGGTGTCGGCATCGCCAACTCGGTGCGGGCCTGGCTGGAAGGAAAACGCGGCGTCATCGCCACGCTCAAATGCGTTGGCGCTCCGTCGAAGCTGGTGGTGGCGATCTATCTGATCCAGGTCATGCTGATTGCGGCATTCGGGGTCCTGCTCGGCCTCGCCATAGGGGCGGCGACCCCGTTCCTTGCAGCCGGCGCGCTGGCCGGCATCATTCCGATTTCCGTCAGTGCCTCGTTCTATCCCGCCTCATTGGCCATTGCCGCCGGTTTCGGCCTGATGACGGCATTTGCCTTTGCCGTGCTGCCGCTCGGCAGGGCCGGTGAAGTGCCGGCCACCGCGCTGTTCCGGCAGCAAGGGTTCGAGGCAAGTTCGCTGCCGCGCTGGCCCTACCTTCTGACCGCTGGTCTGACCCTTGCCGCCCTGTGTGCCGCAGCCATCTGGTTTGCCGATGACCGCCGCATCGCCGTCGTCTTCGTTGCAGCGGTGATCGTGGCCTTTGCCGTGCTGCGGCTTGTCGGTTCTGCCGTGCAAATGATTGCCAGGCGCTGGCCCGCGGTGCGGTCGACGCCTCTGCGGCTGGCGATCGGCAATATTCACCGGCCCGGCGCGCTGACACCGTCGGTGGTTCTGTCGCTCGGCCTTGGTCTGGCGCTGCTGGTGACGCTGGCGCTGATCGATACCAATCTCAGGCGTGAACTGTCGGGCAATCTGCCGGAGCGGGCGCCGAACTTCTTCTTTGTCGACATCCAGTCGAACGAGATCGACGGATTCGAGAAGGTGGTGCTTGGACTGGCGCCGCAAGGCAAGGTCATCAAGGTGCCGATGCTGCGCGGGCGCATCACCCAGCTCAAGGGTGAAGAGGTCAACGCCGAGAATGTGCCCTCGGAGGCCCGATGGGTGCTCAGGGGCGACCGCGGCGTCACCTATGCCAAAAACCAGCCCGAAAATTCGCGGCTTGCGGAAGGCGTATGGTGGCCGGCTGATTATCAAGGCGAGCCGCTGGTGTCGTTTTCTGCCGAGGAAGCGCGTGAAATCGGCCTCGCGGTTGGCGACACGATCACGGTTTCAGTGCTTGGCCGTTCGATCACGGCGCGGATTGCCAATCTGCGTGAAGTGGAATGGGAATCGCTGTCGATCAACTTCGTCATGGTGTTTTCGCCCAATACATTTGCCGGCGCGCCGCATTCCTGGATGGCGACATTGTCCGATCCGAATGCCGATGCGGCGGCCGAGGGCGAGGTGCTGCGTGCCGTCACCCAGGCCTATCCGACGATCACCAGCGTGCGCGTCAAGGATGCGCTGGAGCTTGCCAACCGTCTGGTCGGGCAGATCGGCATTGCCATTCGCGCCGCGGCCCTTGTGGCGCTGGTGGCCTCGGTGCTGGTGCTGGCCGGTGCGCTGGCGGCGGGCAACCGCTCACGCATTCACGATGCGGTGGTGCTCAAGACGCTTGGCGCCACCCGGGTGACGCTGATCCGGGCTTATGTGTACGAATATGGCCTGCTCGGTCTGGCCACGGCGGTGTTCGCGCTGGCCTTTGGTGGCGTGGCGTCCTGGTTCGTGGTCAGCCGCATCATGACGCTGCCGTCGCAGTTCATGCCCGATATCGCGCTGGCGACGCTGGCCGGCGCGCTGGTTTTGACCGTCGGCATCGGTTTGGCCGGAACCTGGAGGGTGCTGGGACAGAAAGCCGCACCGGTGTTGCGGGAGCTTTAGAGCGCCTTTCGATCAATAAGACGCATTTATTAAGCAAATGCAGAGGTTTCCGGTCATCTTCTACGATGGAGGGTCTTGTCGTGGCCTTAGTTCATCCTCATATTGTAGGCAGGCATGCTGGAGCCCCGCAGCGGCGCCTGGGTCTTTGAGCCCGACACCGTAAACCTTACCGGGGCTTATAAAGAGGAAACCATGGCTGACTTTCGCAATTCGAATGTCCGCGCAGCACCGGGCGCCTATGCAGGCGCCGCGATTGATGAAGGCCTTCGCGCCTACATGCTGCGTGTTTACAACCTGATGGCAATGGGACTGGGCATCACCGGTGTCGCAGCCTATGCAATCGCAATGTTCGCAACCACCAATGACCCGGCTTCTGCCGTGGCAACGCTGGGCAATGGCAAGATGCTGACCGGCCTCGGCGCCGCGCTTTACGGCTCGCCGCTCAAGTGGGTGGTCATGCTGGCGCCGCTCGGGATGGTGTTCTTCCTGAGCGCCCGTATCGAGAAAATGAGCGTTTCGGCGGCGCAGACCACGTTCTGGGTCTTTGCCGCGATGATGGGCGTCTCGCTGTCGTCGATCTTCCTGGTCTATACCGGCGCCTCGATCACGCAGACCTTCTTCATCACCGCAGCTTCGTTCGGCGCGCTGTCGCTCTTCGGTTACACGACCAAGAAAGACCTCTCGGCAATGGGCTCGTTCCTGATGATGGGTCTGTTCGGCCTGATCATCGCGATGGTGGTCAATATCTTCCTGCAGTCGAGCGCGCTTCAGTTCGCGATCTCGGGCATTGGCGTGCTGATCTTTGCCGGTCTGACCGCCTATGACACGCAGCAGATCAAGTCGATGTATTATGAAGGCGACACCGACGCCACTGCCGGCCGCAAGGCCATCATGGGCGCGCTGCGTCTGTATCTCGACTTCATCAACCTGTTCATGTTCCTGCTGCAGTTCCTGGGCAACCGCGAGTAGACAGAACGACACTGATCAAGAAAAAGGCGGTCTTTGGGCCGCCTTTTTTGTTGGCTGAACGGCGATGCGGCGATACACCGGAGGTCTGACCCACCGGACCAGCCTTGTATGATCATTCGCGACGCAACTCCTGCCGACCTGCCGGAAATCACCCGGATTTACTCGGACAGCGTGCTCAATGGCGTGGCCAGCTACGAGCTGGTGGTGCCGGACGAGGCCGAGATGGGGCTGCGGATGGCGGCGATCACCAGCAATGGCTATCCCTATCTGATTGCCACGGACACCGAAGGCGCTGTGCTGGGCTACGCCTATGCCTCGGCCTTTCGCACCCGGCCGGCCTATCGCTGGCTGGTCGAGGATTCGATCTATCTGGCGCCCGAAGCGCGCGGCCAGGGTGTCGGGCGGGCGCTGCTTGAAGAGCTGATCGGACGGTGCGAGACACTCGGTTTCCGGCAGATGGTGGCGGTGATCGGCGGCGCGCATCCGGCGTCGATCGCGGTGCACCAGAAGGCGGGCTTTGTCAGTTCGGGGATGATTTCCGGCTCCGGTCACAAACACGGACGCTGGCTGGACACGGTGTTCATGCAACGGCCGCTGGGTCAGGGCAAGTCAACCGACCCGGATCCGGACACCTATCCGGGCACGCTGTTTGCCAGCTAAGGCCGGGGTCAGCTTACTTTTTACAGTTTCTGTTTTCAGATCAGAGGCCTGCCGGAAAAGTGCACTGTCGCCGAATTTGGCGCGGACTTTCGAAATCACCGCACCAGGCGTGGTGGCTTGTCGAAATATTTCAGCACGATCTCCAGTTCGTGGCCGCGCTTGAGCACCAGCCCGGCGGCCGAAATGATCGCGAATGCACCCTGCTTGCGGGCCCGTGACGGATCTTTCTCGATCCGGTAGAGCGGCACTTCACTGGCGCGGCGGAAGAAAGAGAAAACGGCCTTGTCGCGCAAGTGATCTATGGCGTAGTCGCGGCAGTGGGCCTCGGCCACCATGCGGCTGTAGACCTGCAGGATGCGGTCCAGTTCGCGGCGCTTGAATGTTACCGGTTCAGGGGTGTTGCGGCGGCGGTGTTCGCTCAGATCAACGGTCACGGTAGCGTTCGGCTGCCCGCTCTGATCGCGGCCCGCCGCGTAATCCGCTCCATCAGCCATTATCTGGACTGCAAATCAGTTTTCATCGGGCCAGTTTGCCTGACACATGCATAATATCAAGCGTGTTGGCTGATTTTTTGTGTCCGGGGCTATGCCGCACCGCGTCATCACGAAAGGCTTCTGCTCGTATCGGTTGTTTACCGGGTTGCGGCAGGAAAGATGCAATCGACCCATTTGGGCCTTAATTCAGCCAAATCCTCGCCGGATTTCACCGCGATTGTCCGGCTGTTG
>Ga0114910_1001727_pt1 | contig 10151 bp, 8 predicted proteins | sample MalvireepMed_908_FD_83500 | JGI IMG/M metagenome (GOLD analysis project Ga0114910, IMG submission 83500) | Marine viral communities from the Global Malaspina Expedition - Malaspina viral metaG DeepMed_908 | ecosystem: Environmental > Aquatic > Marine > Oceanic | place: Mediterranean Sea...
CGGCTGGGCCCTTGCCCTGCCCTTCCGGTTCCCGCCAAAGGCGAGGCAGCGCCCCGGAACCGATCAATAAAGCCCGTTGGGGAACCAGCGCAGATAGAGCTCGGTGAACCGGCCGTTTCGATTGAGTGCCGAGAGGGCATGGTCAAAGGCCTGGCTCAGCGGGGCCTTGCGCGGCTGCACCGCAATGGCCAGCCCCTCCCCGAGATGAGCCTGGGAAAAATACGGGCCATCAAGAAACCGGCAGCAGCTTTCCGCCGACTGGCTTGAAAGCCAGAACGACAGCTGCAGCCCGTCGCCGAACACGGCATCAATCGTATTGTCCTTGAGCGCTTCAAACATCCATTCCGATCTGGAAAACGTCACCGGCTGAAGATCGGAAAACCAGTCACGCAGCATGGCTTCATGGGCGGTGCCGTCCAATACGCCCACCCGTTTGCCGGCCAACGCCTTGGCGCTGCCGGCAAGTGAACTTCCGTCTTTTTTTACAGCGAACCGCGCCGGCAAGGCCAGATAGGGACGCGTGAAGCGGAATTTCTCGCGGCTTTCGGCGGTGATCGCCAGCCCTGATATCAGCGCTTCTGCCTGGCCGTTTTCCAATGCGCCTTCCAGTTCACCCCAGGGAAGCGCCTGGATCTGACAGCGGGGCAGCACATCGAGTTCATCACAAATCGCGCGCGCCAGATCGACGTGGAAGCCGGAGAGATGGCCGGTCTGATCGAGAAAACTGAAGGGTGGAAAATCCACCGTGGTGACAAAGCGAATGCGGCCATAGGGTGTCAGATCAGGTGCAGGGATCCGTTCCCGCGGGTCCATGTAATTTGGCACGAGCATGTCATCGGCGCTCGCGACAGCTGGAGCGACCGCAAGAAAAACAACCAAGGCGCACGTTATACGTGAAATCCCCCTAAATATTAGGGGTGCAATTATGCGCGCTTCCACTACCATAGATTTATTACCCTGCTGCAACAGTCATCTGTGTACCAGAGTCATGGCCCCAAGCAAAAGCACAGACAGACGCTTTTCCGGCAAAGCCCAAACCTATGTGTCTGCAAACGATGCAGCCGGAACAAATCATGCCAGAGGCATGCTTGTTCGTCTGGATAAAAGGGATAGGAAAGCGAGCGCGGAGGCGCGGTTCTTTCTGAGCTGCGGCATAGGCAAACCCCATGTGAACGCGGCAAGCGAAGCGGCCCGGTGCAACGCCACCACCATTGAGAAAGAGCTGATTGCGGAAGGCCTGATCGATCCGGAACTCTATTACAGCTGGCTGGCCCGAGAGCTTGGCCTTTCCTATATCGACTACATTGACCCAGACGAGGTGATCCGTCTCCAATCAACCGATGTGCTGCTGTATCGGGACGGCCCGCTGCAGCTGTCGCGCGCAGGCCGTCACATCACCGCAATCATTCCACAAGCCCGGGACCTTGAGGATCAGAGAATCCGTCTCGCCGAAATGCCTTCGTTGCGTGACACCCTGGTGGTGGCTTCGCCGGCAACCATTCGCAAAGCCGTGTGGCAGTCCGGTGCAACCGACCGGGTGAGGAAGATTACCTTCGAACTGGATCAGGACCAGCGTGACGTAAGCGCGCGAAGGGTGATGACCGGCTGGCAGGGATTTTTCCTGGCCTTGGTCGTCTATGTCTTCGCGACCGGCTTCATGCTCTGGCCAGTTCCAGCCCTTGTCGTGCTGCACATTGGCCTCACCGTTGTTTTCGCCGGCGGCATCCTGCTGCGCTTGTGTGCACTCGTGGCATCCGGCTTCAGGACGGCAAGTCCGCCACCGGCGGAGCCTGCCGGGTTCAGCGGGTTGCCGGTCTACACGGTCCTGGTTGCCTTGCACGATGAGGCAGACATGGTGCCAGCCATCGTATCGCGAATTTCCGCGCTGCGCTGGCCCAGGAGCCTGCTCGACATCAAATATGTCTGCGAGGCTGACGACGAGGTGACCATCTGCGCCCTGCAACGCCAATATCTGGCGCCCAACAGCGAGATTGTGCGCACGCCATATTTCGGGCCGCGAACAAAACCCAAGGCCCTGCAATATGCTTTGCAAGGCGCGCGGGGCTCGCTGGTCGCAGTCTATGATGCCGAGGACAAACCGGCACCGGGCCAGTTGCTCGAAGCCTGGACAGAGTTTCGGAACGGCGATCCCCAGCTTGGCTGCCTGCAGGCGCCGCTGGCTATCGCAAATTTGCGGGAAAGCTGGATTTCCGGATTGTTTGCGATCGAATACAGCGGTCTGTTCCGTGTTCTCGTTCCATTTCTTGCACGAACCCGGATGCCGATCCCGCTGGGCGGCACATCCAATCATTTCCAACGCGCAGCACTTGAGGCCGTTGGCGGCTGGGACCCGCACAACGTTACGGAAGATGCGGATCTGGGGCTCAGGCTCTATGCACACGGCTACCGCACGGGGACGCTCAAAAGCGCCACGGTCGAGACCGCTCCATCCACACTTGACGTATGGACCCGCCAGCGCACGCGCTGGTTCAAAGGGTGGGCTCAGACCTGGCTGGTGACCATGCGCAAGCCCATGCAGACCTTTCATGCGCTGGGGTTGAGGGGATTTGCCGTCTTCCAGCTGATGATTGCGGGAATGCTCGTTTCGGCACTTGCCCATCCGCTGATGTTTATCTTCATCGGGCTGACATTGGCTTGGCTCACCGGCGGTTCCGCCGCGTCCGTCTCGCCCTTGCACAGTGCATTGATGTGGATCGACCTGTTCAATATCGGCGGCAGCTATCTGACATTCATTGCGATGGGATGGCGCGGATTTACCGGTCACGAACGCAGCAGGATCAAAGCTCGCTGGATGCTTCTCACGCCGGTTTACTGGTTCATGATGTCTATCGCAGGCTGGCGGGCGCTGGAGCAACTGGCATCCAATACGCACCTCTGGGAAAAGACCCCGCACGCCGCCGCTCCCGAATGGGCGGCCTTCGAAGAGGCCGGGGAAAGCGTGAAGAATAGGCAAGGTATGGAGCGGGTGAAGGGAATCGAACCCTCGTCTTAAGCTTGGGAAGCTTCTGCTCTACCATTGAGCTACACCCGCGAAATGCAGCCTGATCCATGGCGTTGATCGGCGGTGCTGTCAAGAAACTTTGACACGGGACGCCGTCTTGACTGGGTGTGGTGCCGACCTCATATGGGTAGCGCCGCGCTCCAACCCACAAGACGCCCCATGGACCAGTTGAAATCATTGCTATCGTCACGACGCTTCGAAAACGTCATCACCGTGCTGATTGTCATCAACGCGATCACACTCGGCCTCGAGACCATACCGGAAGCCGTGCAATATTTCGGAGACCTGCTGACGCTGTTTGACCGGATTATTCTCGGCGTTTTCGTTGTCGAAGTCAGTGCCCGGCTGATTGCCTGGCGGCTTGATTTCTTTCGCGATCCCTGGCGAATTTTCGACCTGGTCGTGGTCGGCGTGGCCCTGGTCCCGGCCACCGGCGGCCTCTCCGTGCTGCGGGCGCTGCGCATCCTCAGGGTGCTGCGCATCATCAGCATGGTGCCATCGCTCAAGCGGGTGGTCGGCGGACTGGTCAGTGCGCTTCCCGGCATGGGCTCGATCATGCTGCTGCTGACGCTGGTGTTTTACGTGTTCTCGGTAATGGCGACCAAGCTATATGGCGACAGCTTCCCCGAGTGGTTCGGCTCCATCCCCGCATCGGCTTATTCGCTGTTTCAGGTGATGACGCTGGAGAGCTGGTCTATGGGCATTGTCCGTCCGGTGATGGAAGTTCATCCGATGGCCTGGGCATTCTTCATACCGTTCATCGCCTGCACCACATTCACCGTGCTCAACCTTTTTATCGGTATCATCGTGTCGGCCATGCAGGAGGAACACGATGCCGAGGCGTCCGCGGACCGTGAGGCCATGGCGTCAGACCAGAGTGCCATGCTCAAGGAACTCAAGGCGATCCGCAAGGATATCGCCGCACTGCGGGCGGCGCAGGCAGACACGGCAAAGCCATCCTGATCACGCCGAATGGAAATTTTCGGAAGCTTTGTTCAGGTGCGGAAATGCTTGGAAAGCTTCAGGCCCTGCGCCTGATAATTTGATCCCAGGCCTGAACCGTAAAGGGCTGCGGGACGCTCCAGCATCCGCTCATAGATCAGACGGCCGACGATCTGGCCGTGCTCGAGAATGAACGGCACTTCGTGACTGCGTACCTCGAGTACGGCGCGGCTGCCGGCGCCACCGGCATCGGTGTGGCCGAAACCGGGGTCGAAGAAGCCGGCGTAATGCACCCGGAACTCACCCACCAAAGGATCAAACGGTGTCATCTCTGCGGCATAAAGCGGTGGCACATGCACCGATTCCCGGCTGACCAGAATGTAGAACTCATCCGGATCAAGGATCAGATCGGCTGAGCCGCGATTGTAGAGCGGCTCCCAGAAATCAAACACGTCCTGGGCAGCGCGCTTGTCGACATCGACAACGGCGGTGTGGTGCTTGCCGCGATAGCCGATGAGTGCATCGTCTCCCTGCCCCATCAGGTCAATCGACAGGGCAATGCCGCCGCCCGAGACATTCGGTGTTTCGGATGCCACCAGCGTTTCAGCCCGGTGGAGAGCGGACAGCTCGTCCTCGCCCAGCACGGCGTGGCCCTGCCGGAAGCGGATCTGCGACAGGCGCGAGCCGGTGCGCGCGACAATGGGGAATGTCCGGGGGCTGACTTCGAGCCAGAGCGGGCCGGTATAGCCCGGCGCGATCTTGTCGAACTCCTGACCGTAGTCGGTCATCACCCGGGTGAAGATGTCGAGCCGGCCAGTCGAGCTCTTGGGATTGGCAGAAGCGGAAATCTCCGGCGGCAGCGCCAGGCTCTCCAGCAGTTGGACCATGTAGACACAGCCGGTTTCAAGCACCGCACCATCCGAGAGATCGATCTCGTGCATGCTGAGCCGCGCGAGCTTGTCCTCGACCCTGGCTGATGGTCCGGGAAGGAAACTGGCTCGCACCCGGTAAGCCCGTGCACCGAGCCTGAGATCCAGGCTGGCCGGCTGGATCTGGTCGGCATCAAGTGCCCGGCCGGAGGCAAGCTTTCCAGCATCAAAGAGCGCATGAATTGCGCGATCGGAGAGAATGCCTGCTGCCAAGATCTGCCGCTCCAGTTTGTCTGACGCCTTGATGACAAGCCGGAGAGATTGACGCAAGCGTGCAAAGCCCCTAAAAGCAGGGTTATCCCGTGGTGATTTGGCCGACCGGCTTGCAGCCACGTTAAACAAGTCGCTAAAAAGGTCGGGTTGCAAAACCGGCTCGCGACTTCGCAAGCCGGTTTTTTTGTGTGTTGGACAAAGATATGACAAGCAACCGACAATTCCGCCCCGCCACCCAGCTCGTACATGGCGGCACCAACCGCTCCGGGTTCGGCGAAACATCCGAAGCAATCTTTCTGACGCAGGGCTTTGTCTATGACAGCGCCGAAGCGGCGGAAGCGCGTTTCAAGGGTGAAGACCCTGGTTTCGTCTATTCGCGTTACGCCAACCCGACCAATGACATGTTCGAAAAGCGCATGTGTCTGATGGAAGGGGCAGAAGACGCACGCGCCACTGCGTCGGGCATGGCGGCGATCTCGGCCGCACTTCTTTGCCAGCTCAAAGCAGGAGATCACGTCGTCTCCGCACGCGCCCTCTTCGGCTCGTGCCGCTGGGTTGTCGAAACGCTGCTGCCCCAGTACGGCGTAGAGTCGACTTTGGTGGATGGCCGCGATCTGGCCAATTTCGAAGCCGCGATCCGGCCGAATACCAAGGTGTTCTTCCTCGAAAGCCCGACCAACCCGACCCTTGAAGTGGTCGACATTGCCGGTGTGGCCAAGCTTGCCAACCAGATCGGCGCCAAACTTGTTGTCGACAATGTCTTCGCAACACCGCTGATGCAGAAGCCGCTGGAACTTGGCGCTCATGTGGTGGCCTATTCGGCGACCAAGCACATCGACGGCCAGGGTCGCTGCCTGGGCGGTGTGATCCTGTCGGACAAGGACTGGATTGACGAACACCTGCATGATTTCTTCAGGCATACAGGTCCGTCATTGTCGCCGTTCAATGCATGGACCTTGCTCAAGGGGCTGGAAACACTGCCATTGAGGGTGCGCCAGCAAACCGAAAATGCAGGCAAGATCGCTGACTTCCTCGCCAATCATCCGGCGATCGCCCGGGTTATCTATCCCGGACGCGCCGATCACCCGCAGGCTGATATCTGTGCCAAGCAGATGAAAGGCGGCTCAACCCTGGTGGCGATGGAACTCAAGGGTGGCAAACAGGCTGCGTTTTCGATGCAGAACAAGCTCGAGGTGATCAAGCTTTCCAACAATCTTGGAGATACCAAGAGCCTGATCACCCATCCGGCAACCACCACGCACAAGAACCTGGCGGAAGACGCCCGCGCAGAACTCGGCATCGGGCCCGGCGTGTTGCGGCTTTCGGTCGGGATCGAGGACGCCGAGGATCTGATCGAGGATTTCGATCACGCGCTCTCAGGGCTCTGAAGCCTCGTTGGGGAACTCTGCCTTCGCCTGGATGATCCGTGACAGTGCGGTATAGAGGCAGATTGCCGCAAACACCCATGCCACCGGCGCAAACCACGCCGGCCAGAGGCAGAACACCCCGAACACGATGTAGGTCTCGCTGGCTTCGGCGAGACCGGTGGTGAAATAGATCGACTTGACGCCGCGCGCCGTGGTGCTGAAGCCCCGCTTTTCGGCAACGATGGCATAGGCCAGAAAACTCGCACCGTTGACGTAAAATGAAAATATCAGTGCGGCCCCCGCCAGCGCATTTGCGGCGGGATCGTATATGACAAAGGCCAGAGGCACGGCGCCGTAAAACACGAAATCCAGCGTGATATCGAGATAGCCGCCGAAATCGGTCTTCCGGCTGGCACGCGCAACAGACCCATCCAGACCATCACAGATCCGGCTGATGATGATCAGCATCAGCGCGACGATCATGTATCCGACAGCGATCAGTCCGGCAGCTGCAAGCCCCACCAGGCAGGCGAATATCGTCACATGGTCAGCTTTCACCCCGCGGGCGGCCAATCTGATTCCGATCCGGTCCAGAGACGGCTGGATTATCTTGCGGCCGGTCCCGTCCATCATGGCGTCATCTCCCTGTTTGCCGCATGTGATAGCGCGACCCATCCCGTGCGTCACCTGCGGCACGGGTTTCCGGTCATCACATTCAAGTCACCGCAATCCGCATTGCAATCCACATTGCAATCCACATTTCCGGGGCTTTTGGTTGCCTTGCAACGCTTGACGCGGGGACCTCTCTGTAGAATGAGTGTCGCAAGGAGTGACTGATGTATCGTGCGCTAACACGTGAAATCGAAGTGACAGTGGAACCCTATTATCTCGAGGACCAGTCGGACCCCGAGGACGGGCGCTATGTCTGGGGTTACCGGATCGTGATTGTCAATCATTCCGACCAGATCGTGCAGCTGCAAAGCCGGCATTGGACGATCACCGACGAGAACGGAATCGTCGACGAAGTGCGCGGTTCCGGAGTTGTCGGCGAGCAGCCCGTGCTGGGCCCGGGCGATACCTACGAGTACTCCTCGGGCTGTCCGCTGGATACGCCGTCGGGCGTCATGGTCGGTTCCTACCAGATGCAATCTGCCGTGGGTGAATTGTTCGATGTCGAGATCCCGGCTTTCTCGCTGGACCTGCCGGGCATGGCAAGAACGCTGAATTGACCGCCTTTGCCGAATTCCGACCGGTCATGCTGGTTACCGGCTTGCTGGTGGCAACGCTTGGTTTCGCCATGCTTCTGCCTGCGCTGGTCGATATTGCCGCTGACAATGACGACTGGATGATCTTTGTCAGTGCCGGCACGATGACGATGCTGGTCGGGCTCGGCCTGTTTGCCGCCAACCGCGGCATCCCCAAAGGCCTGTCGACCCGGCAGGCCATGCTGATGACCGTTGCATCCTGGGTGGCCCTGGTCGCCTTTGGTGCGCTGCCGTTTCACTGGTCGGGGATCGTGCCAAGCTATACCGACGCCTTTTTTGAATCGATGTCGGGCCTGACCACCACCGGCGCGACGGTCATCACCGGCCTCGATTATGCGCCGCCGGGAATCCTGTTCTGGCGCGGGCTGCTGCAATGGCTCGGCGGGCTGGGTATCATCGTCATGGCCATTGCCGTGCTGCCGATGCTGCAGATCGGCGGCATGCAATTGTTCAAGGCGGAGGCTTTCGACACGGCCGAAAAAATCCTGCCGCGCGCCACCCAGATTTCCACCTCGATCACGCTGGTGTTCATTGCCATGACCGGGATCTGCGCCGTTGCCTATATGGCGGCTGGCATGGCCGCCGATGATGCCGTCATTCATGCCATGACGACGGTCGCCACCGGCGGATTTTCGACCAAGGATTCCTCGATCGGCTATTTCAACAACTCCGCGGTCGAATGGATCGCGGTTGTGTTCATGGTCCTGGGCTCAATCCCCTTCATTCTCTATGTGCAGATGCTGCAGGGGCGGTTCCGGCCAATCGTCAAGGACCAGCAGGTCAAGGCGTTCATGAGCTTTCTCGCCGTTGCCATTCTGGCCGGCTGGATGATGGCGCATTTCTCCAAGAACCATATCGGGCTCGAGGGCCTGCGGCATTCCGCCTTTAACGTAGTGTCGATCGTCACCGGCACCGGCTACGCGTCGACCGATTACGGGTTGTGGGGGCCGCATGCGGTAACGTTTTTCTTTATCATCATGTTTGTCGGCGGCTGCGCCGGCTCCACCTCCTGCGGCATCAAGATCTTCCGGTTCCAGGTTCTCATTGAGGGTGTCCGGCAGCACGTCTCGCAGGTGATGTATCCCAACGGGGTTTTTCGCGCCCATTTTAACGGAAAACCGATCCAGGACCGTGTCATCGCCTCGGTGATGAGCTTTTTCTTTCTTTTCATGGCGTCATTCGTGGTGCTGGCGATCCTGCTTCGGCTGACCGGCCTGGATACGGTCAGCGCATTGTCAGGCGCGGGAACCGCGCTGTCCAATGTCGGCCCCGGACTGGGCGACATCATCGGCCCATCGGGCAATTTCCAGTCGCTGAGCGATGTTCAGAAATGGCTGCTGGCAGCCGGAATGCTGCTTGGACGGCTTGAGCTGTTCACCGTTCTTGTGCTTTTCCTGCCGCGTTTCTGGCGCTCCTGATCTGCCTCATGCCCGCTGCCTGACCGGATGTCTGCCGTAGAGATAGGAGAAGGCCCGGGAGATGTCGTCTCCGATGCCGACCAGTGCCGGTACGAGGAAAAGCACCAGCAGCGTGGTCATGGCGAGACCGAAGACGATGGTGATGGCCATCGGCAGCAGGAACTGCGCCTGCAGGCTGGTTTCATAGAGCAATGGCAGCAATCCGCCGATGGTGGTCAGCGAGGTCAGCAGCACGGCGCGCAGGCGGTCCCGGCTGGCGCCGACCGCAGCCTGCGCAAGCGTGTCCCCTTCTGCGCGGCGCTCTTCCAGACGGGCGACGAGAATGATGGAATCATTGACCAGAATACCCGCCAGACCCAGCAGGCCGATGAAGGACAGGATGGTGAGCTGATAGCCGAGCACCCAGTGGCCGAAAATCGCGCCGACCACACCGAACGGGATGATCAGAAGCACGGCGATGGGCCGCCAATAGCTGGCGAACACCCAGGCAAGGATAATGTAGATAACGCTCAGCGCCACAGCGACGCCAAGCTGCAAGTCGCTGAAGGCATTTTCCTGCTCCTCGGACCGCCCGCCGAAGGAATAGCTCACCCCGTGGCGCGCGGCGATGAGATCGAGCGCTCCGCTGGTGGTCAGCTGTTCGACCACCGCCCCCGTGGTGGTCACCGCGGTATCCAGATCGCCGGTCACCGAAATGGTGCTCTTGCCGTCGCGGCGCTGGATGGCTGAAAAACCCTGACGCTCGGTCATGTCGACAACTTCCGACAAGGGCACGAAAGTGCCGCCGGGGCTCCGGAGTTCAAAATCGCGCAACGCCTGGGAGCCGGGTGAAGCGGGTTTCTGCACAAGACGCACGGTGACCTCATCGTCGCCGCGCGGGAAGCGGAAGGGAACCGAACCATCAAAGGCATTGCGGATCTGCCTGCCGACATCTTCAATGGAAAAGCCAAGTGCCGCGCCATGCGGCGTCAGTTGCATCACCAGCTCGGGTTTGC
>Ga0114910_1001734_pt1 | contig 10134 bp, 6 predicted proteins | sample MalvireepMed_908_FD_83500 | JGI IMG/M metagenome (GOLD analysis project Ga0114910, IMG submission 83500) | Marine viral communities from the Global Malaspina Expedition - Malaspina viral metaG DeepMed_908 | ecosystem: Environmental > Aquatic > Marine > Oceanic | place: Mediterranean Sea...
TATTCATGCCGCCGGCGCCGGACGAAAGCGTTGCGGCGATCATGCGGACTTTGCCGGTGGCGATGACGGATCCCGCCCTCGATGGTGGAACGGAGCTGCTGGGCGAAATGCCGGCTACAGCCGGTCTGGTTCGCTCTCCACGCGACCAGCTTGTGCTTGATGGCGTGCTGCCTGAACCGCCTGAAGGACGGGTCGACAATTTTGCCTGGCCGCGCACCGAGCCCTGACTTTTCACACCGCGATCAATGAATCATGCCGTGCCCAGGCAATTCTCTTGGGCACGGCATCAACTTAATCAGACATCTTATCTTGGCAGATCAGTCGCGCCCATCAGGCTCAAATCGATCTCCCGTGCCGCTTGACGGCCTTCACGGATCGCCCAGACTACGAGGCTCTGACCCCGGCGCACATCGCCGGCCGCCCAGAGCTTGTCCACCGATGTGCGATAGTCAACTTCATTGGCAGCGACATTGGTCGAGCCGCGGCGATCTGTATCGATTGTCAGCTTGTCGCCAAGATCGCTCACCACGCCGGTTTCAAGAACACCGGTGAAGCCGATCGCCACAAACACCAGATCGGCCTTGATGATGAACTCGGTTCCGGCCAGAGGTTTGCGCTTTTCATCGACATGGCAGCATTTCACGCCGGCCAGAATGCCGTTCTCGCCAACCAGTTCGAGTGTACCGACCTGGAATTCGCGGACAGCACCTTCGGCCTGCGAGGACGAGGTGCGCATCTTTGTGGCCCAGTAAGGCCAGACGGCAAGCTTGTCTTCCTTCTCCGGCGGCTGCGGCCTGATGTCGAGCTGCGTCACCTTGACCGCGCCCTGACGGAAGGCCGTGCCAACACAATCGGATGCGGTATCGCCGCCGCCGATCACCACCACATGCTTGCCACCGGCAAGCACCGGATCGGAGGGCCAGCCGACATTGTCGATGCTCTCGCGGGCAACACGCTTATTCTGCTGAACCAGGTACGGCATGGCATCATGCACGCCGACCAGATCGGCGCCAGGAATACCCACATCGCGCGGCTTCTCCGACCCGCCGGTGTAGAGCACCGCGTCATAGGTCGACAGCAGTTCTTCCATGCTCTTGTCGACGCCGACATTGACGTTGCAGAAGAATGTGACGCCCTCACCTTCCATCTGCTCGATGCGGCGGTCGATGAAGTGCTTCTCCATCTTGAAATCCGGAATGCCATAACGAAGCAACCCGCCCGGGCGGCTTTCCCGCTCATAGACATGGACCTCGTGCCCGGCGCGGCCAAGCTGCTGCGCCGCCGCCATGCCGGCAGGTCCGGAACCGATCAGCGCAACCTTCTTGCCGGTCTTTCTGGTGACCGGTTGCGGCACGATAAAGCCCATTTCATAGGCCTTGTCGGCAATCGCCTGTTCCACCGTCTTGATGGTCACAGGTGCGTCTTCGAGGTTGAGCGTACAGGCTTCCTCGCACGGCGCCGGACAGATACGGCCGGTGAATTCGGGGAAGTTGTTGGTCGAATGCAGGTTGCGGATCGCCTCTTCCCAGTTGTTGTTATAGACCAGATCGTTCCAGTCCGGGATCTGGTTGTGAACCGGACACCCGGTGGGACCATGGCAATAAGGGATGCCGCAATCCATGCAGCGTGCCGCCTGCTTCTGGACTTCCTGGTCGCTCATCCGGATGGTGAACTCGCGGAAATGGCGAATACGGTCAGACGCCGGCTGATACTTCGCCGTCTGCCTGTCGATTTCGAGAAAACCCGTTACCTTACCCATAATCTACCCCTTCAACGGATCACAACCGCAGTGCCCGATGCCGAAACCATCAGCATCGACCCACTGGATCCGGTTGAAATGTTTTCATAATCAAGATCGATGCCGATGACGGCATTCGCACCCAGTTTACGTGCCTCGTCCTGCATTTCGGTGAGCGCGATTTCACGCGCCTCACGCAAAGCCTTTTCGTAAGCGCCCGAGCGGCCGCCAACGATGTCGCGAATGCCTGCGAAGATATCGCGAAAAATGTTGGTACCTAGAATGGCCTCGCCTGTGACGATGCCTTGATAGTCAACAATTTCCCGGCCTTCGATGGTGTGGGTAGTGGACGTGATCATCGATCTCATTCCGCCGCCACGCCGATGCGCATCCGTTCCATGTCCTCAAGCGCACGCCGGTATTCGACCGGCATCACCTTGCGGAATTTCGGACGGTAATCAGCCCAGTTGTCGAGGATCTCCTTGGCGCGCGTCGACCCGGTATAGTGCATGTGATTGGAAATCAGCTGGAACAGCCGTTCCTCGTCATGCCGGGTCATGTCACCGCTGACGTCAACCCGGCCCTTGTGGGCCAGATCGCCACCATGGTGATGCAGCTTTTCAAGAATGTCGTCTTCTTCAGGCACCGGCTCCAGCTCGACCATCGCCATGTTGCAACGGCTGGCGAAATCGCCGGCTTCGTCCAGCACATAGGCGACACCGCCCGACATGCCGGCAGCAAAGTTGCGGCCGGTTTCACCGATCACCACCACAAGACCGCCGGTCATGTATTCGCAGCCGTGATCGCCGACACCTTCGACCACTGCAATGGCGCCCGAGTTCCGCACGGCAAAGCGTTCACCCGCCACGCCGCGGAAATAGCACTCGCCCTCAATCGCACCGTAGAGCACGGTGTTGCCGACGATGATCGAGTTCTCGGCCACGATCGGTGAGTTTTCAGGCGGCCTGACAATGATGCAGCCCCCCGACAGCCCCTTGCCAACATAGTCGTTGGCATCGCCGGCGAGATCAAATGTCACACCATGAGCCAGGAATGCGCCAAACGACTGTCCGGCAGTCCCGGTGAGTTTGACCGTGATCGTGTCTTCCGGCAGCCCCTTGTGGCCAAACCGCTTGGCAACCTCACCCGACAGCATGGCCCCGGCCGAACGGTCGACATTCTTGATGTTGACACCGAACTCGACCTTTTCCCTGGTTTCCAGCGCCGGCATGGCCTTTTCAATCAGCTGTCTGTCCAGAATATCAACAATCGGGTGGTTCTGACGTTCGGTCCAGTAGGTCTTTTCCTTGGGCGCATCCGGCTTGTAGAAAATCCGGCCGAAATCCAGCCCCTTTGCCTTCCAGTGCTCGATCATGCCATCCTTGGCCAGCAGTTCCGACTGGCCGATGATCTCGTCAAGATTGCGATAGCCCATCGCAGCGAGCCATTCGCGCACTTCCTCTGCAATGAAGAAGAAGTAGTTGACGACGTGCTCCGGCGTTCCCTTGAAACGCTTGCGCAACACGGGATCCTGCGTCGCTACGCCCACCGGACAGGTGTTGAGATGACACTTGCGCATCATGATGCAGCCTGCGGCAATCAACGGTGCGGTCGAGAAACCGAACTCGTCAGCTCCGAGCAATGCGCCGACAATCACGTCACGTCCGGTCTTCAGGCCTCCGTCAACCTGCAGCGCAACGCGCGACCGCAGGCCATTGAGCACCAGCGTCTGATGGGTTTCGGCAAGGCCGATTTCCCACGGGCTGCCGGCATGCTTGAGCGATGTCAGCGGAGACGCGCCGGTACCACCATCATAACCCGAAATGGTGATGTGATCGGCGCGCGCCTTCGCAACGCCGGCAGCAACCGTGCCCACGCCCACTTCCGACACCAGCTTGACCGAAATGTCGGCCTCGGGATTGACGTTCTTGAGATCGAAGATCAGCTGCGCAAGGTCTTCGATCGAATAGATGTCGTGGTGCGGTGGCGGTGAAATGAGACCGACACCAGGCGTCGAATGCCGGGTCTTGGCAATCGTCGCGTCGACCTTGTGGCCCGGCAACTGCCCGCCCTCGCCGGGCTTTGCACCTTGTGCGACCTTGATCTGAATCATGTCCGCATTGACCAGATACTCGGTCGTCACGCCAAACCGGCCAGACGCCACCTGCTTGATCGCGGAGCGCTCGGGATTGCGGCCGCCGCCATACAGCGGCAGATAGCGGTCAGGCTCCTCGCCGCCCTCGCCGGTGTTGGATTTGCCACCGATCTGGTTCATTGCAATGGCAAGGGTGGTGTGCGCCTCACGGCTGATCGAACCGAATGACATCGCGCCGGTGGAGAACCGCTTGACGATATCTGCCGCGGATTCCACCTCATCCAGCGGAACCGGCTTGCGGCCCGAAGCCTCGGCAGTGCGGATCTCGAACAGGCCACGGATGGCATTCATCCGCAAGGTCGACTCGTTGACCATATCGGCAAATTCGCGATAGCGGTCCTGGGCGTTGCCGCGCACTGCATGCTGAAGTGTCGCGACCGCGTCCGGTGTCCAGGCATGCTCTTCGCCGCGCATCCGGTAGGCATACTCACCACCCACCTCCAGCGAGGTGGCCAGCACCGGATCATTGGAGAACGCAAGCCGGTGACGCTCGGCTGTTTCAGCCGAAACCTCGGCAAGCCCGACGCCTTCGATGGTCGTTGCCGTACCGGTAAAATACGTGTTGACGAACTCACTGGACAGGCCGATCGCATCAAAGATCTGCGCGCCGCAATAGGACTGATAGGTCGAAATCCCCATCTTCGACATCACCTTGAGGATGCCCTTGCCGATCGCCTTGATGTAGCGCGAGACAATCTCGTACTGGTCGACTTCCGGCGGGAACTCCCCGCGCTTGTGCATATCAAGCAGCGTATCAAAAGCCAGATACGGATTGATCGCCTCAGCGCCAAAGCCCGCCAGGCAGGCAAAATGGTGAATTTCGCGCGGTTCACCCGATTCGACCACAAGGCCGACCGAGGTGCGCAACCCCTTGCGGATCAGATGATGATGTACGGCGGCCGTAGCCAGCAGTGCCGGTATCGCAATCCGGTCAGCCCCGATCTGGCGGTCGGACAGGATAATGATGTTGTAACCGCCGGTCACGGCTTCCTCGGCCCGGTCACAGAGGCGATCAAGCGCGGACTTCATCCCATCCGAGCCCTTGTCGCTCGCATAGGTAAAGTCGAGTGTCTTGGTGTCAAACCGGTCTTCCGTGTGACCGATCGAGCGGATTTTCTCCAGATCACCATTGGTAAGGATCGGCTGACGAACCTCGAGCCGTTTCTTCTTTGCCGCTCCCTTGTGGTCAAGAATGTTCGGCCGCGGCCCGATGAAGGACACCAGGCTCATCACCAGCTCTTCCCGGATCGGATCGATCGGCGGGTTGGTCACCTGGGCGAAGTTCTGCTTGAAATAGGTGTAGAGCAGCTTCGACTTCTGCGACATCGCAGAAATCGGCGTGTCGGTACCCATCGATCCGATGGCTTCCTGCCCGGTGGTCGCCATTGGAGCCATCAGGATTCTGGTATCTTCCTGCGAATACCCGAACGCCTGCTGGCGATCGAGCAGCGATACGTCCTTGCGCAGCGCCCGCGGTTCAACCGGCTTCAGGTCTTCAAGGATCAGCTGGGTGCGCTCGAGCCACTCGCGATAGGGGTGCTTTGTCGCCAGATCCGATTTGACTTCAGCGTCGGAAATAATCCGGCCTTCTTCCATATCGATCAGCAGCATCTTGCCAGGCTGCAGCCGCCACTTCTTGACGATGGAGCTTTCATCCACCGGCAAGACGCCGGCTTCCGATGCCATGATGACCCGGTCATCATTGGTGACAATGTAACGTGCCGGACGCAGACCGTTGCGGTCGAGCGTGGCACCGATCTGGACGCCATCGGTAAAGGCAACCGCAGCCGGTCCGTCCCAAGGCTCCATCAACGCCGCATGATACTCGTAAAACGCCTTGCGGTCTTCGCTCATCAGCGTGTTGCCGGCCCATGCTTCAGGGATCAGCATCATCACCGCATGCGCCATGGAATACCCACCGCGGATCAGGAATTCGAGCGCATTGTCAATACACGCCGTATCCGACTGGCCTTCATAGGAAATCGGCCACAGCTTGGAGATATCATCGCCAAACAGCGGCGATGAGACCGACGCCTGACGCGCCGCCATCCAGTTGACGTTGCCGCGCAGCGTGTTGATTTCGCCGTTATGCGCCACCATCCGGTAAGGATGCGCAAGCTTCCATGAGGGAAAGGTGTTGGTTGAGAACCTCTGGTGCACCAGGGCGACAGCGGATTCAAAACGCGGATCGCTCAAGTCTTTATAATAGGCGCCAACCTGGTAGGCCAGGAACATGCCCTTGTAGACAACAGTCTGCGTCGACAAGGACACGAAATAGAAGCCGTCATCGCCATCATCGATCTCGTTATAGACCCGGTTCGAGATCACTTTGCGAAGGACGAACAATTGGCGCTTGAAGTCGCTCTGATCTTCGGTCCCCTCGCCACGGCCGATGAACACCTGAACATGGCGCGGCTCGGTTGCAGCGATTTCCGGAGCCTTGGACAGTGAGGAGTTATCGACGGGCACATCGCGAAAGCCGAGCAATGTCTGGCCTTCAGCAGCAACAACTTCGGCGATGATCCCCTTGAGATGATCGCTGAGCGCCTCGTCCTTGGGCATGAAGATGAAACCCACGGCGTAATCGCCAGCCGCAGGCAGCGTCACGCCCTGTTCAGCCATTTCTTCGCGGAAGAACCGGTCAGGGATCTGCACCAGAAGCCCCGCGCCGTCGCCCATCAACGGGTCGGCTCCAACCGCACCGCGGTGGGTCAGGTTTTCAAGCATGAACAGACCGTCACGCACGATCTGGTGCGATTTCTGGCCCTTCATATGCGCAACGAATCCGACACCGCAGGCATCATGTTCGTTGCGCGGATCATAAAGCCCCTGTTTGGGCGGCAATCCAAAGGTCTGCGCGGTGGTAGGCTTGGTGTCGGCACGAGCCTCACAAGCGGTATCGTCCGTCAGAGATGGTAAAAGGTCTGCCATCTTCATTCCTCCTTCAAGGCCGCCGTAGCGGTTGATCCCGGCCCATCGTTCGCCCCCGCCGGGTGCGGCGACGCTTTACGTTCCGGATACAATTGTCGTCTGGCCATGCGCGCCTATCAAGCTTCACCCGGTGTGTGCGGGCGCGCGGCGTGGTTTTGTATCACGAAGGGGCAGCACGGTCACCCTGAACCGCCACGTAGCGCATCAGCCGATGCAGCTCTCAGCCCCTTGTGTCCGCCCAGGCCTTTACCAGTTGGCCCTGTCAGACACAAATAGGACAGCAAGGCTGTCCTATTTCGATTGTTCTATGACAGAATGCGCGACCTTGCGCAAGATACCGACCCCAAAAAACCACCCCTTAACGACCTTAAATGATCAATAAAGCGGACGGAGCGCAATTTTATTACCCTGACGAGTCGCTTTCCGGTGTTTTCCTGCCGGAAGCATGAAAACCCTGGACGCTTCCCTTTGGCCGATTCCTGCCGGCCCTGGTGAACCGCCTTGCGTCCCACACTGCTTCAAGCTCTTTGAAAGCCTCCAAAATCGTGGCATAGCCGAACCAACACACGCTATCGGGGACCCTTCGCATGATCTTCACTTCGGATAACTGGGCTGGCGCTCACCCTGCTGTTGCAGCTTCGTTGACAGCCCATTCAACCGGCTTCGCCCCGGCCTATGGCACCAGCGATCTGGATCGCAAGGTTGAACAGAGGTTCAACGAGGTGTTCGAGCGCGAGGTCGCGGTGTTTTTCGTCGGCACCGGTACGGCTGCAAACTCGCTGGCTTTGTCAGCCGTCAACCGGCCAGGTGGTGTCACCTTCTGCCACAGCGAGGCACACGTCATCGCAGACGAATGCGGCGCACCCGAATTTTTCAGTCACGGATCGAGGCTTGTTCCCGTCGACGGCATGGAAGGCAAGATGGACCCGGCCAAACTGGAAGCGCAGATCGCGCGTTTTCCCGAGGGGTTTGTCCATGCCGGTCAGCCCATGGCCATCACCCTGACCCAGGCGACCGAATCCGGCACCGTTTACACACCTGACGAGATCCGTGCCATTTCGGCAATCGCCAAAGCCCACCAGTTGCCGCTTCACATGGATGGTGCCCGTTTTGCAAATGCACTCGTCGCGCTTGACCTTACACCGGCGCAGATGACGGCTGACCTGGGTGTGGATATCGTCTCGTTTGGCGGCACCAAGAATGGCTGCTGGTGCGCGGAAGCACTTGTCTTCCTGGATCCCGCGATGGCCAAGCAAACCCCCTTCATTCGCAAACGTGCCGCCCATCTTTTCTCCAAGAGCCGCTTTATAGCAGCTCAGTTCGACGCCTATTTCGAGAACGGCCTCTGGCTTGACATTGCCAGACATGCAAACGCCATGTCCGCCCGTCTCCAATCAGGCATCGCCGCATCCAGCAACTCCCGGCTGGCCTGGCAGAGCCCCGCAAACGAGACATTCCCGATTGTATCGAAGGCGCTGGCCAAACAGCTCGCCGCCAAAGGGGCGATGTTCTACGAATGGACGGCGCCCCGTTCAGCAGCTCATCTGGTTGGCTCGGACGAGACAATGCTCAGACTGGTCACAAGCTTTGCCACCACGCGGGAAAACGTCGACCAGTTCATCGACATGGTCGGATAGTCTCCGGCCCCGAACTTGGCCCCTGCAAACGGCAGACTCGTGATCACAGCAGGCTCACGCTCAAGTGATGCTTGATAACGTGCGCTTGATTTCCAAGTGATGCGTCATTTTGTCATTGTCCTCCTACCGGACGAGAACAGTCCGGAAATAGTTTCAAAAACATTCAAGGAGAACATCATGTCGCAGAAAACACTTATCGGTGCATCAACCCTCGCAGGCGCAGTCGCCATGGCTATCTCGGGAGCAACGTTCCTCGCATCGACCCAGGGTGCAGCCGCAGCCACAGAAAAATGCTATGGTGTTGCCATGGCCGGCGAGAACGATTGCGCCGCCGGTCCCGGTACCACATGCGCTGGAACGTCCAAGGTCGACTATCAGGGCAACGCCTGGAAAAGCGTTGAGGCAGGAACCTGCACCACGATGAGCCTGGAAGGCGGCCGTATGGGTTCGCTTGAGCCGCTTGATCGCGACATGCCTGCCTGATCCGGAAACACCTGGCTAACGGGAACCACGAAATGACACAGTCTGCCCCCACATCGCCGATTGTTCAGGCGTCCCGTTTCCCGAATGGCCCGCTCCCGCTTCGTGCGGGGGCAGGCCTCAAGACCGAACATATCGACGCCATCCTGTCCGACGACTACAGGATCGGTTTTCTCGAAGTCCATGCGGAAAACTACATGGGCGACGGTGGCCCGGCTCACCGCGGCCTGGAAGCGATCCGCGCCGAATTTCCGCTCTCCGTCCACGGCGTCGGCCTCTCGATTGGCTCCGAAAACGGCATCAACCCTGGGCATCTTGAACGTCTGGCCGGAGTTGTCGAGCGCTATGAACCGGCAATGGTGTCTGAACATCTTGCCTGGTCCAGCCATGACGCAGGCTATTTCAATGACCTTCTGCCAGTCCCTTACAACGCGTGCACACTCGAGCGCGTGGTATCCCATATCAGCCAGATCCAGGACCGGTTGAAACGCCCGATACTGCTCGAAAACCCGTCCACCTACGTGGCCTTCGAACAGACGACGATGAGCGAGACCGACTTCATCCGCGAAATTGCCCAGAAATCCGGTTGTGGCCTGCTGCTCGACATCAACAATGTTTTCGTCTCCGCCACCAATCATGGCTGGAAGCCGTTGCAATATCTGTGCAGTTTCCCGCTCGAGCTGGTGGAAGAAATTCACCTCGCCGGCCACGCCGAAGATGTCGATGACGAAGGAGATCTGCTCCTGATCGATGCCCATGACCGCCCGGTTGCCGATGCGGTCTGGAAACTTTACGAGGTCGTCATAAGCCAGGCCGGCGCACTTCCGACACTTATTGAATGGGACAATGACGTGCCCGAATGGCCGGTGCTGCGCCGCGAGGCCCGTCTCGCTGACGCTGTTCTTGCCCGGCTTGGGCCAGCCTCGCTGCTCGGATCCCGTCATGCCGCAGAGTGATGCAGCAAATGAGCGCGAGCAACGCGAATTTGGTGCAGCTCTGCTTGATGCGGATCTGCCACTGCCAAAAGGCATCGTCGGCCCGCACGGCAAGAGCGCCCGGAAACGCTTCGCGGTCTACCGCAACAATGTCACCGTCAGCCTGATAGCGGTGCTCGCCGATATCTTCCCGGCTATCCAGCGGCTTGTCGGCGAAGCTTTTTTCCGCGACATGGCGCGGCTTTACATTGCCAAAGA
>Ga0114910_1001736_pt1 | contig 10125 bp, 29 predicted proteins | sample MalvireepMed_908_FD_83500 | JGI IMG/M metagenome (GOLD analysis project Ga0114910, IMG submission 83500) | Marine viral communities from the Global Malaspina Expedition - Malaspina viral metaG DeepMed_908 | ecosystem: Environmental > Aquatic > Marine > Oceanic | place: Mediterranean Sea...
GGTCGAAACTGAGTCTAGACGCGAGGACGTTATCGCGCTCCACCAAAAGATAGAGAAAAAATCAAAATGAGCATCGACGATGTTTCAAAGACCTTGGGCGAACTGGTTGCTTCCGTCCGCACCTTAACTAATCAGACGAGCGACCAATGGGAAAAGCTGGAGGAAATCGAAAGGCACGCCGCTAGGTGGGAGGGCGTGGCCGAAGATGTGGCCGACATGAAACCCCACGTTGACGACTACAAGCGTCTGAAGCAGCGCGGGATAGGGATGTTCGTTCTCCTTGGCCTGTTGTTTGGCGGGCTTGGGGCTGGCGTTGTCTATGTCTTTGAAAAGGTTATGCCATGAACAAATTTCTGTTTTGGCTTTCGGTCCCTGCGGCCTTGGCCGCTGCTACCGGCGCGTCACTGGCCGGGTTCAATGTATTTCTGTAGGATTCGCCCATGACAACTCCCGCCAACCTTTCCCTTCTGCTTGAAGACTTGAAACGCGATGAGGGCTGCTCCCTTTATCCTTACTTCGACACGGCTGATCCTCCGAAAATCACCATCGGATTTGGGAGAAACCTCACTGACAATGGGATTTCTCAGGAAGAAGCCAACACCATGCTGAAGACCGATATGATGACGACGGTTGACGAGATGCGGATCAAGTTCATGGGGATGGATTTGGGAGAAGGCGTCGAACGCGGAATCCTAAACATGGCGTATAATTTGGGGAAACCTCGGTTGCAACGATTCGAGATGATGTGGGCCGCGCTGAAGCGGAGGGACTTTGATCTCGCTGCCAAGGAGGCCCTGGATAGTAAGTGGTCGAGGCAAGTAGGTGCCCGCGCTCAGCGGATCGCGGCTTTAATCAGACTAGGAGAGTAACTTATGGAAATCTTTGGAATTTTTGAGCAGATCCCATCGTGGATCGTGGCAATCACCACGGTTTTGACGGCGGCTACAGCCGTCACCGCCCTGACCCCATCAACGTCAGACGACAAGATCATCAATGGCATTCTAAAGTTCCTGAACGTAATCGCCGGGAACGTGGGCAAGAACAAGAATGCTGATTAGTATACTCCTTGTCGTTGGAATGCTGGCCTTCGTTTCTGCGAATGTATTCGTCTATGTTTGGTCGGAAAACCGGAGAGAGAAGAAAGCACTGGAGGCAAAGAATGCACAGATCGTGGCTGAACATGACCGTCCTCGCGGCCAGCGCGATCTTGCTGAACGCCTGCGTAACGAAGAGTTCTAGCATATGCCCTCCCCCACGGGAGTACACCGCTGAGTTTCAGGACGCACTCGCAGAGGAAGTGGTTCGTTTTGGTGATGAGTTTCCACTGACTGTTGAGGTCTTGTCGGACTACGCGGTTCTCAGGTCACAGGTGAGGGCGTGTCCATAGTTGGGGTGATTCTGGCTGCTGCTGTTGCGGTAGCCCCCCCTGAGGTGTGGATCATGGGGGTTCAGATTTGTCGGGGGCCGCCCGGATATATCGAAGCGGTTGAAAAAGGTTTCATCCCAGGGGCAAGGCTGGATTGCCGCTGGTTTACTTACTCTAACCGGGAGGGCGTCGAGCCACGTATCTTCGATTCAGAGAAAGCGTGTTTAGACCATATTATCGTGCAAGATCCACAGGGCCTCTATAGCCTTCGGCAGAGGTCGTGTCAGCGGATTGAGTGAGCCATTCGGCATACAGTTCCCGTGCGTAGGCCCTTGCCATATCCCTAAGCAATGAGTGATTTTCCCGCTGCGTTAGGAAGACCAGCAGCGTGTGTATTTCACCCTGCGTGTGCATCAGTTGGTGAACATGGTTAGCGACAGGGATGGCCTCATTGTCGGGGCTCTTGATCCCCTTCCCTGCCGTTCCAATGTGGGCGGCTACCACGCTTTCCTGGCCTGACCCCCGCAGCCCTGTGAACAGACATGGCTCGTCCCTCAAGTGCATGAGATACTTGGGATCGCGGAGGATTTTAGACATCGAAAATCAGGGATTGCCATTGGGTGACGACCATGCCGTGAACTGTCTTTGAGGTTGCGCGGACCCACTCTCCTGAAACAACGACCTTCTCTTTCTTTGCCCTTAGGGCCACATGACCCCAAGCACGCGGGTCGGGCGGCGGGGGCGATTCAGAGGCCGCTCTCACCTGTTCGGTTGTGAAGTGGCTATGCCGCTTGGCGTAGTTCACGAAGTCAGTGAACGCCTGTTCCTTCCAAGTCGGGGTTTCCCGCTCCGCATGGTCAGCCGCTCTTTCTGCGGCCTCATGGCCTAATGCTAATCCGCTCAAAATACCATCTCCTCTATTTCCCTTCTAAGGTCTGCCTTAGCGACAGGCAGTACGTTCTCGACGATCCAATCAATCGCGTTGTCCATCAACTCGTTGAACTCGTCTTGAGGCATCTCCCCTGCGGAGATTGAGTGCGGGTCACGGACCACCACGCCGTTCTTGTCTGTGAACTCGTCGCAGAACCCAAGGTGACTGAGAAGGTTGTTGTGCAGTTGCCGCTTGGTGTACGAGGTGTTGTCCGACACCTTCTGCATGAGTTTCCACCACAGATTAAGTTGACGCATAGACCGCACCTTCTTGACCTCGACAGTGACCCATCCACCGGGTTCAACAGAGTTGACCAACTTCTTGGCCTTCTCGTTCCCAGGGTCTAGGCAGTCACCATACCGTCTAAAGGCGGCTTTCATCCCAAGTCCTCCTCCCCGTCTTCCGGGTTAGCGAATGAGACGCAATAGTGGATCATGCCTAGTAAGGAATCTCCGAGTCAGGACCACCCTGTTGGGGGCGCTGTTGGCGTGCAGGCCGCTCGTCATCAAAGGACTTCGGCTCCATCAGCACGATCTTGTAGACAAGGTTCCCCTTGTTATCGACAGACGGGGCGGGCATCGCGTTGAGCGATACGTTCCACCCCCCGTTGCGGCCTTCAAAGGCAACCCCGACCTTGTTCCATTGCGTCTTCTCCTGCCCATCCTTCTCGTATTTGATGGGGTTCAGTGCGTCTAATCGTTTGCTCATGTATTCACCCTGCGTTGATTAAGTCTCCACCGCTGCGTGCCACGGCGAGTTCCTCGCGCTTGTTGTCGAACTCGTCTGATAGACCAACGATCCCGTTGGCATCGTCACCGTTCCACCACATCGGCTTCTGAGCCTTGATGTCGATGATTAAGTCCTTGGCCTTGTCGAAGATGTGGTCAAGTTGCTCCACGTTATTGCAATCTGCAATATCGGCCCTCACCTTGCCATCCCGCTCCCGCAGTTCTGCGACAGTTGGCGGCTTCATGTCCTTGATGGCACTCCCCCCAAGCAATAGGCGATTGAGTATCTTGTATTCGGACTTCTGAATTCGTTTGAAGTCGTCCAGATTCACCCATGGGGAATCCAGGTTGTATAGATACCGGCCAATCCCCCACCTGACGGCAGCGCGTTTGAATGAGTCTGAGAGGGCACCCTTCTCACCTTCGATATTGCTGTCGCCAGCACCGTCAGCCTTCCAAAGCCACTCCCCTTTATACAAGGGAACCTCACCCTGAACCGTCTCCTGCTCTATCATAACCCGAAGTCCAATCTCACAGACAGTCTTGCCCTCAGATATAATAGGGTAGCGTGACTGCCACCCATCAGGCCCACACACCGCATCCAAGCGGTTCATCACCGCTCGGGCGTCCATGTAGGCTAGGGCCATGCCCTTCTTCTTGTCCTTCGTTACGGACCCCACGCGCCATTCAATCTCGTTTGGCTCAAAGGGGGCAGTCAGTTCGTCCCAAAATGTCATGCGAGTTCTCCGTATTTGGCCTTCAGGTCGGCAAGTGTCTGGCGTTCCTGCGCCTCTACTGCCTTTGCGTTTTCAGCGTTGTGCGCTGCTGCCTTTTCCAGCCTCAATCTGGTTTCGGTGGGGGTTTCCGTGCGCTTCCACCCCGCCGATACTTCAAGTTCCCACTCATAATCTCTGGTATAATCGACTTCGAGGAAGGCTGACTCCCTGAACTCCTCTGGCACTTCCGACAGGATTTCGTCAAGGAGGACCTTCCACTCAACCAACTTCACCGGCAATTCATCCCCACAACTATAGTTACGATCCGCAAGAACGTAGAACGTGAGTTCCTTCGCTTCTGTCATCCCAATAACCTTTCTAAAACCCTGTATGTTGCCTCAATCACCCACCGCTCAGTGGGCTGGCCTGTCTCCACTCTTGCCTCAATGTCGGTTGCCTTCTGAAGCAACATGGTTTCGTCGCTGTGAGGATTCATTTCCATGTAGCGAGCGAGGGCACGTTGGTTTAAACGCTCCGTTTCAATTTGGTTTAAACGCTCCGTTTCAATTCCGCTTGTCATTCTCAAACCTCATCAACCAGGTGCCGCCGTGAGGCAGGAGCGATGGCGTTGGACGGCCAAGGATTCTGGCGACACGGTAGCCGAGTGGCAAGCGACCGTGCCTCGCCAGCGAACGCCAGTCTGTTCTGCGGATTAGGCTTTTCGACCACGGCCAAGTTCGGCTCGGCCTTTTTAGGTGCAGCACTTCAAACCCTTTCTTTGCCATTCCCACAGCGGCCATCGGTTGACGGCCCTTCGTAATCCGTTGGCGTGGGGTCATAGTCCTTGTGAACGAAGTCGTAGCCGAAGTCCTTGGACGGGACGGCCTTGGGATTGAAGGTGATGATGTAGTCCCGGTAGAATGTCTCTGTCTGAGCCAAGCCGTTCATTTCCCATACCCCACGATGTCAAGAACGGCGTTCCAAGGTGAGCCGCCTGTCTTGACCCATTCCTCTCCGAGAACCTGAGCCTCTGCCAACGCCTTATCCATGGCGCGGTTGGTAAGTTGACGCCCATAGGCCCAGTGGCCGTTGTCCAGGTCGTAGACAACCTCTCCACCCTTCATGCCGTCACCGATGATAGTGACTTCCTCAGGAGGGTATGTCCCCCAAGCACCACGCCAATTCACTTTGTTGCCGATTCGTAGGTGAAACATTTATTCCTCCAATGCCTTCAATTTGCTCATGTGAGCGTCCCTGACGTCCCTAACCCGAAGCCTCGACGCAGGGTCCATCTGGCGCATATCACTGTCGTAGGATTCAGAGGTCAGCAGCTTTCCAAGCCCCTTGAGGGTTTCTCTGCCAAGAATGAGGGACCGAAGCCGGTCCTCCCTGTCAATGGCCTCGGCTGTGGGTGGTTCTGGGGCGACTGTCGTGTTCTGAAAGGCCCGTGGCCCTTGCCTCGTCGTCAACCCCGCCACTGTGGCGATGGCCTCTGCCGCTGCCGCTGCCGTATCGGGCCGCTCGTCCATAACGATGGTTGCTCCCGTAGGGACATGGATAAAACGAGTGACGAGAGTACTGTTGTCCATCGCCTGAGAACAGACCACCCCGTTGGTCGTCAGGATGGGTATCACCACCATCCTCACATCGGTCAGATCGTGAGGTCCGAACTCATTGGCCTTCTCGATTTCCTTCTGCACTTCCAAGAGAGCGGTGTGTAGAGTTTCTGTGTTTTCCACTATTCGATCCGCCAAATTCTCAGGCCAAGAACATCGTCCTCAGTGAGTCGTCTTGTTGTAAACTTCACTCCAAGGCGCTTTTGAACGACAGAGACTTGTGGCCGCGACTTCCCCCGAAACGGAATAAAGATTGAATCCCCCACCCCCATGTCCTCCCAAGGGTAGTCATCAGCAAACCGCCTTCTCTTCTCCGGGATGGGCACCCCCTTGTTAATCGGAACCGTCATTGTCGCTCCCCTTATTACAAATGATGCAATGTTATATATTGTGTTTGACCTTTGGTGTCAAGGTGGTCTATAAACATCCCCATGGCAAAATCGTTAGATAAACTGCTCACAGAGATTGACGCCTTCCTCGCGGCCAAGCGTATGTCGCCTACCGAATTTGGCGAGACGGTTATGAACGACTCGAGGTTCGTCCATGAGATTCGGGACGGGAGGCGCAAAACAGTGACCTTGGACACTGCCGACAAGTGCCGTGAGTTTATAATGAACTACCCAGGATGATCGTCCTCACCATAGTCACCTGCCTCATGTGTAGTGTGAACACCAACCCAAGGACAGAATTATCGGTTTTCTTCCCTACGATGGCGGACTGCCTCATAATTAAACGTAAGTGGGAGAAGGAAATGAACGTTAGGGTGATTTCCGCTTGCTCTAACAATGCAGAGGAGAGCAAGTGACGTTCGCCAAGGTGAGAGCCACATACACCACGTTCCTCGCAAGGAGCATCGTTATTCAATGCGCCAAGCCATCGACCTGAATTGCAAGGATTGCATTTACGACGACCAAGATGTTGGGAATTGGAAGCAGCAGGTGACGGCTTGCACAATCACTGACTGCCCATTCCACGACCACCGGCCCATGTCTAGGGGTGAGCGGAAGCTGTGAGGTTTGGAGCGATCCTAGCCGACCCCCCGTGGCATTGGAAATCTAGGAGTGCCAAGGGTGAGGGTCGGTCGGCCAAGAATCATTATGACGTGATGAATCTGAGCGACCTGTTTCTCCTCGCTGCTGAAATACCGAAGGCCGACGACTGCGCGCTGTTCATGTGGGTGATCGACCCTATGCTGCCGCAATCCCTTGATGTAATTCAGGCATGGGGTTTCGAGTTTAAGACCGTGGCCTTCACATGGGCCAAGATCAACGTGTCAGGCAAAGACCCTATCGGGGGAGGTTATTGGACCCGTGCGAACCCCGAAATGTGTTTATTGGCGACAAGGGGTAAGCCTAAGCGCCTGAACGCAGACGTTCGGCAGCTAATCATGGCCCCACGCAGGGAACATTCTCGTAAGCCCGATGAGATTTATGGTCGCATTGAGCGTCTAGTTGCAGGACCATACCTAGAGATGTTTGCAAGGCAGACCCGACCGGGTTGGGATTCTTGGGGTGACGAGGTGGGGAAGTTCGATGAGTAGGCAGTCGCGGCGGATGTCAGTGGTTGAGGCCATCACCAATACATTGGTGGGTTATGTTATAGCCATTCTGACACAGATCACAATTTTCCCGTGGTTCGACATTGAGGTCCGGTTCAGCGACCAACTTGTGATTGGCATGATATTCATGGCTGTCTCAATGGCAAGGAATTATGCCGTGAGGCGCGGGTTTGAGGTGTTCAATGCTTAAACTCTCCCTCCCATACCCCCCGACCCTGAACACTCTGTACCCCACCGGGAAGAATAACAGGAGGTTCAAGAGCAAGAAGTACACCGCATGGATTAAGACTGCTGAGAGCGCCTTCTACGAGCAGCACCCGCACTTCCTTGTGGCCCCTGTCCCGACGATAAAGGGCAAGGTCGAGGTCCAGATGTTCTTCGGACGACCTGACAAACGCCGTAGGGATTTAGCCAATTTAGAGAAGGCGGTATCGGATTTCTTGGTCAACGTTGGAGCGATTCAGGATGATTGTCTCATCGATGAATTGTTTATGTCGTGGCTTGACGGCACAGATGGTTGCCTTGTTTTTGTAACGGAGAGGGGGCCACAGGATGGATGAAACCGTTTTAAGAACCCCAAAGTGCCCGAAGTGCACGATGACATTCCGCATTGAGCAGCAGAACCAAAAAAAGCATGGTTTGATCTGCCCCGACTGCGGCCTGGTGTTCAAAGAACGAAATACTGGGGCCGGTGGGAACGCAATTCTGTCAGTGGGCAGCCTGGAGGACGCGGAGAGGGCGTGGGGATGAATGAACTCAAACCACGGCTGATAGGCTACAGCGGCCAACTCAAACCACGGCTGACTTTCAAGGCCATTCGGAGATGGGTATCGGTGCGCTCAGGCATCCCCCTCGAACTGATAGAGGGCCGAGGCAGGATGGCGCCAGTTGTGACAGCGCGGTGGCAATCTTTGTGGCTGACCAAGCGACTATTAGGTTACGAAAACACACGGATAGCACACCTGTTGGGTAAGGATGATACAGCGATCCAATACGCGCTCGACAAACTGGAGAAAGTGCAGACGAATCTTGAGGAATTGGCGGAAGAGTGCGCCGAGGCGTTACAAAATCAATAGTTGACTACTATTTCAGAAAGGATATAGGGTGGAGTTGAGCGCAGAAAAATTTCTTTCGGAGGTCGAGGACTACCTGGAAATGCACAATATGGCTCCGACGCGGTTCAGCAGCGAGGTGATGAAGGCACCGGCCTTTGTTGCCCGTCTGCGTGGTGGTGTGTCCCCGACAGCCAGAACGATGGACAAGGTACGCAAATGGATGGCTGAGAATGAGTGACGAATTTCCAATTACCGAAGCCATGATTGGCGTAGAGACGAAGCGCCCAACCGCCTCCTCCAAGAGAATGAGTGAGTGGCAAAAGATAGAGACCGCACCGAAAGATGGGCGTTCAATCCTCATTTGGCAGAGCCGGACCGCAAGGCCGTGGAAGGTCGCTCGCTGGGACTTAACTTGGCAGCGGTGGTTGTTTGGAGGAAAGGCAAACGCACAACCCCAAATCTCGCACTGGCAACCCCTCCCTGACCCCCCGGTAGAGGACAATGGCTCGAATTAGAACCATCAAACCCGAGTTCCCGATCTCCGAAACCATTGGGAGATTGAGCCGTGACGCTCGCCTGCTCTACATCCAATTATGGACAATAGCAGACGATTCGGGGAGGGCTCGCGCATCCTCGCGACTCCTCGCGAGCCATCTTTACCCTTACGACGAGGACTCGCACAGCCTAATTGACGGGTGGCTTAGTGAACTACAGGCCGAGGGGTGTGTTACCTTATATGAGGTCGATGGCACTAGTTACTTGGAAATGCCTAAGTGGTTGAAACATCAGAAGATTGACCGTCCTACCCCCTCTCGATTACCCCCAATTACGCAAAAGATCGCGAGGGCTCGCGAGGGCTCGAGGCCCCTACCTAGGACCTTGGACCATGGACCTAGTACCAAGGACCTTAAAGAGGTAGTCGCTTTAAGCGCGACTACAGACCCCATTAGGTTAGCTGTCTCCGATTGGAACCTTCTTGCTGACCGCTTGAATCTTCCGAAGGTAGAAAGGCTGTCTCCAGGGAGAAAGCAAAAGTGGTTGGCGAATTACGGCAATGGCTCGGCAGATCGTTGGAGTCGAGTCTTGGCAGCGATTGAGGAATCGGAGTTTTGCCAGGGAGAGAACGACAGGGGTTGGAAAGCTGGGTTTGATTTTGTGGTGACGGCCTCGAAGATTGATAGATTGTTGGAGGGCTTCTACCGCAGCGATCCGAATGCGGGGAAGTCAAAACTGTTCAAAGTTGCGGAGAAACTAGCAAATGAATTCGAGAACCAAGAAGTTGGAGACGCTGACGAAGTTAGCGACCGTTCTGCCAAGGCGCTCTGGGAGCGAAGCCGAGATTTCAGTCTTCCTGGAGACTTACCTGCAAGAATTGGAACCCCACTCGGCGACGGCTCTGAGCGTGGCGATAGCCAACGGAAGGAAAAAGTGGGAGTGGTTCCCGAAAATTCCAGAGCTGTTGTCGGCGCTGAAGGCGACGAAGCAGACCAAGGGTGATCCATTCCACCGTGCGGGTCCGCAAGTGTCGAACGGTGTCTCAGATAAGGCGCGGGGTATCTGGTTTGAATTCTGCGATGACTTTGATTCTGTGAACCCCGGAACGGCGGAGTCGTGGTTTTATCCGTTGATCCTTAGAGAGCCTGAGCCTGGGTGTATTCAGATTGAGGCACCGGGTACGGGGTTTTTCGCCAAGTGGATTATGAGAAATTATTGGGGCGACATTTCGAGCGCCTTCACGGGCTTCAAGTTGGGGCCTATGCGATGAGTGCTGCTGGGCTGGGGGAGAGGTTTGGGTTGATGATAGACCGGAAGCTGGTGGAATAGATGTGGACGCCTGAGTTAGTTTGGGACCGGATCAAGGCCATGGCAGCAACCCAACGCGCTTTGCCTGACATTGAGGCGAACTTTCGCACACCTCACAGTGGTTCGTGGCCCAAGTTCCCGGACGAGGAAACCGCCTATGGCTACGGGCAGTTCACCGTCAAAGTCTCACCGTCCATGGAGTCAATCGACCAAGCCTCAGAGGCTTGGGGTTGGTTGGGATGGCTTGGCTTAGACGCTCGAAAAACGGTGTTTCTCTTGGCCTCTGGGGTGCCGACCAAGCGCATAGCGCGGAAGATGCGGATTAGTCGCCAAAAGGTGTGGCGGGTGAAAA
>Ga0114910_1001745_pt1 | contig 10094 bp, 12 predicted proteins | sample MalvireepMed_908_FD_83500 | JGI IMG/M metagenome (GOLD analysis project Ga0114910, IMG submission 83500) | Marine viral communities from the Global Malaspina Expedition - Malaspina viral metaG DeepMed_908 | ecosystem: Environmental > Aquatic > Marine > Oceanic | place: Mediterranean Sea...
GCTTAAAATCATTTAAAGTACCGACGTACTTTCCAATACCTGCTCTACTGTAATCTAATTGTCCTGTATTCTCATCAAACTTTGGTATTTTAACAAATTCTCCTTCTTTTAAACCAGCGGTATTAGGATGAAATCGTTCACCAGTAGAACTAATAACTTGCTTATAAGCCTGTTCTAATTTTATTCCAGAGGTATATCTAATTTTTTCCCATTCGCCAATTTCTTTATCTAGTATATATTTTAATCTTGTTTTATTTACATTTGGCTTTTTTAAATCAAGCGTATATTGTTCATATAACATATCCATATTACTAGAAGCTTCGTCGACCTTACTCTTCCACATTTCTACATTTTCTACGCCGCGAGTTATTTCAAATGGGTCTCTAACTTCTGTAGATACAACAGACTTAGGCAATTCTCCAACTTCCATACCGCGAGGAGAACCAAGAGCTTTTCTTAATAGCTTTTCAGACTTCTTATGTTCTTTTAAATCTTGCTTTTGTTCAACGGTTAATTCCTTACCAACTACACGCTCTCTCTGTGGAGGTGTATTTTTGCTGAATTTTTTACTAAATTTATTCCATGCATCTGGTCTTGAATTCCCCTGAATAGCTCGTATTTCACTTGTACCTAAATCCTGATATACTACTCTATATTTTGTTGTTTTGCCTTTGACTGGTTTTTCTACTCTTAATAGCTCAACTGTTCTATCAGGGTTCTGTCTATCAGCATATGTAGGATATTTTAAGGCTTTTTTCTGGGCCACATCAATAACACGAATCATTCCGCTACTATCTTTTATTGTAGTCAACTGAGATTCAGATAGGCTTGGGTCAGCAAGTCTAAAAGCTGTACCAATCTTTTCTTTTATCTGTAACGCACTAAGCCCCTGCCTTGCATAATGAAATGCCACCAAGGAAGACCCGTGAATAAGACGTTCTTCCATAGTCATATCAGATTGACCGGCATCTGAGTACATTCCAGCTCCCATCAACATACCTGGCTCAACACCATACTTTACTCCCTTAGAAGCATATCCAAGCATAGTTGGAAGTCCAGCAACAGAAAAGATAGCACTTGCTATTGTATCAGCTCCAAGTTGCTCCAATCGTCCTTCTAATTTATCATATGGGAGTTTAGTTTGTCCGTATAGACCAAAAGTGACAACATTGTTAGAAAATAAATTTAAGGCTCTGGCAAGCTTAGGATTTTTCTCAGCAATTTTTAATATAGTTTCTCTGTACGGCTTTGTTTTGCCAAGTAATCCTGTTGGTGTGGGCAAAGACCTTGTACGAATAGCTTCTTTAAATATTTTATTATTAGATTGAACGAACCGATTGGCTCTGTCTAATATTTTATCAGCGGTAGCTGTTTTACCAACTTTTCTGGCTCTATCAGCAAGCTGAAATAATTTTCTTGCCCGATTGACTTTATGTACTACATTGGCACCTCCAGCTGCAATACCAGGTACACCACCACCAGCTAAAGAGAATGGAAGCATTCCTACAACAGCTCCACCAAGTCCTCCAAGGGCTTCAGCCCAAAGTTCTGATGATTCGTCGGCTGGAGTAAGATGAGATTCCATTGTACCGAAGTGTGGTATAGCGGATAGCTTTGCACTATCCCAGAATCTCTGCCAAAATGTTGCGTCCCTATAGGCTTGGTCAGGCTGTAAAGAACCCACTTCATTAGCATTTCTTTCAGCTCTCTGCATATCAGTTTCTACACCGCTAACATCTATACCAAGTGTATCCATGCTAAACGGCTGTCTAGAAACTACAGAATCTACCCACATCTTATGTACTTCATCTAGAGTTGGTTGCCTATACCCATCAATAGAAAATCTGTACCCTTGATATGTTACATCATAACGATATAAATCTTGTTGAGGCATATTATTTTATTTAGCGGGATGCATCCAATTAGTAGAATCTGATACCCATGCAGAATCTGAATCTACTTTTGTAACGCTATTAACTATAAATGAATTAGCCGCTGCTCGAGTTACTCTGTCTTGTAATGTTCTACCTCTTGGGCTTGTAATAACAGTACTTTTATCAAATAATGGTTTTCCAAATAACTTCATGAACTCCGTCCAATTATATTTTGCTCCATTAACAATATATGTAATCTTATCAGCTGTAACCTCATCTGGTATTGTTCCAGTTGGCGATTGTATAATTACTGGATATCTTTTACCAGTTTTCATATTCATTACCTCATCACCGCTTTGAAGAGTAGCTCTTTCATTTCTAATATGAGCATGACCACCAAACATACGCTCTCGCCAAGTTTCTTTTTCGCCAGTCCTAGGCTTATATAATTCTGGCTCTCTTGGTTCCCATCCAGGTGGTTTACGAAATGGAGTAAAACCTTTTTCATGAACTGGTTTTTCATATACCATTCCTCTATAACCTATTCTATCATCTCTATCTCCCCAAGTAAATTTAATGAACGATGTTCCATCTTTTATTAAATTACCTCTATTCGCTGCCATCATTTGCTTTGCTGTTTTACCATCAAAAACTTTATCATACGGTTTCCCAGTCACTGGATTAGTTAACCTAACTTGTGAATCATTTGGTAATGATACATCCTGAAATGGAATATTCAGTATAGGTTTATAAACAGTTTGCTCTTCTGGCGGTGGCGGTTTAGTTCCATTATCTACAGGTTTTTCTTGAGATGGAGCAGTTCCAATTTTCCATCTGTATAAAGCATCGGGAAAGCTCATATTAGGAAGTTTATACTTGTCAGGAAAATCCTGTCTCATAGATACTCTAGATTTTTCCAACAACATTCTAGCATCATATTCTGGATGTCCGGCTTGATAACCTACACCAAACTCTTCTTTCTGAGCAGCCGCGTGTGTCATAAGTGTAGTATTATAATCATCAATAACTGTTAATTTATCAGCGCTACGTTTAATATTATCAAGTAATAATTGACTAGCCCCCTCAAGATTATCCTCATCTATGTAACCCATAATTGTAGATGCATTCACATCACTAATATATCCAGTTCCACCGTCTGGTGAATTTCTTACAACAAACTCTCTTAATGTATTTTTTCTATTATCTTTTTCTAATAGCATGCTACGAATACGTAATTTATTATTCGCTACAGCAACATCTTTACCTTTTGCCATTTCTGATAATTGAAGTGCATTATTATAATCTTCTCTGATATTTCCTGTAGTTCCAGCTAGTCTGTCAAATTCAGTTCTATAAACTTGTTTAGCCTTTGATGCATCTGATAATCCTTGAAAAAACTCAGGCCCTCCCTCTGTTCCAGATAAAACTTCTTCTAATTTTGGTAATATAAAATGCTTATCCTCATCAGCAGTTGCTCGATAAATATCTATTATATTTTGAGTATCACGATTTGACAGAGTATCAGCTCTAGCTTGTTTTTTATCCCTGTATTCAGCGACTAACATATCGCGACGCATCTTTGTATCAGCTAAAGAAAGCAGGTTATTGCTTATATTCTTTACGGCTTCTGCCCATGGGTCTTGATATCCGTATCGTGATAAGTATCTTAAATCATCTAGTACGCTAGCCATAATATCTCCAATTATTCGACAATAAAACTATATTCATCTTCGGGGCCAGTTGTATCTAATGGGCCTGAAGGGCCTCCAAGAGAAGTTCCTTTTCCTCCAGCCCCTTTTCCTCCACCAGTATCAACATATCCAACGCCAGTACCAACTCCTTCACCTGTACCTTCGCCATAAATATCAGCAGCAATATCAAAACCTCTACCAAGCGATGACATAATTGTTTGTAATAACTGTGAATATTTATCAGCAGTAGATTGACGAACAGATGCTAATCTTTGTTTTAAGGTTTCACGTAAGCTACTTCTTTGTAAAGATTGAGCAGCTCCTCTTTGACCAAATCCAGCAAATCCTCTACCACCAGTGAACGCACCAGACATTCCCATTCCACCTAATCCTTTGGTTAATGCCTGTCTTGCAGAAGCTAATTCAAATCCTCTTTGTTGTGAGCCATATCGATGTACATTTCCAATTTGAGATTCCAAATCCATAAGACTTGGCAATCCTTGAAATCTATTAGCATATGCTAGGTCAGGAAGTCCAAATAACTTTGCATATTCTTCAGAGCTTACACCATCAGTACCAATAAATTTTAAAAGGTCTTGTTGCTGTTTTGAAGATAATGTACTTAATTTGGATACAAAATCTTTTAATAAAGTACTTTGTTCGGGAGCATTAGGGTCATAATCATCATCACCACCATCAGTAGGGTCTACAGGCTTAGGCGTATAAGTAACTTGATAACCTTGACCGCCCTGAGTACCAACCGTTTGTCCAAATCCAGCCCCTCCCCCAACGTTACCCATAGCAAATGCAGTAGCTGCTGGCTGAGCAGTTCCAATATCAGTCCAATACTCACCTGAAGTATCTCCCCCTGGTGGAGTACCTCCAGCTCCAGTATCTAATTGTAATCCTCCAGTAGATTTAGCAGCATCTTCTGAAAGTATATTACTAATATTTGACATTGGTAAATTGGGATTCATATTTGATAGACCTGGCTGTTGCTGAGTAGTCTGTTGTGGCAAATAAGATTGCACATTAGATACTAAAGAACCTAACTGATTATAGGGATTATATTTTTCTGTATCGTCAAAAGGATAAGCCATTATCTTAACCCCCCAATCCAAATGAACGCTGATACGGTAATAATCCAATCGCCTGTTCATATAATGCATTCATAGGAGAACTACCCTTTAACATTCCTGGAACATTTCCTCCTGGGCCAAATGCATTAGCCCATCCAAGTCTTTGAGTGCTAGTCATTTGAGGGCCGATTAAATTCAACAATTTATCAGATTGAGTAAGATAATCCTGTGACATTACAGTTTGTCCTAACACATTTGATAACGACTCTGGTCTTTTAGTGGTCATACTAGTAGCAGCATCTCTTAATGAATCAAGTCCTGTAGCGAATTGTTGTATTTTTAAAACATCTAATGGAACATTGAAAGCAGTTGTAACAGCTGATGGAGCTATTGATTCTTGTAAAGATGAAGTAGCTTGACTTAAAGTATCTTTTATTTGCTGTAATTCACGTTTACCATATTTTACATCAGGAGCCTTTTCCGCTATATCCTCTACACCTCTAGCTGCTTTTTTCTTAAAAAAGTAATCTCCTAGTCCAGCAGTAATTCCACCCCAAATAGCTGCATGAGGAACAGCTAGCCCAAGTAAATTTATAGCGCCTTTCATACCAGCTTTCTTTAATATATGAGTCAATCCCAGTCCAGCTAATTTACTGCCAATTCCAATTCTTCCCATTTTACGCTGTGTTCCACCTATAGTAGCTCCTGATGCCTGTAAATACGCATCCATTAATTCTTGAGACGCTACCTTATCTTTAACACCAGCTAATAGCCCTTGACCTCCAAAAGCTCCTCTAATCTGTGACAACCCAGTTTGAAATAAAAACGGGTCGTATGTATTATCATTTGCCATATTATGTTCCTGTAAATTCCATGTACCAGAGCTTTCCAAACTCTTTTCGGTACACCCTTAATGTTTGACCACCTGCTAAAACAACACGCTCATCGCCATCACTCATCTCGCCTATAGACGGCTGTTGAGTTGAAGCAACAGTTTCATGTTTCTTTGTTTGTTCAAGTCTTCTAAGTCTTCTATCTATACTACTCATGTAACTCCCCTATGAATAGTTCGATATTCAATAGATATATCATTTATATTAATTGTTCCTGTATTGGTCGGATTAGTAACTTTTATCTGCATACTCTGACACTCAACAGGAGCCGATGGAGTAGCATGCAACACATCCCAAGCACTTGTCACTGCAAAATTACCAGTAAAATTAGTAAATGAACTACCACCATCAGTTGTATAAGATATTGGAGCCGTTTGAGCGGCGCTTGATTTGTGCGTAACTCTTACTCCATATACTTTTTTAATTCTTGATGGGTCTCCAAAGTCTATATCCTTAGTTTTCATAACCCATTTTGCAGCAGTGACTCCATCTCCATTGGATGTTTCTGATATACCCCGTTGATTAGTAGCAGTACCAGTTGCTGCGTTGGATGTATTGAACACAACGCCACCTTCTCCATCTGATATAAAATTAGAAATTATTTTATCCACACCTTGACTAGTTGCATCTTGGTCTTGCCATACCCATGAACGACTATCAAAATTATAAGTATACACACCATTATTATCTGACGTAGCGGTAATAGCTATATTATTTGCCATTACATAAAGATTGTTATGTCCTTCATGAAACGCAACTTGACAATGCTTAGAATCTGCTTGGCCTATTTTTAGTCTCCAAGTTTTCTGTGGTATCTTACCTTTAATTAAATTAACGACATTATTACCATCAAAGAAATATGCTCCATATCTATTTGCCCAATAGATACCATCTTCACTGTAGAACACGGCTGCTTTTGAAGCGACACCCTTGTCCCTTTCAGTAGATTCTAAAAACCAATTACTAGGGGACGGAGAACCAACATTAAGTATATACAACGTCTGTCTTTTAAATGCAAACAATCTATCGCCATACGTAGCCAGTGCAGTATATTCATCTGAATCTCCCCTGACAACATCAATAAAAAAGCTACGTGGAAATGTTTCATATTTATTAGGAGGAGTAAACATGATTCTATCCCTCATCCTTTTCATTATATTACCAAATGTTAATGTTCCATTTGTAACACTTCCGCCAGTCGTTGATGCAGATAATTCAAAAGTGGTTGCATTAGTTATTGAATCTACATAAGCTCCGGTTGGAATATCGGTTCCACTAACACTCATTCCATATCTGATATTTGCAGTGCTATCCATTGTAATTGTCGGGTCATTATTATAATCGCAAGTAGCATCGGAAAATCCATCATCATCTTCATCGAACATTTGGATATTACAGACAAAAAGCCTTCTGTTCGCTATAACACAATCTGTATATCCTTCACCCCTGCGAGATAATTCGATGCTAACTTCATCTGGACTAAATCCATTTAAAATACTATATGTTTCTATGTTTTCAGATGTAAGAACAAGTGTATCTACACCAGCTTCTGTAGCATCGCTACCAACCGCCCATTGTTTATACTCATCATCCATACTAGTCCTACATCCATCCCGTAAATCAATATCAATCATTAAAGACCAAGGTTCATTAGTTCCATTAGGTCTAATATAAACTCTAGCTCCAGTAATTCTTTCATCATAGGCTGGAGAAGCGTTGACATCTATATCAACATAATCATTGGCAACTGTAGTAAACGTATTACTTGATGTTGGAATATAAAGTTTAGATTCTTGATTTCCCCTATAAATAAAAGTACCTGCTATCTGATATGTTTTAGCAGCAAAAGTTCCAATAGTATCACTATCGGTTGCTGGCGTTGTAACATACAAATGGAATCCAGTTCCAGCAGACGGATAAGATGAACTATGAAGAAGCAATTCTGTAGGTGGTGATAAATCACAATCATTAGCAAACCAATTATCATAAGTATCCTTAGCTACACCAGCATCTTCAAAATGTATTTGTTTTACATATCCATATTGCTTTCTTATAAGCCCTGTATTAAAGCTTCCATCAGCAACTCTTACTGTATCATCGGAAGCAAAAAATACACCATTAGCCAATCTTTCCATTGTAACAGTTCCAGCTTCAGAAGCTTCAGTTGTAAAATTTGTAGAGGTGAGCATGAATGCATTACTACCATAAATTTTTGCCACTCTTACAATTCTATTATTAGCTGATACATCAGAACATCCAGATATTCTTAATATATCATTTTCTTGAAAATTATCAGTAAAATCTATTGAACCGCCAGCACTCCCTCTTGTAATAGATTCATTTTCAAATTTCAGTTCATCAGTAGCAAATGTTTTTGATGTAACATTACCCATATCAGCTGCGCTAACATCTCCAGCTGCATCGCCCTCTAATTCTAACGCTGCAGTTTTAGATTCTAATACTGCAGTCCATCTTTCGCCTGTATCTTTCGCACCAGAACCAGCTGACCTGTCTGTCTCAAAATAAAACAATCCGCCACCTGGATAAACATATGAATCTCTTGGTGTAAACGCTCCATCATCACCATTTACTTCATTAGCTGTACTAATACTACCAGCAATTCCAAGGCTAAGATTGTCAGCCTGAGTAAGCTCATTAGGAGCTATATCACGGGCATCTCTTATAAGATTAATCCCTCCTGAAAAATCATTTAATATATGATATTGCTTTGGCATTATTTCTTTAACTCGAAATGAACTAAATCATCAAATTTATTGTCTTTTGTCTGAGTATCCATGTCCCAGTCGCCACCCCATCTTACTTTTAAACCCATCTGCTTCGCTGTTCCGAGTACGTATCCTGCAAAGTAATGAAACCTGTCACGGTCATTCCAATCTATTGGATACGGCGCAACATCCACAGCCACGCTCGGACTCTTATTATGTTTGCCATTAGGAAACTTGATTTTACTATTCCCTTTATTATACGCTTCATTTTGCTTTTCTTTTCCACGATGTCCCTCTATAACTGTACAATCGAAATGTTTAACAACTTCTCTAAACAAATCGACTAGTCTTTCGTCGCAAGTATGCAACTGCATTTTACTTTTTGTACCAAATCTAGGCATCTTCTACACGTTTTTTAAATTCAGCAAACCAAATATCGTCTAATTTGTTCTTGGTAGACTTAACTAGTCCCTCAACCATTGTTATAGCAGCTTTCTTTAACACTGCTTCACTTATTACAGATTTAAGTCCTGTAAGAACAAGACCTCTGACAAACGGTATATACATACCGCCAACCAATACTCCTACTGTACCAAGTACGCTAGTCCAGTGACTTTGAATCCATTCCATCATGGTATAAACCTCATCATTAATGTTACTATAATAGGGACAACAAAAAGAGCAGCTGAACCCCAAGTTCTAAACCTGATGATTGCATAACTATTCTGACTTGTTTGCCCATTTAACTTTTCCAAATGCTTTTCAATCCGTTGAAGAGTTTTGAAGATACTTATCTGTCGCTCGTCCAGCTTTACGAGCTTTGCAGTAGTTTCAGTCCTATAATCATTAACATTCATCTTTTATCACTATTAATTCTACCCTTTAAATATGCTAGGTCATCCGTAACATCATTTAATTCTTTAACAATATCTTCTCTGTGTCTTTGGCTTGTTTCATCTGAACGATTCCACCTGTCAAGCATTTTTAAAACAATACCTTCAACATTCGACATCTTAGTTTCTGATTTTGCAATAGATTTTCTTATGTCGTCTAAGTCTTTGGATTGCTCCTTTTGGCTTCTTATCAGATTCATTATAAGCATTACGAATAATGTTACAATAACTCCAACAGCGCCATACTCGGCATATGTTTCAACCATCTAGAACCTTTTTAGTTGCCCGTAATCCTATTACGATTAATGCTCCTATCGCTACCGATAAAAACATATCTTCCCTAATACTAAAAGCAATTATAATAGATTCAACCATCATAGCCGAGACTATGGCCTTGTCTATTAAAGTACTACTCTGAGTCTTCGCTAGTTGGCGCTTCATCGATAGAAGCCTTCAACGCATCAACGAACGCCTGTCTTCCAAATTGCAATTGCTGGAGATTGAAAGTTGCACTATCAATCTTCCGATTTAAGTCTGATAGATGACTTACCATCAGCTTTTGATTATCATCAAGTTCATCAACGGAATATTCATTTCCGTCAATACTAAGAAGAGGCTCTTTTTCTTTTTTGTTTTGTTTTTTAGCCATTCTATGCTCCTGTTTTGTTTATTAACCATTATTAATTCTTTGCGCTTTTAAATACATATCCATATCTCCACCATTTAAATCAGTAAATATTGCTAAAGCTAATATCATTACCAATAAAAGCACTACCCAATATAAGCATATAAAAAAACTATTATCATCCTTTAACATTAAGGTTTTTTAAGTCCTAGTTTCTGCATTAAGCTTCTATTTTCTTCTTCCAATACTTCAGCATTATGCTCTAATTCTTCAACGTGCTGCTTTTCAATGTCATGCATCTTCGCAGTTAAAA
>Ga0114910_1001750_pt1 | contig 10069 bp, 8 predicted proteins | sample MalvireepMed_908_FD_83500 | JGI IMG/M metagenome (GOLD analysis project Ga0114910, IMG submission 83500) | Marine viral communities from the Global Malaspina Expedition - Malaspina viral metaG DeepMed_908 | ecosystem: Environmental > Aquatic > Marine > Oceanic | place: Mediterranean Sea...
GCCTGTGACTTCCGCGATCACCGTCGCCCATGCGACACCTTGAAGCCCGTACTCCAGCTCCAGGCCAAGCCAGATCGACAAGACTATATTGGTGCCATTGATAACGGTTTGCAGCAGCAGCCCTGTCGTACCCATGCCGCGGCCGAGCACATAGCCAAGGATGGCATAATTGGCGAGGGCGGCCGGCGCCGAGAGCGCCCGGATCACAAGATAGGTTGAGGCTGCGGCAGCGATTTCGCCTTCTGCTCCCATGAAGGCCAATCCAGCGGCCAGAAGCAGTGGCGTTGCGGCGATGACGGCAACGCCGGCGACAACCGAAATCATCAAGGAGCGCCAGAAGACCGCCTGTTCCTCGGTCGGATCATCCCGGCCCATGGCCTGAGCGACAAGGCCTGTGGTCGAAGATCGCAGGAAATTGAATGTTGTGAACACCAGATCGAAAAGGATCGCCGCGATCGCCAGTCCGCCGAGCAACGCCGCTTCACCCAGGCGGCCAACCACAGCGGTGTCGACCAGGCCCAGCAATGGCGTTGTCAGGAAGGCCAGTGTCATCGGCGCCGCGATCGCAAATACCATCCGGTTGTTGACCTCGAAGCGGCGCCCTTCAGGCGGCAGGAGGTCGGGTTTGAGAAGCAAGTCGGCCAAGCGGGAAATTCCGTGATGAAAAAGCGATGCACCTTCCTGTTCGAGTTCACTCACCCTGTAAAGAGGGGAACGCAGATAGCTCCAACAAAGCTTCTGATGAGTGATCGGAAACCGGTTGCTGACGAGCCATGACGTTGGCCGGCCATCTGTCCGCTTTCCAGTCACGGGCGGGCTTGGCGATACGTTCCGGGACAACCTCCTGCGAAGTCCACTCAGGGCCTTGGCATGCAGCCGTGATGGCGTGTGCTTTTGATGGACGCGCGCAGCACAGCCGGGCATAAACAGCAAATGCCATTTCTGCCGATCGTTCACGCCCCTGACTATGACGCTGACTTCGCTCCGGACCACCGGTTCCCGATGGGCAAATACACCCGGCTGATGGAGCTGATCCGCGCAAGCCACCTTGGTGAGCGTGCAATCGTTCATCTGCCTGCGCCGGCATCCGCGCAATGGCTGTCACTTGCCCATGACCGGGGTTATGTGGACCAGGTGATGGCTTGCAAAGTGCCGGCCATCATCGAGCGCGAGATCGGGTTTCCTGTCAGCGAACGGGTGAGCCTGAGGGCCCGGCTTGCGACTGCCGGAACCGTGATGGCGGCACGGCTGGCGCTATCGGAGGGCATTGCCTGCAACACGGCCGGCGGCAGCCACCATGCGCGGCGCGCGCAAGGTGCGGGTTTCTGCACCTTCAACGACGTCGCTGTGGCAGCACATCTGCTGCTGGCCGATGGCGAGGTCAGCCGCGTGCTGGTGATCGATCTCGATGTCCACCAGGGGGACGGCACCGCCGAGATCTGTGCCGGAATCGACGCCATCCGGACCGTCTCGATGCACAGCGAGAAAAACTACCCCGTGCGCAAGCAGGTCTCGTCAATCGATGTGGCCTTGCCTGACGGCGTGCGTGACGAGGCCTATCTGGAAACGCTGGACTGGCTGTTGCCGCGCAGCATCGAGGGTTTTGCACCGGATCTGGTTTTCTACAATGCAGGCGTCGATCCACATGAGAATGACAGGCTCGGGCGGCTGTCGCTGACGGACCAGGGCCTCAAGGATCGCGACAGGCGGGTATTTTCGTTTTTCAGAAAGCGGGGAATTGCGGTGGCGTCGGTGCTTGGCGGTGGCTACAGCCGTGACATCGAGGCCGTCGCCGGACGGCATTTGCTGACCTTTGAGGCGGCGGCGGAATTTGTCTGAGCTATTTGCGCAGGCTGAGCAGCCGCAGGACGATGAAAACGGGTATCACAACGCCTGCGCCCAAAACCAGATAGCCGCCAAAGCGGCCCAGCGCCGCAAATCCGGTTTCCCAGATGTTCACCAGAAAATCGCGGACGATGTAGAGAATATCCACCGGATACCAGTTGAATGCCGCCATCACCACACCGACCACAAATGATGCGACGAGCAGCTTGAGTGCAGTGCGGCCGGGCGTGTCTCCCAGAAAGCGTGTCAGACCATTGCTCATACCGGCAGTTCCCGTGTTCCGTTGTCCTTCACATAGTCATCCGGAGCAAGCCGGGCAAGTCCGTCATTCGATGCCGTCAATCATCTGCTCGAGGGTCTCGAGCCGGTCCGCCTCTGCCGGCGGCTTGTCCCAGCGAAGCCGGCTGATCCGTGGGAAGCGCATGGCAACGCCTGATTTGTGGCGGCTCGAACGGTTGATGCCTTCAAAGGCGACCTCGAAGACAAGCCCCTTGTCGAGCCCGGCGCGGACAGAGCGGACCGGGCCGAAGCGTTCAATGGTGTTGGTGCGAACATATTTGTCGATCTCGACAAGTTCGTCATCGGTGAAGCCAAAATAGGCCTTGCCGACAGGCACCAGTTCACCCGGTTCCCGCCACACCCCGAAGGTGTAATCGGAATAAAAACCGGAGCGTTTGCCGTGGCCGCGCTGCGCATACATCAGCACGGCATCGATGAGGAACGGATCGCGCTTCCACTTGAACCATTGGCCCTTTGGCCGCCCGGGAACATAGGGCGCTGTCTTGCGCTTGATCATCACCCCCTCGATGACGGCGAATGGTGGATCGGCGCGCAGCGCGGCCAGGTCGTCCCAGCTGTTGAAGGTCAACATCGCCGAGCAATCGAAGCGCCCGGGATCAAGCTTCGAGACAAAGGCTTCAAGGCGGGGACGGCGCTCGGAAAAGGGGCTTGCCCGGAGATCTTCTCCGCCGTCCTGCAGCAAATCATAGGCGCGGAAGAAAGCCGGATATTCACGCAGTTGTTTTGCCGTCACGGTCTTGCGGTTGAGACGCTGCTGCAGATCGGAGAAGGTGCCGGTCTCGACTCCGCCGCCGTTTGGCCGTGCAACCAGCAGTTCACCATCCAGGGCGCCGTCAAAGGCGATGGCGTCAACCAGATCCGGAAAGGTGGCGGAAATATCATCGCCGGTGCGGGTGTAGAGTCTGGAGATTCCACGCTCGGATGTCGCCTGGACACGGATGCCATCCCATTTCCATTCGGCGGCAAAGTCTGCCGGGTCGAGTTTTTCGAAATCCTTCCCGTCGATCGCATGGGACAGCATCACCGGACGGAATGGTGCGGCGGCTGCATTTACCGGTTTCGGACCGGCGCCTTCAAGCCAGGCGAACAGTTCCGCATAGGGCGGCGTCAGACCGTGCCAGAGTTCCTCGATCTCGTTGACATTGACCTCGCCGAAAGCCGCCAGCGCCTGTTTGATCAGCCGGCCCGACAGCCCCATGCGGAAGCCGCCGGTAACGAGCTTGAGCAGCACATAGCGGCCGGGAGGATCGAGCCGGTCAAGCCAATCCTCGACAAGGCCGGGACCTTCGCGGCGTGACGAGGCGATCAGCGTCTCGACCACTTCGGACAATCCCGGTGCGTTGTTGCGGCCGGCAGCTGCCTCGCCCTTTTGAGGCCAGGCCAGTGCGATGGTTTCAGCCAGGTCGCCGACGTAATCATAGGAATAGCCAAACAGTTCCGGATGCATGCGCGCAGAGATAAGTTCGCGCAATTGCGCCGGCTTGACCGCGGGAATGTCGAGTTCGCGCGCGAGGGCTGCCAGCGCATAGCCCCGCTCCGGATCGGGGACCGTGCGGAAATAGTCCTGCAGCAGCGAGAGCTTGGCGTTGCGCGAGGGCGTGAAAGCCAGCATGTCGAGAAGATCTGCGAAGCGGTTCATGGCTCAGTCGCCCTCGTCTTCATAGCCGACCAGATGCAGCGGTTTGGCGGGGATGCCCTGCATGGCGCACCAGCGCACCAGCGCCTCCTCGCGGCCATGGGTCACCCAGACCTCGCCCGGCGCAACCGCCTGAATGGTTTCCGCAAGTTCATCCCAGTCTGCGTGATCTGAAATGACCAGCGGCAGCTCAACCCCGCGCTGCCGGGCGCGCGCCCTCACCTGCATCCAGCCCGAGGCGAAACTGACCAGCGGATCAGGAAAGCGGCGGGCCCATTTGTCTCCGAAGGCCGATGGCGGCCCGAGCACGATGGCGCCGGCGAAATCTCCCTTGGCCCCCGCATCGACAGTTGCCGGCCGCAAATCGCCCAGCGCAATGCCCTGGCTTTCGTAATAGTCGCAGAGTTTTTGCAGCGCGCCGTGAATGTAAAGCGGATCGTGATAGCCGGCGTCGCGGATCAGGCGGATCACCCGCTGCGCCTTGCCGAGCGAATAGACACCGACCAGATGCGCCCGCTCCGGATTGCGTTTGACCGACCGCAGCAGCCTGCCAATCTCGTCGCTCGCCTCGGGGTGCCGGAACACCGGCAGTGCAAAGGTCGCCTCGGTGATGAAGACATCGCAAGGCACCGGTTCGAACGTGGCGCAGGTCGGGTCGGGCCGCGGCTTGTAGTCCCCCGAGGCGACGATGCGCAGGCCATTGCATTCCACTGCGATCTGGGCAGAGCCCAGGACATGCCCGGCCGGATGAAACCGGACCGTCACATCCTTGATGCGGATCTCGTCGCCGAAACCGGCAGCCTGTGTGGCAGCGGCGTGGTCGGCGCCATAGCGGATGGCCATGATATCGAGCGTCTGGGCCGTTGCCAGCACATGGCCGTGTCCGGCGCGGGCATGGTCTGCGTGACCATGCGTGATCAGCGCCCGGTCGACATTACGGACCGGATCGATGAAGAAATCACCCGGCGGGCAGTAGAGCCCTTCACGGCGGGGGATCAGCAGGTCTTCGGGTTTCATTGCCATGGTCATCAATTAGGGCGGATGGGTAAGATTCGAAAGGCCTTGCGTTTTGGCCGAACTGAACGCATAGGCTCTGGCCTCAGTTCCTTTCCGGTTCACACATGACATCCTATCAGCTTTCCTCGGGCGATCTCACTGCCGATCGCCGCGCCCATTATGCCCGTCTCTACGCCGAGGGCGGCGACCTTGCTGCAGCCATTGATCTGCAGCGGCAGGCGCTCGATCTTGCGCCCGGCTGGGCCGCGGGCTGGCAGACGCTTGGCACCTTTTCCGAGAAAGCCGGAGATCTGGCCGGCGCGGCGGATGCATGGCGCAAAGTGCTGGGGCTGTCCCCGACGGATATTTTCGGCGCGGGCCTGAAGCTGTCGCTGACCGGACAGGCCGAGACACCGCCTACGCCTCCGTCTGAATATGTTGAGGCGTTGTTTGATGGCTATTCGGATCGCTTTGACACGGCTCTTGTCGAAAATCTCGGCTATTGCGTTCCCGAACGGCTGGCTGCCCTGATCGCGGATGTTTCCGCTATGGATGCGCAATTTGCAAAGGTGATTGATCTGGGCTGTGGAACCGGCTTGTTCGGGGAACGCATCCGCCGCACGGCATCCTGGCTTGAGGGGTATGACCTGTCCCAGGGCATGCTGGCCAAGGCCGGGGAGAAAGGCGTCTACGACCATCTTCGACAGGCCGATATTCTTCATGGCATCCCGGCGGCGCGGCTGACCGGCGCAGGCCCGGCAGATCTCGTTGCAGCGGCCGATGTGTTTGCCTATTTCGGCGATCTTTCAGGCGTCATGGCAGTCGCCGCGAGCTTGACGGCGGAGGGCGGGCTGCTGGCCCTGTCGCTGGAAGCCGGGCCCGAGGATTGCGAATGGTTGTTGCAGCCCTCCTTGCGTTACTGCCACGGCGCGGCCTATCTGCGGCGGCAACTGGACCGAAATGGCCTGGACCTGCTGACATTGTCACAGGAGCCTATACGGCGGGATGGACCCAACACCATTTCAGGGCTTCTCGCCGTGGCGCGCAAGCGGCCATGCTCGACTGTCCGCGATGAACCGGCTGAGCTGATGCTGGAAGCCGCGATGACCGTCGCTCTCAACTGATCGCGACGGCCCAGTCGCGGCTTATCCCGGAAAACTGTCAGGCGGCAGCCGCCGGCTGATCAACCGGATGCTGAGACCGGAAGCCCACCGCCAGCCGGTTCCAGGTGTTGATGGTGCCAATGGCCACGGTGATGTTCATGATCTCCGCATCGGTGAAATGAACCTTAAGCGCTTCGAATTCAGCATCGGGGATACCCGTTTGCGCGATATTGGTCACCGCGTCGACCCAACCCAGCAGAGCGCGCTCGCGGGCGTCATAGACACCGGATTCGCGCCAGACACTCATCAGGTTGATCCATTGCTCGCTTAGCCCGTCATGGCGCGATTCCTTGACATGCATATCGACGCAATAGGCGCAGCCGTTGATCTGCGATGCACGCAGCTTGATCAGGTGAATGAAGCGGCGTTCGAGTCCCGAATTCTGAACATAGGTCTCGAGCTGCATAACGGCCTTGAGGGCGTCCGGGGCGGCCTTTTGAAAATCAAGACGAGGATGCATTGGTATCTCCTTTTGTGGACTGGCCTCAGCGGGCCGATTTGCGTTGATGCTGATCGAGAAATGCGCAGCCACGGGCAACTATCCCGCCATCGTCGGATTGGGCGAGGTCGGCGATCAAACCTGCCACGCTGACGCTGGCAAGCTCCTTGCGATAGGCCTTCTCAGCTTTCAGCATGGCGGCGTTGATGCCGCAGGGAGCTGTGAAATAACGGCCTGGCAGGGGATTGGGGCCACGCTGCCTGATCTCGTTGCAGCGGAACGCCGGAGCGGGTCCCTCCACAGCCAGAACGATATCAAGCAGGCTGATCGCGCCGGGTTTGCGGGCCAGGCGATAGCCGCCTTTCGGCCCGGGCACGGTGGCGAGGATCCCCGCGCCGGAGAGGGCCTGGAGATGCTTGAGCAGATAGCTTGTGGAGACACCGTGAAACGCTGCGAGACTGGCTGCCGAGAGCACGGCATCCGTTTCGAGGCCTGCCAGCATGGTCACACTGTGAATGGCCTGCTCAACTCCGTCACTCAGTTTCATGTCTCTGTCTCCTATCGTGGATATTATTTATCTATGATTCGGAATGATGTCAAACCCGGTTCGCCAGATGCGCAATCGGACTTTCATTCCGACCGGCCGCTTTGATCTGTCAACCTGCTTGGAGAGCCCGGATGGCTGCACTACATTGCGCGGTGTGAAAACCGAATCCGCGCCAGCCTCAGACAATCCGGGCTTCTCATTGCCCGAGCCGTTTCTCGGCTGGTTCGCCAGCCGCGGCTGGCGCCCGCGTGCGCATCAGCTCGAGCTTCTGGCGGAGACGGCAGCGGGGCGCTCGATGCTGCTGATCGCCCCCACCGGCGCAGGCAAGACACTGGCCGGCTTTCTGCCGAGCCTCACCGAGCTCGCCTCGCGCGGCAAACCCAAACCGGGCGCTGCCGGGTTCAGATCCCTGCACACGCTCTACATCTCGCCGCTGAAAGCGCTTGCCGTCGATATCGAGCGCAATCTGGCGCGCCCGGTCGCGGAGATGGGACTGCCGGTGCGGATCGAGACCCGGACCGGAGACACGCCGCAATCCAAGCGCGCCCGGCAGCGTACTGATCCGCCAGACATCCTGCTGACGACACCCGAGCAGGTTTCGCTGCTGATCGCCAACCAGCATGCCGAGCGGCTGTTTGCCGGTTTGCGCTGCGTGATCTTTGATGAACTGCATTCGCTGATTGCCTCCAAGCGCGGGCATCTTCTGTCGCTGGCGCTGGCACGGCTGCGCAAGCTGGCTCCCGGGCTGCAGACCATCGGGCTGTCGGCAACAGTGGCCGATCCGGAAGAGTTGCAGCGCTGGCTTGTTCCGCAATCAGCCGGCACAGACAATATGGCCGGGCGGATTACCGTTGCCGGCGGGGCCAGCCCGTTGATCACCATCCTGGAAAGCGAGGAGCGAATTCCCTGGTCGGGGCATTCGGCGCGCTACGCGGTTCCCGACGTCTACCAGACCATCAAGGATCACCGCACCACGCTGATCTTCGTCAATACCCGCAGCCAGGCGGAGCTGTTGTTTCAGGAGCTGTGGCGGATCAATGATGACAGCCTGCCGATCGCGCTGCATCATGGCTCCCTGGACGCGGCGCAGCGGCGGCGGGTGGAGGCTGCGATGGGGCGCAATGAGCTCAGGGCGGTGGTCGCGACTTCGACGCTGGATCTGGGAATTGACTGGGGCGACGTCGATCTGGTGGTTCATGTCGGCGCGCCCAAGGGTGCCAGCCGTCTGGCGCAGCGCATCGGCCGGTCCAACCACCGGATGGACGAGCCCAGCCGGGCCATCCTGACACCGGCCAACCGGTTTGAAGTGCTGGAGTGCCAGGCAGCCATCGACGCCAATTATGTCGGCGCGCAGGACACGCCTCCCGGCGGCGATGGCGGGCTTGATGTGCTGGCCCAGCATGTGCTCGGGATGGCCGCCGCCGCCCCCTTTGATGCCGATGATCTCTATCGGGAGGTGAGCAGCGCTTCGCCCTATGCCTGGCTTGACCGTGACAGCTTCGACAAGATCATCGAATTCGTCGCCACCGGTGGCTATGCACTCAAGAGCTATGAACGCTACGCGCGGATCCGCAAGCAACCGGACGGCTTGTGGCGGATCTCCAACCCGCAGGTGGCGCAGCAGTACAGGCTCAACATTGGCACCATCATCGAAGCCCCTATGCTCAATGTGCGGATGACGAGCCGCAAGAATGGAGCACTGACCGGGCGCGGCGGTCCGCCGCTTGGCAAGGTGGAAGAGTATTTTCTCGAAACGCTGGCCCCGGGTGACACATTTCTCTTCTCCGGCAAGATCCTGCGGTTCGAGGGTATCCGCGAGAATGAGTGCATGGTTTCCAAAGCCTGGGATCAGGACCCGAAAGTGCCGGCCTATGCGGGCGGCAAGTTTCCGCTGTCGACATACCTGGCCGAGAGTGTACGGGCGATGATCGCCGATCCGGACAAATGGGCCGCGCTGCCCGGCCAGGTGTCGGACTGGCTCAGAATGCAACAGCAGGTGTCGCAGCTTCCGGCGCGGGACAGTTTGCTGATCGAAACCTTTCCGCGCGCCGAACGCTTCTTCATGGTCTTCTATCCGTTTGAAGGCCGTGTGGCGCACCAGACGCTGGGTATGCTTCTGACCCGTAGGCTGGAACGGCTGGGCGCCCAGCCGCTGGGATTTGTGGCAACGGATTATTCTCTTGCCGTGTGGGCGCTTGAGGACATGAGCGCGATGATCTCGGACGGAAGGCTGGATCTGGGGGCGCTGTTCGACGAGGACATGCTGGGTGACGATCTCGATGCATGGTTGAACGAATCCTGGATGCTCAAGCGGACCTTCCGTGCCTGCGCGGTGATTTCCGGTCTGATCGAGCGGCGGCATCCGGGCAAGGAGAAGTCAGGCCGTCAGGTCACCGTGTCAGCCGACCTGATTTATGATGTCCTCAGAAGCCACGAACCGGACCACATCCTGTTGCGCGCGACCCGCGCCGATGCGGCGCAGGGGCTTTTGGATATTCAAAGGCTCGGGGCTATGCTGAAGCGAATCAAGGGCCATATACGGCACCGGGCGCTGGAGCACATTTCGCCGCTGGCGGTTCCGATCATGCTGGAAATCGGGCGAGAACCGGTGACCGGCGAAGCGCATGAGAGCATCCTGGCTGAAGCCGCAGAAGACCTGCTTGCCGAGGCACAGGACCAGATTTGAACGGAAACGCCATGCACGGCACCAATGCGGCGCTCAAAACAGCCTCCGGGGCAAGTGGCCCGTCAACCGCGGAGCTGACTGTCAACGGAACCGCTGTGACTTGCGACCGCGCCGGCGTGCTCTGGCTGCCCGACAGCGGCATTCTGGTGGTGTCCGACCTGCACCTGGAAAAGGGCGCAGCCTTTGCGCGGCGCGGCATGATGCTGCCGCCTTACGACACGGCGGCAACACTGGCCCGGCTTGGCTTGGCGATCGCCTATTACAATCCGCGTCTGGTGATCAGTCTCGGTGACAGCTTCCATGACCGGAGCGGCTCGGCGCATCTGCCCGATGGTTACCGTGAACAGCTTCGAGGGCTGCAGCAGGGCCGCGACTGGGCCTGGATCGAGGGCAACCACGATCCTGACAGACCGGTGGGATTGGAGGGCAGTTTCTGCAGCGAACTGCAGGTGGAGAC
>Ga0114910_1001752_pt1 | contig 10061 bp, 8 predicted proteins | sample MalvireepMed_908_FD_83500 | JGI IMG/M metagenome (GOLD analysis project Ga0114910, IMG submission 83500) | Marine viral communities from the Global Malaspina Expedition - Malaspina viral metaG DeepMed_908 | ecosystem: Environmental > Aquatic > Marine > Oceanic | place: Mediterranean Sea...
GCATCATCTAAAATAACAGAAGAAGAACTACTATCAAGAATCCAGGGTGAGATCACCGATGCTCTAGGGTATAGCGATGTTATATCCGAACAGAGAGCAAAGTCTATGGATTATTACTACGGGTTACCCTTTGGTAATGAGGTAGATGGTAGAAGCCAGTATGTAGACTCCAGTGTAATGGACACAATAGAATGGATTAAACCCTCTTTAATGAGGGTATTTGCGTCTGGCGAGGAGATGGTTAAATTCAATCCTATTGGCCCAGAAGATGTCCACGCTGCTGAACAAGCTACAGATTATGTAAACTACATATTTACTAGAGACAATCCAGGATGGGAGATTTTATATACTTGGTTTACTGATGCACTCCTACAAAAGAATGGTATTGTAAAGTGTTGGTGGGATGAGACAGAAGAGTGGAATAGAGAAGAGTATAATAATCTTGAGGAGTTGGAGTTTACCGTTCTCCTTGAAGACGATGATGTAGAAGTTCTTGAGCATACAGCTTATGAAGAGAATGGTGGAACTTACCATGATGTAGTTATATCTAGGAGAGCTGGTAAGGGTAGGGTAAGGATAGAGAATGTTACACCCGATGAATTCTTAATAGCAAGAGAATCTAAGTCTATTGAGGATTCTAACTTTGTTTGCCAAAGAGTTTTAAAGACGGTTTCCGAACTTAGGGAAATGGGTTATGACTTTGATGTTGACGAGTTGGGCAGTGGCGATGACATGATTGAGTATTCATCAGAAAGATTAAGTAGGTTTGCTTACGATGATTCTGCTAGATACGAAGGGTTTGGCGACTCAAATCCAGAAGAGGCGTTAAGAACTTTCTGGCTACATGAGAGTTTCATAAGAACAGATTATGATGGGGATGGTATCGCAGAACTTAGGAAGGTATGTTCTGTAGGAGATAAGGTTCTCGCAAACGAGCCTATAGATAGAATTCCCTTTGTAAGTATTACACCAGTAAAGATCCCCCACAAGTTCTTTGGTTTATCCATTGCTGATCTTGTTCTCGATATTCAGTTAATTAAGAGTACCCTGATGAGAAACCTCATGGACAACATGTACAGCCAGAACTTTGGCAGGTATGCAGTCCTTGAAGGTCAGGCAAACCTAGATGACCTCTTAACACAAAGACCAGGGGGTGTAGTAAGAGTTAAGTCACCCAATGCTATCATGCCTTTGGCAACCCCACAATTAGAACAGTCATCCTTTGAGATGCTTGGTTACCTTGACCAACTTAGGGAATCAAGAAGTGGTGTAAACAAGTATAGCCAAGGTCTGAACGATAATGCTCTAACTTCACATACGACAGCAACTGCTGTTAATGCAACTATGACAGCAGCGCAATCTAGGATAGAACTTATTGCAAGACAGTTTGCAGAAACTGGTGTTAAAGAACTAATGAAGAACATCTATGAATTAGTCCTCAAGAATCAGGATAAGGAAAGAGTTGTAATGCTTAGGAATAGGTGGATTCCTGTCAGACCTGATATGTGGAGAGAGGAGTATGATTGCAGCGTATCTGTTGGAATAGGTAACGGTAATAGAGATCAACAGCTTATGCACCTCACGACAATGCTTTCATTTGCCGGAGATGCCATGAGAGGTGGTTTGAAGATCGTTAATGAAAAGAACATGTACAACATGGGAGCAGCCCTAGTAAAGAATATGGGTTTTCAGAATGTAGATGATTTCTTGACTAATCCTGATACAGTTCCAGATCAGCCAGATCCTAAAGAACAGTTAGAACAGGCAGAGATGCAATTGAAGCATAAAGAACTTGAAATCAAAGCTGCCGATGTTCAAGTTAAGATGCAGAAGATGCAGCAAGAAGCAGCTAAAGATTCTGTAGATACTCAGTTGAAGGTAGCAGAACTTAACCTAGAAGCTCAACAAGGGAGAGCGGTAGCAATAGGATAATTATGAATAAAGAAGAAAGGGAGATAAGGGCTAAAAACCTTCTCCAAAATGAACTATTCAACGAAGCATTTGAAGTATTAAAAAAAGAATTACTAGGACAATGGGAGCAAAGTGGTTCCCAGCATACAGATCAGAGAGAATCTATCTGGTTAGCCATAAGGCTGCTAGAAAAGATAAAGGGCCATATAACGTCAATCGTGGAAACGGGACACATGGCTAAAGTTCTTGAAAAGCAACACCCTTATATTTAGGAGGTTATTATGGTGGACAATCGAGCAGACCCACAGATTGTAGGTGAATTAGCGCAAGACCCAGGAAGCATAGGTGCAGCGCAGGAAGCATTACTTGGACTATTGGACTCTCAGGAGAAACCAGAGGAAGAGAAGGCTAAACCGTCTGAAGAAGTTACAGAAGACGTTGAACAGGAGGAACCTGAAGAGGCAGAGGAGACTGATGAAGCTGAAGAAGTTGAAGAAGCCGAAGAAGAAGATGCTGCTGATGATACAGATGAATCTGAAGAATCCGAGGAAGAAGAAGCTGAAGATGAGGAGGTCGAAGAAACCGCTCTCTATACTGTAAGAGTAAACGGAGAAGATGTAGAGGTCACAGAAGACGAACTTGTTAGAGGCTATTCAAGACAATCGGATTATACAAAAAAGACGCAAGAGCTGGCAGAATATCGAAAGCAATTAGATAATGGAGCGCAACATCTCCAGAATGAAATTGCCCAGACTCAAGCAGCGCGTCAAGAGTACGTTAATGCTATGTCCCAAGCTATTGAGTCCAATTATAGTATGGCAAAGCAATTTGAAAATATTGATTGGGAAAGACTTAAACTAGAAGACAGGGAAGAATACTTAACTAAACGAGATGAGTATCGTGAGGTTCAAGATAAAATCCAAGGCCTTCAAGTTAAGCAACATCAAGCATACGAACAGCAGAATAGGGAAACACAAGCACAGCATCAAAGATTGTTACAGGAAGAACATGCCAAGATGGTACAGATACTACCAGAATGGGGTGAGCCTGAAACTCAGAGAGCTATTGCTAAATCTATAGGTGAGTTTGCTCTATCCAGGGGTTATACCCAGGAAGAGTTAAACCAACTTGTAGATCATAGATCTATACTTGTTCTTATGGAAGCTAAAGCATTTGCTGACATGCAAGGCAAACAGTTAAAAGCTAGGGCCAAGAAAGTCAAGAACAAACCTAAAGTAGTTAGGAGTTCCGCTAAGAAAGAGAAGGCTGATAGAGGCAAAGCTATACGTACTAAACAAATGAAACGTCTTCAGGAGACTGGTCGCGTCCAAGATGCAGCAGGTCTGTTTGAAGATTTTGTCGAAATATAATAATAGGGAGTAAATTTTATGGCAATTTTAACGAACTCTAGGTCAACCTTTGATGCTGTAGGCATCAGGGAAGATCTGAGTAACATTATATACAATATATCACCAATGGACACACCATTTCTATCTAGTGCTGGTCGTGGTACATGTGATAACACTCTGTTTGAGTGGCAGACAGACGAGCTAGCGACTCAGGCTGCTAACCAACAGCTCCAGGGCGATGTACCGGATGCTCTGGCTGTGACGGAGACAGTCATGGCGCAGAACCAAACGCAGATCAGTTTCAAAACCGTGGCAACCACGGGTACTGCTGAAGCGGTGGATTTTGCTGGCAGACGCAGTTCGCAAGCCTACCAAATGGCTAAGAGGGCCAAGGAAATCAAGAGGGACATGGAATTCATGTTGACCGGAAATTCCGTACGTGTAGTGGGCGATGCAACTACTGCACCGAAGACTGCTTGTTTACAGTCTTGGTTAGGTGCGAAAACTACAGCTACGTCTAACTTGATAGATGGTGGCGCTTCAACTGTTGTTGGTATAGTGAACGTAAGTTCAAGTGTATATGCTAACGGTACTGCTGTTAAGACGGGTACTGCACCTACAGTTCAGTTGACGCAAGCTATGATTGATCTCGTTGTTCAGAGATGCTACGAAGCAGGTGGCTCTCCAGATACGATGTTCTGTAAACCTGATCTAAAGGTTAGGTTGTCTGCAATAGCAGGTGCTTCACTGGCTGAGATAAGAACTCAGACAAAAGGTGACAAGCCCGCACATGCGATCAATGCAGTTGATGTTGTAGTAACTGACTTTGGTACGTTTAAGTTTGTTCCAAATAGGTTCTGCGATCAGGGCAGCATAGGTATTGTGTATGTAATGGACTGGGACTACTGGTCAATTAACTACCTACGCCCCTTCCAGACGCTCAATCTTGCCAAGACTGGTGATAACGTGAAGCAGATGATGCTTGCGGAGTACGGTCTTGAGGCTAAGAATGGTCGTTCTTCAGGTGCGATCATACGTGTTAAGGCGTAACATTGTTAGTGTACGATAGTACACCTACGATAGTAGTACAGGATAGTGTACTGGCAGATGATCTCTGTCAGTACATTATCACCTTTACTAAGAAAGCTAGGCCCAAACCTAATCTTATCGCTTCTAATGGAAAAGATATTAGGGATGAGTTAAGGACTAGTAGTGGTATAGGCGTAGACTTTGGCGAGAATGAAGTCATTGACAGTATTTATAAATCAATGTCTGAAATGTGTCATCTACCGATTAGTCATGCTGAACCGATGAGCATACAAAGATATAGACCTGGGGAAGAGTACAAACCTCATTGGGATGCCTTTCTACATGATGAAGACTTGCCTAAGAGCGTGAGGCTGAAAGAGTGTGGTAATAGAGCAGTTACTGTAATTGGTTGTTTGAATGATTCGGATGCTGCTACAGTATTCCCACATTTAGGATTTGGTATACAGTCCATGCAAGGAAGGGTTATTATGTTTGGTAACCTTGATGAAGATAAGGAACCCCACCCATTGTCCATGCACATGGGAACTACTCCTAGAGAGGGGGAAAAATGGATATTTACTTTATGGTTTAGGGAGAAGCCTTTTATGGAAACTAAGAAAACACTTTCAAAAAAGAAATCTGAAAAGAAGTCTACTGAAAGACATTTTAATCCAGAAAAACATTCAGAGAGTGTAATGAAGAAAGCAAAAGATATTATGAAAGAAAGGGGGTCCATGCCCATATGAGGAACATAGCTATTCTAGGTTTAGCTCCTTCCACTCATGATGATGCACCTTTTACTGACCCTGACTGGGAAGTATGGGGATTACCTTGGGATGAAGGATGGTTTCTTGGTTGTAGCAGGTTATTTGATATTCACCCTTTAGAGTGTATAAGGGAGGCAATTCCCTCATTCTACCCTCATGGTTACGAAGATAGGCTTAGAGGGTTAGGTGTTCCTTTATACATGCAGAAGGCATATCCTGATATACCTAATGCTATAGAATACCCTCTTAAAAATGTTTCTTCTTTAGTGGGGGATTATTACAACTCCTCTATCGGCTATATGTTAGCATTAGCAATATTTGAAGGGGTTGATAAAATTGGAATATGGGGAGTTGACATGGATGGCCCAGGTGAGCCAGGACATGCAAATGAATACAGAGATGAAAGACCAAACTGTGAGTATTTGCTTGGGTTTGCTAAAGCAAGGGGTATAGAAATCTATATACCTGAAGAATCTCCCCTTCTTAAGTTTCAGGGTACGTTCCCTTTAGGAACGGTTATACCAAAATACACACACAGATACGGATATTTATAATATGAGCTTTGACAAAGAAGTGGGTTACGAACCTTTAAGACCAAGTTTTGTACATGAAGAACCGGATGGCACAGTAACAGTTAATACTGTTCAGGACGCGCAACCAATCGTAGATGAAGCTAAACAAGCTGCAAATGCTTATGGATCTCCCTTAACTCCCGGCAAACAATATCATGGTATGAGGGTTGCCACTATTCCTTTCAACGTATTTGAAATGTGGATGAAGGAGACTAATGGGGCAATACAGAAAGATCCAAAACTGCTAAAGAAATATCTTAACGATCCTGACAATAAGTATTTCAGAACAACACCAACGAGGATATAGTTATGTGGTTATACAAACCAGGACAACCTGGATTTACACAGACAAATTACGCTATTCTTAATCAGAAAATATATTTCTTTTCTCGTAAGTCGTAAGATATGGCGATTAATACATACGGAACTCTTCAAACTGCTGTCGCCAATTGGCTGGACAGGGATGATCTGACATCGAGGATACCGGAATTCATTTCGCTAACTGAAGCAATATTCAATAGAACATTGCGAATAAGAGCTATGGAAACGATAGTGTCTGATAATACCCCTAGTGGAAGTAAGGAGGACGCTCTTCCAACAGGGTACTTACAGATGAGGGAGATCCATTTAGAAACAAGTCCGATAGTTCCGCTATCTTATATTACCCCTGAAATAATGTATAGGATACGAGCTGGAAGTGTTAATGGAAGACCAAATAGTTATACTATCATGGGCGAGAATATTCTATTCGGACCAACGCCAGATAGTGTATACGCATATAGTATGACATACTACAAAGCATTAGATGCGCTTTCTGATAATGCCCCAACTAACTGGGCTATACTAAATGCACCTGATATGTACCTGTATGGTACGCTTCTACAGGCAGAACCATTCCTAATGAATGATGAGAGAGTTCCGTTATGGGAGAGAGGTTTTAGACAGGCGATTTCAGACCTACAAGAACAAGACAACAAAGACAGGCATTCAGGCTCTGAAATGAGAGTTATGAATACTTCTGGCTACTATTAAGGTGTAGATTATGGCACTAGAAACTGGTAATTATATAAGTGCGCTAGTACGCACAAACCCGCTATCTTCTGATCCTGTATCTGAAGGGGATGACCATCTGCAATTAATCAAGAAAATTTTGCAGAAAACATTTCCAATGGGTACTGATGCAGACGGATCTACGAGTGGTGTAGGCCCAGGTCAGGCAGTACAAGTTATTATAGCAAAATCATCAGCACCAACTATAAGCGGTAGTGCTGCTGAATCTATGGGATTGGTTTGGCTAGATACAAGTGCTAATTTACTAAAGATAAGGAACCAAGCTAACGATGCTTGGATCACCTTAGCTGTAGACCCTGAGACAAGTAACTCTGTAGATGTAAATGCAGGAACTATAGATGGTGCTATCATAGGTGGTAGCTCACCAGCAGCGGGTGACTTTACTACGCTAGCGACTACAGGCGCACTAACTGTTGGCACTGATATAACAATATCAGGCGATGATATAATCATGGCAACCAATACGGATGCTTATATTCTGGTTGCTGATGGGACTAGCTATAATCCTGTAGCTATTAGTGGTGATGTAACTATAACAAATGCTGGTGTAGTTACCATTGGTGCTGATAAGGTTACCGCACCAAAGATCTCCTTTATTGACGACTCTCTAGCCGTAACCGATACGCACATTATGATTGCGGATGGTACAGACTATAATAACAAAGCATTGTCTGGTGATGTGACGATGACTAACACGGGTGCTGTAACCATTGCTGATAATGCGGTTACTCTAGCAAAGCAAGCAGACGGTACGCAGGGTGGTATTATATATTACGGTGGTTCAGGTGCGCCTACAGAGCTGGCTGCTGGAACTTCAGGGTACGTCTTAAAGACTAGCGGAGCTGGCGCTAATCCAGCATGGGTTTCACAGGAAACCGTTGGCGGTGCAATAAAGATAGAGGATTTAGAAGATGTAGATGGGACACCTTCTAATGACCAATATTTAAAGTATACTTCAGATAGTGGTGGACAGTGGGAAATGGTAAACGTGGTTGGAGATGATAAGCTGACTACGAAAGGTGACATCCTTACATATAATACTGTTAGTTCAGAAGATAGGATGGCAGTTGGCACTGATGATAAAGTTCTTATGGCTGATGCAGATGCTTCCAATAATAATGGTATAGACTGGAAATATGTTAGCGGTAAAAGCATCAGGATGGGTTCAGACGCTGCTGGAGATACACTATACTTCAACGGTACTGACTATGTAAGGTTAGCTAAAGGTGCTGCCTCTGAAGTCCTAACCATGAACACTGGAGCAACCGCCCCTGAATGGGCTGCTGGAGCTTCAGGAGATATTACTGGAGTCACGGCGGGAACTGGACTAAGCGGTGGTGGAACTTCTGGCGCTGTTACATTAAATGTTGAGGCTTCCCAAACTCAAGTAACCGCTCTTGGAACTATTGCTACAGGAGTTTGGAGCGCAACAGATGTTGCTGTTGCAGCGGGTGGCACTGGTGCTAGTACGGCTTCAGCAGCACGTACAAACTTAGGGCTTGCCATTGGTTCAGATGTTCAGATTTATAACGCAGATACAGCTGTGACAGATGAAGATCAAGATTGGACAGGTTCTCAGAGGGCAACGGCTGTTACTGATAATGATGGTAGTTTTGATTTAGATTTAGGGCAGAACTTTATTTGTACACCAGCAGCAGGTTTCGCCCTTACCTTTACTAATATTTCAAATGGGAGCGGTCAATCTGGATTTATAAAGTTCATTAATTCTGGCGGACATACAATAACGTTAGCCACAAACAGTAAAGGGGCTGCTGATACCGCAACCACCATCTCGACAGCAGGAACCTATTTGATAAGTTATTTTAGCGATGGTACTGATGTCTGGCTAACTAACTCTGCGATATATGCCTAATGGCTATTTTTCCGGGTTCGGCTATTTTTGGAGCAGTAGAACCAGCGTATGAGGTTGGCTACTCTTGTAGGTTTGAAAAAGAAGATTCTTCTTACTTGAGCAGGACACCGGGTAGTGAAGGGAATGTAAAGACTTATACGATTAGTTGCTGGGTAAAACTTGGAGCGATAAGTGGTCATCGACTGATAATGTCCTCCGGTGGGCCTTCCCATTCCAGTGGTGCAGACATCTCTCAGTTTGGGATAAATGGTGGTAGTCATTTTTTCTTTTACCTTTATCCTAATGGCGGGCCAGCCGCTGTGTATCTGCAAACGAAAGCAGCATATAGAGACCCGTCGGCTTGGTATCACGTAGTAGTGATGTGCGATACAACACAATCCGTAGCAGCAAATCGGGCAAAACTGTATGTAAATGGTGTGGAACCCGAACTTCAGACGGCAGACTATCCAGACCTAAATGAGGATGGGGCAGGGTTCTACTTTAACTCTACACGACGACAAGTTATTGCTCATGAGGATGAGCGTTGGCGTTACGAATTTCCCGGATATCTATCTGAATTTTATATGATAGATGGTACGAATTTAACCGCATCCGACTTTGGCGAACTTAACTCTAATAATAAATGGGTTCCCCTAGATAACGCTGACGTAAAAGATGCTGTTACCTTTGGCACAAACGGCTTCTTCCTTAAATTTCAAGATTCATCCGCATTGGGGGATGATACATCAGGAAATGGGAATGATTACGCTGCTACCAATGTGGCAGCATCAGACCAGATGTTGGACGTCCCTACTAATAACTTCTGTGTTTTGAATCCTTTGCCAGGAGCAGGAGATTCGCAAGTTACTTGGAACGAAGGGAACTTAATGTCCACATCGGCTAGTGGGACATCTAACTACAATCAAATGCTTGGTTCCTTTGAAGTATCAAGCGGTAAGTGGTATTGGGAAGGTGTATGGACAGTCGAAGTTTCTGGTAATGACTTTCGCTTTTTTGGTGGAATTATTCCATCAGCTAATATCAAAACCCCCGGAGAAGGGTGGTCTGAGTCTGGCGTCATCTGTTACTACTGGGGCTTATGGGCTGGAACCTCTCAGAATGGTTATAAGAATATAAATGCCACGAAAACCACTTACGGCGCAACAGGTGGAGACGGTGACATCATGGGTATCGCATTAAACTGCGATGATGATGAGATCACTTTCTATAAAAATAATGTAAGTCAGGGCGCTATCTCTTTTCATGCAACTACTACTACGCCTCTTTTACCCTATATGCCGACTTTGTTTGAGAATGCCAGCGGTATGTCTAGGTTGAATGTAAATTTTGGGGCTGACTCCTCATTCGCTGGAACTAAAACAGCACAAAACAATCAGGACGGTAACGAAAAAGGCGATTTCTATTACGCCCCACCCTCTGGATTCCTTGCTCTATGCACAGACAATCTAAGCGCACCAGAGATTGCGTTGCCGGGTGAGCATTTTAATAC
>Ga0114910_1001753_pt1 | contig 10057 bp, 9 predicted proteins | sample MalvireepMed_908_FD_83500 | JGI IMG/M metagenome (GOLD analysis project Ga0114910, IMG submission 83500) | Marine viral communities from the Global Malaspina Expedition - Malaspina viral metaG DeepMed_908 | ecosystem: Environmental > Aquatic > Marine > Oceanic | place: Mediterranean Sea...
AGATCGGGGTCCGGCAAAACATGGGTATCCAGATAGCGCGGCAGGGTTTCTTCGTCGACGTCATCAGGGCTGAGCAGACCCGCTGCTACGTCCTGTGCCAGCCGCTGGGTCGCGCGCGCGACCTCGTCGCGACCGCCGTAGTTCAGCGCAATCGTCAGATGGGTACGGGTGTTTTCTGCTGTCTCTGTCTCTAGCACATTCATCAGCTTGACCAGTTTCGCATCCAGCCGGACACGGTCACCGATAAACCGGACGCGCACGCCCTTGGCTTTCAGCGCTTTGGTCTCTTTGGTGATATAGCGGCGGAACAGGCTCATGAGCCCCGCCACCTCGACCTGAGTACGTTTCCAGTTCTCGGTCGAGAAGGCAAAGATCGTCAGATATTCGACGCCGAAATCGGGGCATGCCTCTACGATTTCGCGCACACGCTTGGCACCGGCGTGATGCCCGAACAGACGCGGACGCCCCCGCTGGGTCGCCCAACGGCCGTTTCCGTCCATGATGATCGCAACATGGCGCGGTGCCCCTGGGACAAGCTGGAAGGTCTGGTCGGTCGCAGCAGGCATCATCTATCCTTATCGAACTGCAGGCCGATGCGCGGACCTTTGGGTCGCGCGCATCGAATAAGGTACTTAAACCTGCATGATCTCGGCTTGTTTGCTTTCAAGCTGCTCGTCGATCTGGGCGATGAACTTGTTGGTCATGTCCTGAACCTCACCCTCCCAGACTTTCTGATCGTCTTCCGACATGCCGTCGGCCTTGGCTTTCTTGATCTGGTCCATACCGTCGCGGCGCACGTTACGGATCGATACACGGGCGCTTTCGGCATATTGCCCCGCGACCTTGGTCAGCTGGGTCCGGCGTTCCTCGTTCAGCTCGGGGATCGGCAGCATGATGATCGTGCCATTCAGCTGCGGGTTGATACCCAGACCGGATTCACGGATCGCCTTTTCGACCTTGCCGACCAGCGCCTTGTCCCAGACGTTGATGGTGACCATCCGCGGCTCGGGCACGTTGACGGTGCCCACCTGGTTGATCGGCGTGCTGCTGCCGTAGGCGTCGACCATCACAGGCTCCAGCATAGAGGCGGACGCGCGGCCTGTGCGCAAAGAGGCAAATTCGGTGCGCAACGATGCGATTGCGCCGTTCATGCGCCGCTCAAGATCGTCTGTGTCCAGCATAAAATCGTCTGACATGATGTCCCCGGTGGTTTTGTAACTATCTAGATTTGAACCGATATAACGCGATCAAGCCCCCCTTGTATAGGGAGCCCCGCATCTATCGTAGGTTGGGGCCTAGCCCTGAACCCGTGTGTATGTGCCCTCGCCCGCGAGAATCCCCTTGAAGCCGCCCGGCTCGTCCAGAGAGAAGACGATGATCGGCAGGTTGTTGTCGCGCGCCAAGGCGATGGCAGAGGCATCCATGACCCCCAAGCGCTTTTGCAGCACGTCGTCATAGCTGACGGCATCATAGCGGACCGCATCGTCGAATTTGGCGGGGTCTTTGTCATAGACACCATCGACCTTGGTGCCCTTGAAGATCGCTTCGCAGGCCATTTCATTGGCGCGCAGCGTCGCGGCGGTATCAGTGGTGAAATAGGGGTTGCCGGTGCCCGCGGCAAAGATGCACACGCGCTTTTTCTCAAGGTGGCGCACGGCGCGGCGGCGGATGTAGGGTTCGGCGACCTCGTTCATCGTGATCGCGGAGATCACCCGCGTGTGGATGCCCAGTTCCTCCAGCGCGGATTGCATCGCCAGCGCGTTCATCACGGTGGCCAGCATCCCCATATAATCGGCGGTGGTACGTTCCATCCCTTGGGCCGATCCTTGCAGCCCGCGGAAGATATTGCCGCCCCCGATGACCATGCAGATTTCGACGCCAAGATCGTGAACCGATTTGACCTCGTTCGCGATGCGTTGCACCGTTGGCGGGTTCAGCCCGAACCCCTGATCGCCCATCAATGCTTCGCCTGAAATCTTCAGCATGACCCGGTTGAATGTTACTTTTGACTGGCTCTCGGGCATGGGCGCACCTTTCAGGGTGTGGGAGGGGTTTTCATTGCGCCGTAAAATGTCGCAAATAGCGCAAACATTCAATGCTCCGTCAGAGGTTCACGCAAAGAAATGCCAGATGCCCCGCTGTCCCGCGTCTCTGACGTGGTTTCCTCTATCGACCCTACTGCGCCTGTCCTGATTGCGGGGCCCACGGCGTCGGGTAAATCGGCGCTGGCGCTGGCGATTGCGCAGGCTCAGGGTGGGGTGATTGTGAACGCGGATGCCAGTCAGGTCTACGGCTGCTGGCGCGTGATCTCGGCCCGCCCCCCAGCCGAGGAAGAGGCCTTGGCACCGCATCTGATGTATGGCCATGTCGCGGCACACGACCCCTATTCGGTCGGCCACTGGCTGCGCGAGGTGACCGAGGTGCTGCGCCAGCCCGCACGCCCGATCATTGTCGGTGGCACGGGGCTTTACTTCGCGGCGCTGACCAAGGGGCTGGTGGACATTCCTCCGACCCCCGATGCGGTACGCGCCGCGGGCAACACCATGACCCGCGCGGCGATGATCGACGCGCTTGATGCAGAGACGGCGCGCCGCATTGATCTTTATAACCCCATGCGCGTACAGCGAGCGTGGGAGGTGCAGCAAGCCACAGGGCGCGGGCTGGCCGCGTGGCAAGATGATACGCCGCCCCCCATCCTGCCGATGGAGCGCTGTCAGCCTGTCGCCGTTGCCGCGTCGAAGGACTGGCTGAACGACAGGATCATCCGTCGCTTTGACCAGATGCTGGATCAAGGCGCGCTGGACGAAGTCGCCGCCGTACGCCCCGATTATGACCCCGCCCTGCCCGCGCACCGTGCCATCGGCGTACCCGAGCTGATGCGCTACCTTGACGGCGTAACACCGCTTGACGTGGCGCGACAGGATGCCATCATCGCGACACGGCAGTATGCCAAACGGCAGCGCACGTGGATGCGCAAGAACACCGCCGATTGGCTGCAATATGTGCCGGGCTAGCACGCAGTCGCCAAAACGGCGGAATTATCTTTTACTGCCTTTATCTTTCCGTATCTCTGTATAACGATAGTGTTTACTTGTCTTTTGCTGATAGGGTCATGCAATGATAGAGAACACGATCGAATTGCTGACGCTGGCGCAACTGTCGCAAGGGCAGGACTGGCGCGTGCAGCTTTGTCATGACCGGCCTGTGCATATGCTGATCTGGATCACCCGCGGTCAGGGGTTGCTGCAGCTTGACGGCCAGCGGCGCGGCTTGGGGGCGCATAACGCGGTGTTTATCCCTGCCCGTGCGCTCTTTGCCCTTGATATGGGGCGGCAGGGCATCGGGCAAGCGGTGGTGATCCCCGACGGCACCGAGCTGCGCCTGCCCCAAATGCCGCGCCACCTGCGTATTCGGGATGTGCAGGCCCAGACCGAACTGACCGGCCTGATCGAAGCCGCGCAGCGCGAACAACAGGCCAAGCGCCCGCTGTATCATGACGCGTTAGAGGGGCACGCGGCGCTGATGTCGGTCTGGCTGCGGCGCCAGATCATGCAGGACGAACATGTCCCCAACCGGCGCAACGCCGCCGCACGGCTCAGCGCGCGGTTCTGCCAGATGGTCTGTGAACACTACAGCAGCGGCGCGCCGATGGCGCAATACGCCGAAAGCCTGGAGGTCACGCCGACGCATCTGTCACGGGCCGTAAAATCCGCCACCGGCAAGACTGCAGCGGATATCCTGACCGAACGGGTGGTGCATGAGGCACGGCATCTGCTTGGCACGACAGAGCATTCCGCACAGGATATCGCGCGCCACCTTGGCTTTGGCTCTGCCGCCTATTTCACACGGTTCATGCAGCAACACACGGGCCTCACACCCTCGCGTCTGCGGGCAACTGCGGCCTGACGCGTCAGGGCCGGTGGCCGCAAGGACGCTCGGGTTAGCGCCCTTTTCCAAAGTACCGAGTTGACCTGCCACCGCGACCTGTGGCTGACTGGTACTCAAGAAAAACACATCCGCACCGCCCATGTCATGGTGGAAAGCGGACAATAAGGGAGCCGCGCAGCGCGCAACGTATCGGCAAAAGCCGGACCGCGCTGCGACAAATTCAAACGCAGCCGCGCGCCTTCGAGGTGTCGCCGTACCGCCGCGCAACAGGGTCATCACATGGGTATTTTCATATCGCGCCGTTTGGGCGTGATGGTGGTAACAGCGCTATGCCTGACCTTTATCGTGTTCTGGCTGACCAACCTCTATCCGAACCTCGAAAAGCTCGCCAAGACCCAAGGCAACTTCCGCATGTCGGACGAAGCGGTCGCAAGCTATCTGGGGGATCGCGGCTATCTTGACCCGCTGCCGGTCAAATTCGGCCAATGGCTGGGCGTCATGCCCGGATGGGTGACGCAAGAGGATGACGGCACCAGTTTCGGGCGGTGCTACACCAAAGACACGCCCGAGGGCGACCGCCGCCGCTTTTGCGGAATCTTGCAAGGGGATTGGAGATGTTCCACAGTTTTCCAAGAGGATGTCGGCCCCACTGTCCTGACGCGATTGGCGCTGACGGGCAAGTTGATGGGCTGCGTGATCCTGCTGATGGTGCCGATGGCGCTGATTGTGGGCGTGCTGGCGGGGATGCGCGAAGGGTCGCGGACGGACCGGACCCTGTCGACCTTTTCAATCCTGACAACCGCGACGCCTGAATATGTGTCTGGTGTCGTGTTCATCGCCCTGCTCGCCTCCTCGCGATTTGGGCTGTCGCCCCTGCTGGCCGACTGGGGCTGGATCGACAGCAAAACGCTGTTTCTGGGCTCCGCCGCCAGTGCGATGAAAGACGCGACCTTCTGGAATTTCTTTTTGCCGGTGCTCACCATCTCGCTTTACGGGATGGGCTATATTGCGCGCATGACCCGTGCTTCGATGACCGAGGTGATGACCGCGCAATACATCCGCACGGCGCGGCTGAAGGGGGTGAGCTTTGGCAACATCGTCCTGAAACACGCCCTGCGCAACGCATTGATCGCGCCGTTCACGGTGATCATGCTGCAAATCCCGTGGCTTCTGAACGGAGTCGTCATCGTCGAGACCCTCTTTAACTATAAGGGCTTCGGCTGGCTGTTGGTCCGCGCCGCGTCGAATAATGACATCGAGTTGTTGCTGGCCGTGTCGGTCGTGTCGGTGATCGTGGTGCTGACAACGCAGCTGATCTCGGACATCGGCTATGTCGTGCTGAACCCGCGCATCCGGATCACCTGAGGAGACAATGCAGATGGACCCATTGACATGGACAGGTGCGCTGGACTGGATGAACCCATTGCTGGGGGGCGCGGTACTGGTCGTGCTGCTTGGCATCGCGATGCAGATGGTCTGGCCCCTGCTGCCCACTTCCCCTGCGGGGGTGCGCCGATTGGGGCAGCTCACCACGGTGGGGATCGCGGCGGCAACGGCGTTGCTGATGGTCTATGTCGTCGGGGGCGTTTTCATGGGCGCCGGGGCCGGCATCTTTGGCGGCATGGCGCAGCGTCTGCTGCCGGTCTGGATTGCCCTGATCGTGACCTTTGCCCTGTCGATCACCTTCAAACGCCGGCTGGGGCTTTATGGCAAATTGTTTGACAGCACCGTTGGCATGATCGGCTTTGGGCTGGTGATGTTCTGGGTCTATACGGGGCTGTTCGGCGGGGTGTTCGACATGATCGTGACCCATGACAGCCTCAGCCAGACCTCGGGCATGAAGAACAAGCTTCCCGGCACACCACTGGCCCGTGCCGAGGATGGCGACTACCCGTGGTTCCTGCTGGGCGGCGATAACCTTGCCCGCGATGTGTTCAGCCGACTGATCAAGGGGGCCTGGGTGGTGATCCAGATCGCGCCGATGGCGACGGTCTTTGCCTTTATGGTGGGGATCACGCTGGGGCTGCCTGCGGGCTACTATGGCGGTAAACTGGACGTATTCCTGAGCTTTCTAGCCAATCTGATCCTCGCCTTTCCGGTGATCTTGATCTTTTATCTTCTGGTCACCCCCGAAATCGTGCTGACCGGACTGCCGAATTACATGGCAATTGTGCTGTTCATCTTTCCGCTAGTGTTCCTTGGGGTGCTGCTCAACACTCGTCTGCGCACGCAGCCAGGCACCCGCACGCCGGTGCTGGTCGTGGTACTGGGGCTGGTGGGCTGGCTTTACCTCGCGATGATCTCGGACGATGGGCGTTGGTGCGCACCCAGACCTACGAGATCCCGGGCCTGCCCGCGTTTCTGGATTTCCTCGACATCGGGCCGGGGTTGCTGGTGGTCTTTGTCGCGGTGGTTTTCGTCAATGCGCCCACAGTATTCCGGATCGTGCGCGGGCTCGCACTGGACATCAAGACACGCGACTACGTGGCGGCCGCGCAGACCCGCGGCGAAGGACCGTGGTACATCATGCTATGGGAGATCCTGCCCAATGCCCGCGGCCCCCTGATCGTCGATTTCTGCCTGCGCATCGGCTATACCACGATCCTGCTTGGCACGCTGGGGTTCTTTGGGCTGGGACTGGAATCCGAAAGCCCCGATTGGGGCACCACGATCAACGCAGGGCGGCGCCTGCTGGCGCTCTACCCCCATGCGGCAATCGCGCCGGCGCTGGCTTTGCTCAGCCTTGTGCTGGGGTTGAACCTGCTCGCGGATGGGCTGCGCGAAGAGAGTTTGCGGGATTGATTTGGGATGGCCGCCGCCGGGGGCCAGCCCCCGCACCCCCGGAGTTTACTTGGCAAAATGAAGTATATGGTTGCGGTTGAAGGTAAGGGAGTTGGACATGGGCGAGGCATATGACGGGCCAATTCTGGAGATCGACGGGCTGTCGATCTCTTTCTTCACACGGCTGCGCGAAATTCCGGCGGTGATGGATTTCTCTGTCTCGGTCAAACCGGGCGAGGCTGTGGGGCTGGTTGGTGAATCCGGTTGTGGTAAATCAACGGTCGCCTTGGGTGTGATGCAGGACCTTGGGGTGAACGGGCGTGTCGTGGGCGGGTCCATCAAGTTCAAGGGGCGCGATCTGTCCCAGATGAGCGCCGCTGAGTTGCGTCAGATCAGGGGCAGCGAAATCGCGATGATCTATCAAGAGCCTATGGCCTCTTTGAACCCCGCCATGCGGATCGGGCAGCAGTTGATGGAAGTGCCGATGATCCACGGTGGCATGTCGAAACGCGAGGCCCATGCCCGCGCCTTGCAACTGGTGACCGACGTCAAGCTGCCGGACCCCGAACGTATCCTCAAGGCCTATCCGCACCAACTGTCAGGCGGGCAACAGCAGCGTATCGTCATCGCTATGGCCCTGATGTCAGAGCCGTCCTTGCTGATCCTGGACGAGCCCACCACAGCATTGGATGTCACGGTCGAGGCGGCGATCATTGATCTGGTCAAAGATCTGGGGCGCAAATACGGCACCTCTATGCTGTTCATCAGCCACAACCTCGGGCTGGTGCTGGACACCTGCGATCGCATCTGTGTCATGTACTCAGGCGAGGCGGTCGAGCGCGGGGCGATTGCGGATGTGTTCGACGGCATGCGCCATCCCTATACACAGGCTCTGTTCCGGTCGATCCCGCTGCCCGGAGCCGACAAGACCGCGCGCCCGCTGGTCGCTATCCCCGGCAATTTCCCCCTGCCCCATGAACGCCCCGAGGGCTGCAACTTTGGCCCGCGCTGCGATTACTTTGTCGCAGGGCGCTGCGATCAGGGCGCCATTCCGATGCTGGATGTGCCCGAAAACACGCGACACGCGACCCGCTGTATCCGGCACGATGAAATCGACTGGGCCGCGCCGATGGCGCATGCGGCGACCAAGTCGAAGGGCGAGGTTGGCGACGTCGTTCTGAAAATGGACAAGCTCAAGAAATACTATCAGGTGGCGGCGCATTCCATGTTTGGCGGCACCGGTACCAAAGTGGTTAAAGCAAACGAAGAGCTGAGCTTTGAAGCGCGGGCGGGTGAAACCCTTGCCATCGTTGGGGAATCCGGTTGCGGCAAGTCCACTTTTGCCAAGGTTCTTATGGGGCTAGAGACGGCCACAGCCGGTCATCTGCTGCTGGATGGCCGTGATATCGGCACCACCGCGATCGAGGATCGGGGGACACAGACCGTCGCTGATATCCAGATGGTGTTCCAGAACCCTTTCGACACATTGAACCCGTCAATGACCGTGGGCCGCCAGATCATCCGCGCGCTTGAAGTGTTTGGCGTGGGCACCTCCGCGCGTGACCGTAAGGCGCGTATGCTGGAGCTGCTGGATCTGGTCAAACTGCCGCGGGAATTCGCCAGCCGCATGCCGCGCCAACTGTCGGGCGGGCAGAAACAACGCGTGGGGATTGCCCGTGCCTTTGCCGGAGACGCGCGAATTGTGGTGGCGGATGAACCCGTCTCGGCGCTTGATGTCTCGGTTCAGGCGGCGGTGACGGATCTTTTGATGGAGATCCAGCAGGCGCAGCAGACCTGCCTATTGTTCATCAGCCATGACCTGAGCATCGTCCGATATCTTAGCGACCGGGTGATGGTGATGTATCTGGGGCATGTGGTCGAATTGGGCACGACGGATCAGGTGTTCTCTCCGCCCTACCACCCCTATACCGAAGCGCTGCTGTCTGCGGTGCCGATCGCCGACACGCGGGTGAAGAAAAAACATATCGTGCTGGAAGGCGATGTCCCCTCGGCGATGAATCCGCCGCCCGGTTGCCCCTTTCAGACGCGCTGCCGATGGAAATCTCAGGTGCCGGGAAATCTATGCGAGACGCAAGTACCAGAGCTGCGGGCGCTGGCGGCGGGGCATACGGTGAAATGTCATCTGGGTGATGCGCAGCTTGCGGCGATGGAGCCGGTGATCGAGATGGACGTTACGGCGCGCTGAACCCTTCGCTACGCATCAAAAAACGGCCATCGCATGTGCGATGGCCGCTTCTGCCTGATCGAGGCAGGGTGGCTTATTTGCTGACGCCGCTACCTGCGGTGTTCAGATTGCCGACCTGTTCGGCCACCTCATCGGCAAAACCGTTGATCATGACTTCGTAGAACACACCCTCGGTCGGGGACACGGCGACATAGCCCTCGGGCACGACCTGATCGACCGAATAGGCGGCGACATTCACAGGGAAGCTGCGTGCGCCGATCGATTCATTGGGCGATGTGATGTCGACCACACCTTCAATCTCGTTAAATTCCTGGCTATCGCTCAGCATCGTATCCCCATCCAGCGAGATTTTGCGGATGTCGATGTTGATCGTCGGATCGCTGGCGTCATCGCTGCCCAAGACGCGGGCGGCCACGGCGGCTTTCAGATCCTCGGTGATCTGGGGGTAGTATTCCATCGCATTGGCGTCCTGCGCGGCGTTGATTGACGAGCTTACGTCAATCGCCGAGAAGGCAACGCTGTCGTCCGCAAATGCGGCAGAGGACAATGCGGCCAAGCTGACACCCGTGGCCAAGGCGATCGATTTAACTGAGTTGAACATGCGAATGCTCCTTATCTTCCTGATGCGCGCAGACCGTAGAAGACGACCTGCTGACGCTGTGGAAAGGGAACATCAGGCGTGGCGATATGGTTCCATCGCCGCGAAAAACGGCAAGCGGAAATCAGCATAAAGCGGCGAAATACATAGTATTTACAGCCACTTATCGGGGTGCATCACAGACCCGCGATCACCTTCACATAGTTCTTGGTTTCGGCGTAGGGCGGGATGCCACCGTATTTCTTCACCGCCCCCGGCCCCGCGTTATAGGCCGCAAGCGCGAGGTTCCATGACCCGAACGCCTGATATTGGCGCTTGAGGTAGCGTGCACCGCCATCAAGGTTCTCGTAGGGGTCGGTCGGGTCCACGCGCAGGATACGCGCCGTTTCCGGCATAAGCTGCGCCAGACCAAGCGCGCCTTTATGCGACCGCGCCGCAGGGTTCCAGCCGCTTTCCTGCTGCACGAGACGCAAGAAGAGATCCGCCGGAATGCCGTGGCGCATCGCGGCTTCGCGCGCCATGCCAAGGTAGACGCCCTTGTACTTGCCGCGATATTTGGGTGTGTCCCATTTTGTCGGGGTGAC
>Ga0114910_1001755_pt1 | contig 10048 bp, 9 predicted proteins | sample MalvireepMed_908_FD_83500 | JGI IMG/M metagenome (GOLD analysis project Ga0114910, IMG submission 83500) | Marine viral communities from the Global Malaspina Expedition - Malaspina viral metaG DeepMed_908 | ecosystem: Environmental > Aquatic > Marine > Oceanic | place: Mediterranean Sea...
CACTGAAAGCGGCTACCGCAGGCGAACTTAAAGAAGCACTGAACACGGCAATGGCGACTACTGATAAGCTTATTATGCTCGAAGTCATGACAGATAAGCATGATATACCGCCAATGCTAGCCAAAGTCAGTGCCGCATTGAAGTAAATATAGCTTCGCTACTGAGGTTATATCGCGAGGTTATATTAAGTAAGGAGCTATGAGATTGGCGGTTTATGTAGATTTTGTGAAGATTGAGTTTAGAGGTTATCAGTGGTGCCATATGCTAGCCGATAGTCTACAAGAGCTGCATGAGTTTGCTACGCTCATCGAGGTTGATCCGCGCCTCTTTCATCGCAATGCTAGCTATCCGCATTATGATATCACCGTGCAGATGCGCGAGGCTGCTTTGGCTAATGGTGCTATCAAAGCCACAAGAAAACAAATTATCGATGCCGCCAAGAAGCTAAAGCTTGAGTTAAACCAAGCTTAACGGCTTTTTTATTCAAAAAAACCTGCTTTATTCTCAGCATAATAGTGAGAAAAAAGCAGGTTTTTAAGGTTTATCTCTTAAGGGTATCTAAGGCCACTAGTCTGGCATATCCGCTAATTGCTTGAGGATACTAGTAAAATTCTCAACCCCTTGCGCGCCACTGACCAGATGTCGCTCGTTGAAGACAATAGCGGGTACGCCTTGCACCCCTTGGCGCTGCCAATGCTGCTCTATCTCGCGCACATCAGGCGCAAAACGCTGATCTGCTAGTACCGCTAACGCTTCTACGCGATTAAGACCAGTCTCTGCCGCTATATCAGCGAGCACCTCATCATCAGAAAGATTACGCCCATCGGTGAAGTGCGCGGTAAACAGTGCTTGCTTTAGCTCATGCATTTTTCCTTGCGTTTGTGCCCAATGCAGTAACTGATGCAGATTAAAAGTATTATGCATACGCAGCTCGTCAGTGAAGTTAAAGTCAAAGCCGACCTCAGCGCCCGCTTCTGTGATTCTAGCGCGGCTAGCGTCTGACTCTTGCGGAGTTGAGCTGTATTTTTCTATGATATGCTCACGCATATTTTGTCCCTCACTTGGCATGTTAGGGTTCAGCTCAAACGGATGCCAATGAATTTCATAGTCGGTATCAGTCTGCTTTAGGGCTTCTGCTAGTTGTTTATAGCCGACCACGCACCAAGGGCAGACCACGTCTGAGACAATATCGATTCGAAGAGGCTTATTAGTCGTATTCATCAGTTACCCTTATATTTTTTACTTTATTAGCTGCTGACTATATAACTGCGAACGATACGACTCGTTTTCAAGACTGCCGGTTTATACTTATTAAGATCATCTACTTTATATGCCTGTAGTATAAAACCTTTGACGGACTGTTCACTGCTGAACGCTATTAAATGGTAGCGAAACGAGCCAATAGCAGTCATTTGCACGCAGATTTGCTATCATAAGCGCTACTATTTATAATGTTTTATTATCGAGCGGCTAGGATAGCCCCTAGTATTTAACTCATAAGTATTTAACTCACAAGTATTTCTTTATTGGCAACAGACTGCAAGCACAAAAAAGCTAAATAGAGCAGTTATGTTTGGCTAAAAAGTAATGCTTTTTTATTTAAAGGTGACATATGAATCAAGTTCAACCTAGGGTAGCGCCGCTAAACAAATGGCCCATGATCAGCCGTGTTTTTCATTGGATAAGCGCACTGCTATTATTAGTGACGTGGGCGCTGATGTTTCTTTATGACAATACTGATGACTCGTTTTATGTCGGTTTGCATAAAGCGTTTGGGTTAAGTTTATTGTTTTGGATGCTGGCTCGAGTGATTAGTCGAATATTCACAAAAGCACCACCTGCCGTGCCAATGCCAAAATGGCAACATATCATTGCTAAGTTCACCCACTTTGCACTTTATGCGCTGCTGATTGCGATGCCGGTAGTCGGGCTGTTGATGTCTGTTTATGGCGGCCGCGCCGTTGATATGTTTGGCCTGTTCGAAATCCCGGTGTTCGTTACCCCAGATCGCGGTTTGGCGCGTACCTTTAATGATTGGCATACAGAGATCATTTGGCCGCTGATTCTTGCCTTTACTGCCGCTCACATTGGCGCGGCGCTATACCATCAATTTATCCAAAAGGATAAGCTGATAAAGCGTATGTGGTAGCGCTGATGACGTCGTTTATAATGATTGACTGATGTTTTGCTAAATACTGCTTGGGGTAGTGACCGTTATGCGTACCCAAAAAGACCGTATTCGGCATACTTTAAGCTTTGAGATTATTGGGTTGCTCATCTTTGCGCCATTGGCAAGCTTGGTCTTTGGCTTTGAGCTACATACGATGGGCGCTATAGCGCTAGTAGGCTCTCTTGTCGCGACGGTGTGGAACTATTTTTATAACATCTTATTCGACAAGGCCATGCTAAAACTGCGCGGTAGGGTACAAAAAACCGTGCCAATAAGAGTGCTACATGCCATTTTATTCGAAGGCGGTTTGCTGTTACTATTTCTGCCATTTATAGCGATATATCTAAACATTAGCCTGTGGGAAGCGTTTAAGATGGATATTGCGATGGCGACCTTTTATCTTATATATGCCTTTGTATTTAACTGGGTCTATGACAAAGTCTTTCCTATACCTAATACGGCAGCGGCTTAGGCCGAGCTTAGCGTTTTAAGTTTTTTTGATGAGTGTTGTATGATAAATAAAAGGGTTTGCTTATTGGGCAAACCCTTTCGTCATGACACCATTAACTAAAAACTTGTCTTGAGCGGTTAATTGGATTACTTGGCAATAGCCGCTTGGCTGATACCATCAAGGGCTTTAGCGATATTGGCCAGCTGTCATAACTCATTAAACTTGTCTGTTTAAAACAACCCTCATAGCAAGCTTCTAGCGGATACGTTTAGCTAGTCAAGGATAGGTAATGTCACCAAAAATATTGACGCACATCTCAACCCAACTGGCTTTTGTGATAGCGGCTATCGTCATCGCCATCATGGGCGTGACTATGATAGGGTTTGGCTGGGTGCCACATCTATCTTTGCTACTCGCTATTTGCGTCTTATTAGCGATCGGCTTATTTAAAGGATTGAGCTTCGATGATATGCAAGCGCAAATGGCCTCAGGTGTCATGCGTGGTATCGGGGCGATCTATTTGTTCTTTTTTATCGGTCTAATGATAGCGGCTTTGATGATGTCGGGGGCGATACCGACCTTAATGTATTATGGCTTTGAGCTGATATCGCCAGAGTTTTATTACCTCTCTGCTTTTGTTTTAACCTCAATTATTGGCGTGACTTTAGGCAGTAGCTTAACGACTGCGGCGACTTTAGGAGTGGCGTTTATTGGTATGAGCCATGCTTTTGATGCCAATGTCGCTATTGCTGCTGGGGCAGTGGTATCTGGGGCGTTTTTTGGCGATAAGATGTCACCTTTGTCTGATACCTGTACGATTGCCTCCTCAGTCGTTGGTATCGATCTGTTCGAGCACATTCGTAATATGATGTACACCACCGTACCGGCGTGGTTATTGACGGTTCTGTTGTTTTGGTTCTTCTCGGGAGACACGGCAGGCTCTAATCTGAGCCAAGTGACGTTGCTACAAGCGCAGCTGATTGAGAGCGGCCTAGTGCACAGCTACGCAGTATTGCCTTTTGTCGCTTTAGTTGGGCTGGCGGTCTTTCGTGTTAATGCTATCTATACGATTATTAGCACGATCAGTGTGGCGCTACTGATTACTTATTGGCATAGCGCGCCAAGCTTTGGGGAGCTTGGCGGTTATCTGTTTGGCGGTTACGCGCCTGCAGAGTCGCTAGCGCTTGGTGAGGTTGCTGGCATGCTCTCACGCGGCGGCGTACAAAGTATGTTCTTTACCCAAACGATTGTAATATTGGCGCTGAGTTTAGGCGGGCTGCTGACAGCGCTAGGGGTGCTGCCGGCGCTATTATCAGGAATCAAAGCGTCTTTGACCTCATCAGGACGAGCGATATTTGCCGCTGCCATGTCGGCGCTGAGTATCAACGTACTGATTGGTGAGCAATATTTGAGTATTTTAATCTCAGGGACGTCTTTTCGCTCGACCTTTGAGCGCTTAAACTTGCACCCCAAAAACCTCTCTCGCACCATTGAGGATGCCGGTACCGTTATCAATCCGCTAGTGCCTTGGAGCGTCTGCGGCGTGTTTATTAGTCAAGCTCTAGGGGTGCCTGTCCTTGATTATCTGCCGTATGCTTTTTTCTGTTATCTATCGTTATTATTGACGCTCATTTTTGGCTTCACCGGCGTGACTATTAGTCCTGCTAAAAGTACCGAGCCTAAAACTAAAGCGGTTTAAGCCTAAGACTAAAATGGTTTAATCAAGGCGGGCTCAGATACCGCTTAGTACTACTACCGCTTAGTACTAAGACTTAGCCTCAATGTCACATAATATATAGCATGTTAATATATGTTATTGTATATTGATGAGGATTGAATTCCTGTGTTATCTTCAAAGGTAGTTATCATTTATATTGCTTAAGGAGATATCGATGCTGTTTGAAAAAATAAAAACCCCGGGGCTCTCGCACCTATCCTATCTATTTGGCTCGAACGGGCAAGCGGCAGTGATTGATCCACGTCGCGACTGCGCTATTTATATCGAAAAAGCACGAGCCGCTGGGCTTAAGATTACCCATATATTTGAAACGCATCGTAACGAAGACTTAGTCTCAGGCGCGCCTATATTAGCAAAGCTTACTGGTGCAAGCGTCTATCACGGGCCTAATCCAGAGCGTGAAGTCGTTTATGCACAAACGGCGCGGGAAGGCGACTGTTTTGCGATTGGTCAGCTTGAGATACAAGTGCTAGAGACTCCTGGTCATACCTTTGATCACCTGGCCTATGTGATGTTTGATAGCGCTTATCCTACCAAGGCTGTGGGCGTATTTACTGGTGATGCGCTATTTGTCGGTGATGTGGGGCGCACAGATTTTTATCCTGACAAGCGCGAAGAGGTCGCCGGTCTGCTTTATGATTCGCTACAAAAAATCCTAGCCTTAGGCGATCAGGCGATGATCTATCCAGCTCACGGTGCCGGTTCGGTTTGTGGCTCAGGCATGGCAGATCGTGAGTTCTCAAGTGTCGGCCATGAGAGATTAAATAACCCAAGGCTACAAATCGAGAGCCGAGATGAGTTTATCCAAGCGAAGATTAACGAGAATCATTACCAACCGCCTTATTTTAAGCTCATGGAACGCCTTAACATGGATGGAGGCGATGCCGCGCCGCGCATTATGCGCCCCGTCAATTTGTCGCTTGACGAAATCAGCAGCTCTGAAGCCGATCACCTGATAGATATTCGCGAGCCGCTTGCTTATGCGGCTGGCCATCTACCGGGTTCTATGAGTCTACCTGTTGGGATGATTTCTGCTTTTGCAGGTTGGTTCATCGCTGAGGGCGAGAGCATAGCGCTGATTGCCTCGGATGAGGAACAGCTAGCGACGGCGATGACGCATCTTGTGAGAATTGCTTTGGATAATATTGTAGGCGGTTATGTCGGTGTCATTACCGCGGCCAAACAAGGCAAGAGTATGGAGCAGACGCCGATGATAACGACCGAGGAAGTCAAATCGCGTCTTGAAGGTCATGCTAATACTAAAGCTAGCAAGGCTTGGACATTACTTGATGTCAGAGATGTTAATGAGAGAAACGAAGCTGCGATAGATGAGTCTGAGCATATCTATGTCGGTCATCTGAACGAGCGTTGGCGTGATCTTGACCCACAGGAGCATTATACCTTGATGTGTGCTAGTGGTCAGCGAGCGACAGTCGCGGCAGGGTGGCTAGCAAGCAAAGGTTTCAAGTATCTCGATATTTATCTTGGCGGAATGAGTGCTTGGCAGGCTGAGCAAGAGTAATACTTATGAGCTTACGTTAACTAAGTAGGCTGGACTATCCTATTGACTAGTAATGTGCTAATTTACTTTAGTAAAAAAAGCATACCAAAGCTTGCGGCCTTCTGCATTAAACTGACGCACAGTATCAAAAAAGCGCTGCCGGGCTGATTCTTCGACTAAAGGTGCGGGCAATAAAGGATCAAAAACGACATTGCGAATAGCAAAATCGCCAAGAAGATAAGCGTCACGCAGCGCCGTTTCATTATCGAGACTATGCTGAGTCTTCTGCCAGTCGCTCAGCTGATTTGATACTTTCTTATAGTGTGCTTCGAGTTGCATCTGCGCCCACAGGCCAAGTGACTTCTTTTGTCTATCTTTATCAAAGTGGCTGGCTTGAAACACTGCAGCTTCAGGCTCTAGTTGCAAATCGAATAGCCGTGACCTTATCCCTTCAACACCGCCGCTCAAGTTATTAGGACGAATATAAAGCCCAGCATCTAGCTCACGAAAGCCTAATAAGGAAAGCGCTCTCATACGGGCGCGCAGTATTTTGCGATCGCTACGCGGCAGCCCGCCGGTAGTGACCGCTATCCATGAGCTATCCCATGCTGTAACGCGCTTATCCGCGTGCTCCCAAGCGGCAACGTCAGCGCCTAACTTCTTAGCTTTTGGGCCTAAGCGATAAACAGCAGCATCCACCGCCTCTACCAATTCCGCTTGCGTCAAACGAGCCATAGTCACTCGTATATTGTTTTCCTTGATCGCAAACAGCCTGCCTGCACGAATGATCTCCGCTATGCTCAGCGTCTCCTTGTCAGCCACTGTCAGTAAACGCAAAATGAGAGGGCGAGCGGCTGGCCATTGGTAATTACATTCTTTGACAAGATATGATTTCATATGTAATACTCTGGGTTGAGTCATTTATTATTAAGTTGCTTATTATAATCAAATACGGGACATTATAAGCATTCAGTAAGATAAGTGATAAGTAACAAGGATAGTTAGCCAAATATTATGAAGGATTGCTATGAAAAATACCGAGCAGATGTCAACGACCCATCAATTCAGCACCCATGAAGTCAATAATCAACCTACTGCTTTAGCGAATTATAACGCTTGGGAGACTGATGACGCGCTAAAAGAAGCTGTCATTCGCGAAGGCGCGTCATGGGCAAGCGATCATCTGAGCGAGTTTGGCGCCCGTACTGGTGGTGATATGGTAGACAAAGGCTTTGCTGCCAATGAAAACCCTCCTAAATTTCGCCCCTTTGATCGCTATGGTCACCGTATAGACGACGTCGAGTTTCATCCTGCCTATCATGAGCTAATGACAGCGGGCGTATATTATGGCATGAGTAATTTTGCTTGGCGTAACGAGAGTCGCCAAAGTGCGCATGTGGCGCGAGCGGCCGTTATGTATTTAGGCTCACAAGCAGAAGCCGGTTTTGGCTGTCCGATGTCGATGACTTACGCCGCGATTCCGGCTTTGCGTCATAACACAAGGCTCGCTGAAAAGTGGATACCAAAACTGCTATCGACAGAATATGATCCTCGTAGCTTACCTATGGAGCAAAAGAGCGGCTGTACAATTGGCATGGGGATGACCGAAAAGCAAGGCGGTTCTGACTTACGGCGCAACAGCACCAAAGCTGTCAAGCAAAATGATGATAGTTATCAAATCATTGGGCATAAATGGTTTTATTCTGCGCCTATGTCTGACGCTCATTTAGTACTCGCGCAGTCTGAAAACGGGCTTAGCTGCTTTTTAGTACCAAGGTTTCGCCCTGATGGCACGCTCAATGCCGTACGGATTCAGCGTTTAAAAGACAAGCTTGGCGACTGGTCGAATGCTTCCTCCGAGGTAGAGTTTGCCGGTGCTTTTGGCGAATTAGTAGGAGTAGAGGGCAGAGGTGTTGCCACTATCATTGAGATGGTAGCCTTAACGCGGCTCGATTGTATGATAGGGTCAGCCGCGCAAATGCGGCAAGCGGTCGTGCAGGCGATTCACCATACTTCTGGACGTGAGGCTTTTGGTGATTTACTAATCAATCAACCGCTTATGCGCAATGTGCTTGCTGACTTGGTATTGGAGTCTGATGCGGCATTGGCCTTGACTATGAGAGTGGCGCGCGCCATTAGTCTGCTTGAGACCGACTCACATGAGGCTGCGCTGGCTCGCATCGCCACTGCCATTGGCAAATATTGGATATGTAAGCGTACGCCTGTGTTAGTCAACGAAGCACAAGAGTGTCTCGGCGGTATTGGTTATGTCGAAGAAAATATTATGCCGAGACTTTATCGTCAGGCACCGCTCAACTCAATTTGGGAAGGTAGCGGCAATATCCAGTGCTTAGATGTGCTACGTGCCTTAAATAAAGAGCCGGCTACTCGTGAGGCGTTGTTTACTGAGCTGCAAAGTGCGGCTGGTAAAGACAGTTATTTTGATAAAGAGCTTGGGCAACTAGCAAGTTATTTTGAAGAGGTAGAGACATTAGAGTTTAGAAGCCGCTACGTCATCGAGCGCTTGGCGTTGATGCTGCAAGCTTGTATCCTGCTAAATACAGAAAATAAAGACATAGCAGCAGAGTTTTGCCGCTCACGTTTGGGCGGCGCGCACGGACTGGCGTTTGGTACGCTCAGTCCAGATGCACCCATAGATCAGCTGATCGAACGCGCTGCAGGTGCCACAAAGTCTATGGCTTAGCATTATCTACTTAGCATTTTTTACTAGCTACTTAGTCAGCTCGATAGTACCGTTAGCGGTAACAGAGACGGTACTATTACCTGATTCAAAATTTTGACTTGGTACCGAAGACTCAGCATCAGCGGCGCGCATGCTGCTATACATTGGACGTGGGTAGTCGGTGTTGCCAGCATTGAGGTTGACGCTGACCACGCGATAACCGCGCGCATCCCAAGCACGAGTGAGGTTTTTGGCCTGTTGCTGAAAAGCGCGAGACGCTTCCGTCATCAGTTTTTGCTCTAGCGCATCTTTTTTACTTTCTGAGACACCAAAGTTTAGATTATTCATCACTAAGGTTTCTTGCAAGTCTGCAATAAGCTGGCTTGTTGCGGTGAAGTCGGTGCTTTTTAGATCGATATTAGCTTGACCGGTCCAGCCGATGATTTTGTCGTTTTTGTCGTAACGTGGATAAGTGTGCTGCTGGCCAGTACTGACGGTAACGCTAGGGTAGCGCTTAGCAATTGCCAGTGCTCTATTGATTGACGTGTTCAATGTTGTAGCCAAAGCCTTAGCATCGCTCGCTTGTGCCTTTTTATACAGGCTTGCGCGCACTTCGTCATTGGCAATGTCTTCTTTAACTTGCGTCTCAAAGGTAAGCTGATCATAACCGGAGGGTTCAGCGTGGGCGACGCTCATTGCTGCACTCAATAAAAAAGCACTGCCAGTTATGAAAGCCAGTTTATTCGTTAGTAAGTTTTTCATCGTAACTCCTTATATAAATAGTTTTTAAAAGCATATAATTTAATAGTTTTTTTAGAGATTATTAACATAACAAATCTGATAATAAATAACATAAGTGTTTTGTCACAACCTTACTGCTTTCTAGCAGCGTTAAAAATAACGATAATATCTAAGTCCAGTTAACTTTGGCGTGAAAAGCTATCGTTTGTAGCGTTAGGGGTTGTAAAATAGAAAAAAGTAAGTATAATTTGCAACTGGTGGCTCCATTGGTAGCCTCGCAACAGTGTTCTATGAACCCCGCCAGGACCGGAAGGTAGCAACGGTATTAGATTCATTGTGTGCCGAGGATGTGCTGATGGAGTCGCTTTTTTTTGTCTAAAATTTAACTGTTATTGATTTGCTGTTCGATTTACCTGCCCTGCTAGAGGGTTTTTTTTGGGTCAAAATTTTGGGTCAGCGCCATCAGTAACTAATAAAATAGCTAGGTGAGTAGCTTGCATCCTGCTCGCTTAAAAGCTACGATATTGAGTCTAAATGAGTAGGGTAAACCATCTAAATGAGTGATAGCCAAACGACTTCATTACCTACTGAGCAGCGTCAAAGCTCAGAGCTTTTAGCTCGCCAGCAGCAAGCTCAGCAGCGACAGATTTTGGCGATGATGGGTATCGGACAATGGGTGCGGCCAGACTCACCAACGCTAAAAATAAGCGATATCACTGAGAGCGCAGGTGATATACAAGCACCCGATTCATTAACTGGGCAGC
>Ga0114910_1001771_pt1 | contig 9999 bp, 17 predicted proteins | sample MalvireepMed_908_FD_83500 | JGI IMG/M metagenome (GOLD analysis project Ga0114910, IMG submission 83500) | Marine viral communities from the Global Malaspina Expedition - Malaspina viral metaG DeepMed_908 | ecosystem: Environmental > Aquatic > Marine > Oceanic | place: Mediterranean Sea...
ACCATAGAAGAAGACTCACAAAAGATATTATCAATACGCAGAAACTATAAACAAAACGATTTACTTAAAAACAAAATCAATTACTTTGTGCAATATAAATTCTTACCTGGACTTGGTTTTTACGGATTAGGACTCTCACACATGATTGGTGGCTTATCTAAAGCAAGCACGTCAATACTAAGACAACTGATAGATGCAGGCACACTAGCTAACTTACCAGCTGGTTTTAAAGCTAGAGGTATGCGTATCAGAGACGAGGACGACCCATTACAACCTGGTGAATTTAGAGATATTGATACAACAGGCGGATCCTTACGAGAAAATTTAATACCTCTTCCAATTAAAGAGCCAAGCAACGTCCTTATGCAACTCCTAGGGATCTTGGTCGATTCTGGTAAACGGTTCGCCGCCATAGCAGATATGAATGTTGGTGATATGAACCAAGCAATGCCTGTTGGTACTACTGTTGCGTTATTAGAACGTGGCACTAAAGTTATGAGTGCAATACACAAAAGATTACACTATGCACAACGAATAGAATTTGGTTTATTAGCAAAAGTATTTGGTGAATACTTGCCACCTGTATATAACTACCAAGTAGGTTCTGGCGCACAAGAAGTTAAACAAATAGATTTTGATGATCGTGTTGACATTATACCTGTATCTGATCCAAACATATTTTCACAGAGTCAAAGAGTCACTTTGGCACAAGAACTATTACAAATGGTGCAATCAAACCCAGAGATACATGGTCCTATGGGAATATATGAGGCTTATAAAAGAATGTATGCTGCTCTAGGCGTGGACAACGTAGATGCTTTACTGCAACCACCACCAGATATGACACCAAAACCAGTGGATGCTGGACAAGAAAACGCTGGTTTATTACTAGGTCAACCAGCTCAAGCATTTCCAGAACAAAACCATGAAGCGCATTTAGAAGCGCACAAAAGTTTGTTTTTAACTGATATAGTAAAACAAAGTCCACAAGTGCAAGCATTAATAATAAGTCACTGTATGCAACACTTGCAGTTCCTTGCAGCTCAACTAGCACAAGAACAAATGCCACCAGAAATGCAACAACAAATCCAACAAATACAATCACAAATACAACAAGTATCACCACAAGAGGCCACAGCAATACAACAGCAAATACAAATGATTGTAGAACAATTTAGCTCACAAATTATGGCACAGCTTGCTAGTGAGTTCTTACAATCTATTGGTATGGGTGGTAGCGATGATCCATTAGTAGATATAAGAAAACGTGAATTAGACTTGCGAGATAAAGAATTAAATATGGAATCCGATCAATTTGTTGCAAAACAGAGTCAAAGACAACAAGAAAAAATGATGGATACCGAAATACAACAACAAAGAATTAACACGCAAAAACAGATTGCAGATGATAAACTTGGGGTAGCAGTGAATAGATTAAAACAAAATGCTGATCTAAAACTGCTAGAATTAGAAAATAAAATAAGGGGAATAAAATGACCACATCTTATAAAATTGAAGCTGTTAAAAAGCTAAAAGCCGAAAAGAAAATTCTTAGAGAGCAAGAAGCTGTAGAACTTAAACAACAACAGCAAGCGGCAGATAAAGCTCATCAAGAAAACATGGCTAGGATTGAAAAGAAAATGGCTATAATAAATGGTGAGATAGTTGAAGAAAAAAAACCTGTAAAAAAGGCAACAACTAAAAAAACAACAACAAAGAAACCAGCGGCAAAAAAGAAAGGTAGGCCAAAAAAATCTTAATTTATGGACGACATACAAGTAATCGATAAAATTAAGAGAACCATATCTGCTAGAGAAGAGCAGATACAAGAAACAATGATGTCTGGTGGTTTAAAAGATATTGAACATTATAAATATTTGCAAGGAGAGCTTTCTGCTTTATACTATATTGCAAATGCAATAAGTGACATGGGAAAAGATATATGACAACAGCGGCAGAAAACAGCGAAATAAATAAAAAAATAGCTGAGGCTTATGTTGATCCAAGCACATTAGTGTTAGACCCAGATAAATTAGATGAATCATTATTAAATAGGATGCCACAACCTACGGGTTGGAGAATGTTGGTTTTACCTTATGCAGGTAAAGCTAAAACAGAAGGCGGCATAGTTTTAACAAAACAAACAACAGATCGTGAGGCTCTAGCAACCGTTGTAGCTTATGTGGTTAAAAAAGGACCACTATGTTATAACGATAAGTCTAGATATGGAGATACACCCTGGTGCGAAGAAAAGCAGTGGGTTTTAATCGGACGCTACTCTGGTTCGAGATTTAAACTTGAGGATGGTGCAGAGGTACGAATCATCAACGATGATGAAGTAATAGCCACAATTCTTAATCCAGATGATATAGTGAGCTTATGACGATAGAGAATCAACAAAATCAAGTGGAAACAGAAGTTGCTGATATTGAAGTAGAAGTTACTGACGTTGAACCACAGGTAGAGGCGGTTTCAGAACCGTCAACAGAAGACGAATTAGAAAATTATACAAAAAGTGTATCCAAGAGAATTAATAAACTTAATGCTAGAAAAAGAGCAGCAGAAGAAAAAGCAGCTCAACTAGAGGAACAATTAAAACAAAGAGAACAACAGGCGCAACAGTATTACAATACTGCTGTTCAGTATCAACAATCTCTTTTACAAAAAGAACAAGAAACTATAGATATTAAAGAGCGTGAGGCTAATCAGCTTTATAAAAAAGCACATGAATCTGGTGACGCAGATTTAATGTCAAAAGCAGATAGCTTAAAAAATGAAGTATCTATTCAAAAAGAAAAAATTAGAATAGCAAAACAAAAACAAGATGAGGCACAAACACAAGGCCAACAATCTTATCAAGAGCCACAAACACAACAAGAAGTAAATAACGTGCAACCAACAGCTGAGGCTTTAGAATGGAAAGCAAAAAACAGTTGGTTTGGTGAAAACCCAGAAGCTACACAATACGCGCAATACACACACATGAATCTAGTAAATGAAGGTTTTGAACCAGATTCAAATGAGTATTATGAAGAATTAAATCAAAGAGTTTATAAAATTTATCCTGGCTTACAGTCAGATAATGCTGAACAAGGTGAGGACAGACCCGCTGTGCAAAGAGTCGCCTCCGCCTCTGTTGGAGGTCGGCAAAAAACACAAGGCAAAAAGAACGGTGTGCAATTCAGTAAAACAGAAGTTGCCAGACTCCGAGGATTAAAACCACATGGGATGTCAGAAGACGCCTGGTTGAAATCCGTTGCTAAAGAGAAACAACTCATACAGTCTAGGGAGGCAAAATGACAACAGAAGTAGATAAAGATATGACACAATCCAGAAATTCCCGTGAATCCGAGAATCACGCTAATAACTCTCGTAGACAACCATGGAGACCAGTTAGAAAACTTGAAACTCCTGCACCACCAGAGGGATACGAATATCGTTGGATAAGAGAATCCATGCTGGGACAACAGGATGTAGCTAACGTAAGTAGAAGACTTAGAGAAGGTTGGGAGCTCGTAAGAGGGACTGACTTACCTACAGAATTTGCTTTACCTGTAGCTGACGAAAACTCAAGACATGCTGGTTTAGTTTATAGTGAAGGTCTATTATTAGCGAAAATACCGATCGAAACCAAGAATGAGCGTAATGCTTATTACGAGGAGCAAACTGCAAGAAAAAAAGATGCGTTAGACAATAGTATGTTTAGTGAATCTAAAAAAGACGGCAGATATGTGAAGTATGACTCTGATAGGAGATCTAATGTTACTTTTGGTAAAAAGTAATAATCATATATAGGAGAATATACAATGGCTAATAATAACAGCCCATTTGGATGTAAACCTGTTCGTATGATGAGCGGAGCACCTTATTCTGGAGGTCAATCTAGATATAGGATTGCAAGTGGAGCAACGACACCAATATTCCAAGGAGACTTGGTAACTCAGCTAACTGCTGGTGTTATTGGTAGGCATACTGCTACTGGCACAGTTCCGATTGTCGGTGTGTTTAACGGTGTTCAATACACTGATCCAACCACAGGCGAACAAGTGTTTAATAATTACTATCCTGGCAGCATCGCTGCATCGGATATAATTGCAAGCATAATTGATGATCCTAATGTTGTTTTTGAAGTTCAAGCTGACGCAGCAATGCCTGTAGCAGACTTGTTCGGAAACTTCGACATTGTTGACGGATCACCAGTTGGCGATACTAAGTCTGGAATATCAGCACTAGAATTAGATGTTGGCACAGGAGCTACTACAGCTACTTTACCACTGAAAGCTCTAGATATATCCCAGGATCCTGATAACGACGATGTTTCATCGGCTAACACCAATGTTTTGTGTGTGATACAAAATCACATTATGGGACAGAAAGGTGCTGGTTTAGCATAAGGAGTATATAAATGGCTATATCAAGAGCACAATTAGCAAAAGAGCTAGAGCCTGGGTTAAACGCACTTTTTGGAATGTCCTATGATTCTTACGAGAACGAGTATGAAGATATTTTTGTTATCGAAGATTCAAACAGAGCATTTGAAGAAGAGGTCCTAATCACAGGATTTGGTTCTGCACCACTTAAGTCCGAAGGACAAGGGGTTCAATTTGACAATGCATCTGAAAGTTACAGTGCACGTTATACACACGATACCGTGGCGTTAGCGTTTGCTTTAACCGAAGAAGCAGTTGAAGACAACCTTTATGATTCACTCGGAAAAAGATATGTTAAAGCATTAGCAAAATCAATGGCTAACACCAAAGAGGTTAAAGGCGCTGATGTTCTTAACAATGCTTTCTCATCTAGCTTTACAGGCGGCGATGGTAAATCTCTAATTGCAACAGATCACCCACTATCTGGTGGTGGTTCAGCTGCAAACAGAGCAACCACTATGGCTGACTTAAATGAAGCGTCATTAGAAGATAATCTTATCGATATATCAACTTTCACAGACGATAGAGGTTTAACTATTTCTGTTCAAGCGGACAAAATTATTGTCCCACCACAATTAGTTTTTGTGGCTGACAGAATATTAAATTCTCAACAAAGAACTGGAACAGCTGATAACGATATTAACGCAATAAGAAACACTGGGGTTATGCCTGGTGGTTATTCAGTTAATCATTATCTTACTGATCCAGACGCTTACTTTATTCTTACATCTGTAAACAGCGCAGGCGAAGGTCTAAAAATGTTCCAAAGATCTCCAATGGAGACTTCAATGGAACCAGACTTCTCAACTGGCAATATTAGATATAAGGCTAGAGAAAGATATTCATTTGGTTTCTCTGATTGGAGAGGAATCTTTGGATCTCAAGGTGCATAGATTGAAGTTGTAATACACTTTTTTACTCAGTATTACAAATAAGGGCCTTAACTGGCCCTTTTTTTATTGTAAAATAAGTTGTATAAATAGTTGCATATAGTTGCAATATACAGTATATTAACTATGTGAGTAAATTAATTAATAAGGAGAAAATATGAAAGAAGGTTCTTTAATTAAAAAATTAAACAAACTTTATCCTGGTGTCAAAGCCACTTCAATTAAGGAGTGGGATGATACTGGTGAGGCAGGAATCTGGTTCAGAGGTAATGATGTTGGTGATTTACCCTTGTACGATTGCTACGAAGAGTTTGGGTATGAGATTAATCCAGACGTTGAGAAAGTTTTAAACGATGCTGGTTGGATGGCAGAGCCATACGATGCTGGCACTTTAATGGCTTATCAAAATTAAGGAGACAGCATAATGAAATATAAATCAAGCGACGATGTAATAAAAGACTTAATGCCAGAGGTAATTAAGTTGGTAAGACAATCAGCATACACTGATCCAAATGATCCAAGAGTAACTGACGCAGATGCTCTTGGAATTATTGTGGCCAAGTATTTGAAATGGGATGGTGCAGACATTATGGAAACAATGCACTCAGCTCTGGAAGATGCCAACTACCACACACTAAACAAAAAATTGTTAGAAACATACAAGGATTGGGAGAACGAAGATCCTGGTGAACTTGATTGGAATAATACAGCCAGTCCTTTGCACTACTAATGACACCAATAACCAAAATATTTGTTGATATGGACGGAGTCTTAGCAAACTTTGTTGAGGGTGTTGAGAGTGCTAAGTATCTAAATGGACCATTTGAAAAACAATCAGATTATGACCAAAGAAAGGTAGAGCTATCTAATGCTGGTTTATTCTTTGACTTGCCACCCATGAACGATATGAGAACACTTGTAGATTATGTAAAAAGCACTGGTATAGATTGGGAGATTTTATCTTGTTCTGGTGAACAAAATAGAGATAAGGTAGCAAAAGATAAATTTAAGTGGATTAGAAAACACGTTGATATAGATGTGTTGGTTACTTGTACTCTTAAAGGTAAGGAAAAGGCAGTGTTTGCAAGACCTGGTCATGTTCTCATAGATGATAAACCAAGCAATATTACAGCTTGGCAAAAAGCTGGTGGCATAGGTATTTACCACGTTTGCGCTAGCAGAACGATAGATCATTTTAAAAAATTGACAGCTAGTTCTTAGTTGCACAAATAACAGCCTAATAGTATTATCAATACTGTAGAAATGATTGTTGCAGACAATGGTGTTTGCAATGGCTATATAAAAGGAGGCTGATTATGACTACGCACTTTACTTCGGGTGTTACCAATGTCACTACTGACAGTACATTAGGTAAATTAAAAGCACCTGCACCACACAAGTATCATCAATACTTTAATGATTTTGATACTTACCTAGCGTCCGATTGGACAATAACCACAACTGAGGACGGGACTGGTTCTGCATCAGAGGCACTTGCCGATGGCGACGGCGGAGTTTTGTTAGTAACAAACGCAGCTGGCGATAACGACCATGACTTTTTTCAACTTGTAAAAGAAGGTTTCAAATATGAGGCTGGAAAACAAATAGGGTTTCACATTAGGTTTAAAACTAGCGATGCAACTCAATCTGATATTGTTGCTGGTTTACAATTAACTGATACAACACCTTTAGATGTAACAGACGGTGTGTTCTTTTTAAAATCAGATGGAGCTGCAACAATCAGTTTTATCGTGGAAAAAGACAGCACACAATCTACATTAACATTACCAAACTCTTTGGCAGATGATACATTTATGACTTTAGGTTTTATTTATGATCCTAAAGACCAAAAGTTTCATGTCTTCCAAAACAATGTTCTAGCTGGAACAGTCGTTAGCACTAATGCACCAGATGATGAAGAGCTTACACTCTCATTTGGTATACAAAACGGTGCTGCTGCTGCTAAAACACTAAGCGTTGACTATGTTGGTGCTTACAAAGAACGAACAGCAGTTACAGAACTATAAGGAGTAAATAATGGCTGATACAGTAATCTCACAAACCATTCAAGATGGTGAGAGGCTTGCCATACTTAAGTTTACTAACGAATCTGATGGAACAGGTGAATCTTCTGTTAAAAAGGTTGATGTCTCGGCATTAAAATCTGACAGTAAAGGTAGAGCTTGTTCAAGCGTAGCTATTTCAAGGATCCATTGGTTTTGCCGAGGCATGGGAGTTGACATTGAATTTGATGCCAGCACTAATGTTTTAGCTGTAACCTTGGCTCCTGATAGCTCGGGTGATGAGTATTTTGACCAGTTTACTGGAATACCAAACAATGCAGGTTCAGGCGTAACAGGAGATATTGACTTTACTACGGTAGGTCATTCAAATGGCGATGCTTACTCAATTATATTGATATTAAGTAAAAATTACAGCTGATGGCTGTAGCAAAAACCAAAAGTCGACCTAAACAAATACGTCGCACTGTTGGTAAAGGTGGAAATTACCGCTCTACAAAAAGTGGAGCGGGAATGACCAAAAAGGGTGTTGCTGCTTATCGTAAGAAAAATCCAGGGTCTAAACTTAAAACAGCTGTAACAGGCAAAGTTAAAAAAGGTAGTAAGGCCGCAAAAAGACGTAAATCATTTTGTGCAAGATCTCTAGGACAACTTAAAAAAAGTTCAGCAAAAACAAGAAATAATCCTAATTCAAGAATTAGGCAAGCAAGACGCAGGTGGAAATGTTAAATGGCAAAAAAGAAATTAAATAAAGTTATTAAAGGCTTGAAAAAAGCAAGCAAAACTCATGCAAGTCAAGCTAAAACGCTTGCATCAATCAAGATGAAAAAAGGTGGTGGTGCTAAATCAAAAACACCAGCTAACGTAGCTAATCCATCTATCTATGCAAGAGCTAAAGCTAAAGCAAAAGCAAAGTTTGACGTATATCCGTCTGCTTATGCAAATGCTTATATGGTTTCAGAATATAAAAAAATGGGCGGTAAATACAAAGGTGCTAAGAAAAAAGCAGTTGGTGGTGAGGTTAATAACTCAAACCTAAAACCAATACCAGCTGATAACAAAGGATTACCTAATCTACCTAAAAAAGTAAGAAACAAAATGGGTTTCATGCGTAGCGGTGGAGCTGTAACAATGGTTCAAGGACGTGGCTGTGGAGCTATGATGGACTCTAAGCGTAAAAAAACTAGGGTTCCGAGAAGTTGATAACTTTAAATGTTTATTATAGATATTAAAATGGCAGATCCAAAAAAAGGAACAGGTAAAAAACCAAAGGGTAGCGGTAGACGTTTATATACTGACGAAAACCCAAAAGATACTGTAAGTATTAAATTTAAAACAATGAAGGATGCAACTGCAACAGTAAACAAAGTTAAGCGTATAAAAAAACCTTTTGCTAGAAAAATACAAATACTGACTGTTGGCGAACAAAGAGCAAAGGTTATGGGTAAAACAGGTATTGCTAACGTTTTCAAACGTGGCAAAGATGCCATTAGGAAAACTCATGGCAAAAAGTAAAGGTGGATTAACCGAATGGTTTAAACAAGACTGGGTTGATATAGGCGCACCAAAAAAAGGTGGTGGCTTCAAAAAATGTGGCAGATCAAAACAAAAAGCAGATGCTAAGAGAAAATATCCTAAATGTGTGCCTTCTGCAAAAGCAGCTCGCATGTCAAAGTCACAGATTAAATCAGCGGTAACAAGGAAACGAGCAAAGAAACAAGGCGTTGGTGGTAAGCCAACAAATGTAAAAACTTTTGCGGCGAAAGGTGGTATGATAAATAAAAATTCAAGCATGGGATTGTTTGGAAGGAGATAAAAATGAAAGGTACTAAATATATGGCCAAAGGCGGCAGTATGAAAGGCACTAAATATATGGCTAAAGGTGGTAGCATGAAAGGCACCAAGTATATGGCTAAAGGCGGTGCTGCGCTAATGAGTGAAATGAAGGCTAACCCAGGCATGAGCAATATGCCTAATTCAGTTAGATCAGCACTTATGGGTGGCGGAACTAGAGCTCAAGGTCAAGCTAATATGTTAAAAGGCACCAAAGGCATGGCTAAAGGCGGTGGCATGAAAAAAGGCACCAAATACAAAGCCAAAGGCGGCATGATGTCTAATCTTGGCAAAGGTATTAAAAATATAGGTAAATTTAAGTAAACTATAATTAAATAAGGTGGCGTATTTAATATCAAATATCCCGCAGTTTAAATGCTGGGTAAGAAAAGAGTTTACAACCAATCATCAATATGGTCATGGTGAGTATCTACATGCTTTGGCATTTGCAGTAAATACAATCCCAGATAGATCTTTGTCCTTTCAAGTGGTTTTCACAGGCTGTGAAACCGATTTTGAAGGTTATCCCGACGAAAATGTGCATGGTGGTGCTATGTGGGCAAGGATGCCTATACAAGCGCTCATAGGCGACATACCTTTACCAGAGTGGCCCAAACCTATGGAAGATCATTTAGCTCAACCCTGGGACTGTCTGAGCAATCACCATAGCGTGGTTGAACTAGACAGAGTCAGCTCAAGTCCATGGTATTGTAAGATAGGTGGCGAGTTTTACATGGGTAAATATATGTTTACTGTAGACTATACCGAACATTCTATTGCAGATGATCCTGCACAACACAAACAAAGTCATGTGCTATACTTGAC